>Ga0209396_1000206_pt1 | contig 75850 bp, 50 predicted proteins | sample GOMGulsemesocosm_6_FD_184638 | JGI IMG/M metagenome (GOLD analysis project Ga0209396, IMG submission 184638) | Methane-oxidizing microbial communities from mesocosms in the Gulf of Mexico - GOM8C Gulf of Mexico (SPAdes) (version 2) | ecosystem: Environmental > Aquatic > Marine > Cold seeps... | reverse complement strand
GCCATTATGGTGACCCTTTCGGTCCCCTCGCAATGATACTCTGTGAACTCGGCCAGGTCCGGAAGGAAGCAACCGCAGCAGACGACTCATGTGCCGGGGTGTGGCTGATTGGGTTGCCACCCAATCTCAATGATTTGATGACTGATATCTTCAATAGCCTAACAGCCAAGATAACGTTATTATTTATCCACATTCTTATACCATTTATGAAGTTTGTTTTTAGTAAAACAACTCCTTTCGTAAGCTCATAATAGTCTTTTATAATAAAAAATTTTAACCATTTGGCCCCTATATCCCCGATATAATATCTGATATGACGAATTCGGATTATGATAATTCTAAAGTTATTATAAGCAGGAACAAAATAGTTGACGTGCTCTGAAGACATAAAGCAACTTTTGAGGGGGGGGAGGCTCTAATAAAAACTTACAGTATAACTATATGGGTTTCACTATGGACTCATTAGACAGCGAACTTGTATACATGAAAATATCTACTTCAAAAGCTTATTTGTGAATAATAAACTTTTGAAGTGTCGACTAGGTAACTAAATTTACCTAACCATATCACTTATACATTTAACTTTTGAGTTGGTTTACCTGCATAAAATCAACAGCCTTGGTTATAGCTTCCTTTACTTTTGACTCCATTTCAAATCTTTCTGATGGGGGCAAGTAGAAGGCCATATCAACTTCGTGGCGGATATAGCGAGTTGGTAATTGATTTAACACTACACATGTTAAATCAGCAATGAAATCTACATCGTATTTCTCATCAAACTTGGCCGCAACAAAGTATTGCATAACTAATTTCTCATAATAGTTATGGATATCGTCAGAAATTTTCATGTTAACTTATACCTTAATCTTATTAGCTTAAATAAAGAGTAACCTGAGTAAAGTGAAAATGCGAATATATGGCATTAAGTTTTCTTTACTAACGAAGGTTTTTCTTTTCGGACGTTTCTATATTTCGTTCAATTGATGAGATTGCTTGACGGCATCTCCCTAATCGCTGGTGTAAGGCAAGAACTTCCTGTGATAGCTTACTTGTATTCATACCTTTACTTTGCAGACGCTGTTGTTCACGTTCACTAATCATAGCCATTAACCGACGTTCAAATTCATGGTGTTCACTTAACTGTTGATAAAGCTGATGACTTGAGAGCAAAATTGTTTTCGTTATTTTATTGTATTTATCGTTGGTGCTTGAAACATTTCCCCTTGCTTGTTTAATCCGGACTTTTTTTCTTGCGTCAAAACTAACCTGTGCCGCTTGATGCATAGCTTGATTTGCTTGTAGGGCGTTCATTAACGCAGAAATTTGCTGTTCTATTTGTTGTAGCGATGTCTTTGCAAACTCCACTTTGTTTATGTTGTCAATACTTAATTTATGCAATCTAGAGAATTCATTTAATCGTTTTTGAACTTCACTAACATAAGGGGAAAATAGATCACTCTCGGTACTAAATAAGTGGCGAGTGAATAAGTTGTTATTTTCAATAAGGCGATGAGATTTATGTTTAGCATTTGATAGATCAACCTGTTTTGATTGTATGGCCAGTTGCTCAAGTAAGGATGATAAACGTTGGATTGCTATTTGAGGTTTTTTTTGGGGCATATATCGCGCAATAAAGTTATTGTAAAGGCGATTATAGCGCAGATTATGAAAAAGCAAAACAGTATCCAGTGCTTATGTAAATGACTAAATGTAGTCTATATTGAAAATTGTCACATCTGAAAAAGTGCCTGTTTGTAACTAAAACTATACGACCCCATAGCGATTAGCTATAACTAATTGTAAATTATATAGTTATTTTTTATGTTTGTGATTTTTGTTTTTTAGCTTTCTAAAGTTGAAAGTATGGCGTTTTATGTAAGTTATTGTTAAGTCGATGTTTGTATGTTTTTTATTAAATTGTAAATGTCGGGCTGTTGTTTTTTTACACAAAGATTTCAAATGTAAATATCTTCATGAAAATAAAAATAAATTGTTTATTTATTGTAATGAAAACAATGTGTTGAATTGTCTTGTTGACGTGTGCGTTAATCAGTGGAAATGTGTCAGGATATGTCTATTTGTTAAAAAGATTACTATTTGGTTGCAAATGGTGTTGACGATTCAAGTAATTCCCGTTTACTATCTTAGCCGACAGATCAGGTCGTACGACTTGTGTGAAAGATAAACGAGGCAAAATAGCCTTGATTCTTTTCAAAATAAAAAAACAAACAAATAAACAACCAATCACCTATGTGATCCAGGGAGTAAACATGTATAACAATAGTAAAGTAGCTAAAGCGATTCGTTTAGCAATGATGTTTGGTGCTGGCGCAGCCGCAACAATTGCAGCCCCAACTTTCGCCGCTGAAGAAGGCGCTGAAGAAGTAGAGAAAATTCAAGTAACAGGTTCACGTATTAAAAGAGCTGACATGGAGACTTCGAGTCCTATGCAAGTTACCAGTGCTGAAGATATTAAAGTAGCTGGTTTTACACGTGTTGAAGATATGTTGAATACATTGCCACAAATCGAAGCTTCTTCTACAGCTTTTGAAGCTAACGGTGCTTCAGGTCGTGCTGGTGTTGATTTACGTGGTTTAGGTGCTCACAGAACGTTAGTATTGATTAACGGTCGTCGAATGGCACCAGGTGGTGGTTCAGACGGTGCAGCCGATTTGAACGCAATCCCTTCTGCGTTAGTTAAACGTGTTGAAGTTATGACTGGTGGTGGTTCATCAACTTACGGTGCCGATGCGGTAGCGGGTGTTGTTAACTTTGTAATGGATGATGAATTTGAAGGTTTTAGAATCGATGTTGGTGCTTCTGGTTATCAACATAATAACGATAACAAATACGTTCAAGGCTTGATGGATGAAAAAGGTTTTGAATACGATTCAGGCGATACTGGCATTGATGGTACATCATTTAATATTGATGTAACTGCCGGTGGTTCATTTGCAGATGATAAAGGTCACGCCGTAGTTTATGCTACTTTAAAACACACTAACGAACTTCGCCAATCAGCACGTGATTACTCATCTTGTGCATTAAATGCTGCCGGTGATACTTGTGGCGGTTCAGCAAACGCTGTTGTACCTAACTTTGACATGTACCCACACGTTAATGGTGAAACTGACTACTCTGCTGCAACTAACATGTGGTCTTCATTAGATGGCGATAGTAACTTTATCGACTCTCCAGGCTCGAACCGTTATAACTACGCACCAATTAACCACTTTATGCGTCCTGATGACAAATATACATTAGGTGCATTTGTAAATTATGACATCAATGATCACGTCCAGCCTTATTTGGAAGTGTCATTCATGCAAGATAAAACTGCAGCACAAATTGCAGAATCTGGTACTTTCTTCAATGAAGAGTACATTATTGATCTTGATAACCCGTTATTAAATGACGCACAACGTCAGCAATTAGCTGATGGGCTGGGTGTTGACCCAGTAACAGGCCAAGCAGCAGTATACATTGGTAAGCGTAACGTTGAAGGTGGTCCACGTAAAGATTCATTACAACATAATTCATTCCGTATCGTTTTAGGTAGTGAAGGCGAAATTAATGATAACTGGACATATGATGCCTCTATCCAATATGGTTCTTCTACTTATGTAAGTACTTACCAAAATGATTTCTTTGCACCTCGTATCACAACAGCGTTAAGTGCAAGTGGCGAATCATGTGAAGGTGATTGTATTCCATACGAAGTATTTACTTACAATGGTGTAACACCAGAGCAAGCTAAACCACTAACAGGTACTGCGATTCAACAAGCTGCTGCTACTCGCTTAGTGTTAAGTGGTTATGTAACGGGTGAATTAGACCTTACTGTACCAAGTGCAGATACTCCGATTGCTATTGTAGTAGGTGCTGAGTACCGTGACGAAGATTTCGACCTTATTTCTGATGACATATATGAGCAAGGTGCTTTATTAGGCCAAGGTGGCCCAAGTCCATCATTAGTTGGTGGTTATGATGTAAACGAACTCTTTGGTGAAGCAAGCATCCCATTGGTTGAAGGCCAAGCGTTTGCACAATCTCTTATTTTAGAGCTAGGCTACCGTTACTCAGATTACAGTTCTTCTGGCGCAGAGCCGACGTATAAAGTAGCTGTTGATTGGGAACCAATTGATGATTGGAAAGTACGTGCAAGCTATAACCGTGCAGTACGTGCTCCAAACATTGGTGAGTTATTTGCAACACAAAGCATTGGTCTATGGTCAGGTGAAGATCCATGTGCAGGCGCAACTCCAGGCCTTACAGCTGGACAGTGTGCAAACACAGGTGTTTCAGCTGAACAATATGGTAGCATTAACCCAAGCCCAGCAGGTCAATACAACGCCTTGTTTGGTGGTAATCCAAGCCTATCTCCAGAAATCGCAGATACAATTACTATTGGTTTAGTTGGTCAAATTACTGACGAAATCGATTTCTCAATCGATTACTGGTCAATTGAAATCGAAGACGTAATTGATAACATTGAACCAGAGTTAACGGTTACTCAATGTGCAACTTCAGGTAATGCAGCCTTTTGTGATAACGTAACGCGTTCAGGCTCTGGTAGCTTATGGTTAGGTCAAGCTGGCTTTGTTGGCGCAACAAACTTAAACTTAGCAAGTCAAAAATGGGAAGGTGTTGATTTTAGCGCTTCACATAGCATTGACTTACTTGGTGGTAGCTTAAGCTCTACTTTCATTGGTACTTACATGCTAACGAAAGAAACTCAGTCATTACCTGGTGATAGCAGTTCAGTATATGACTGTACTGATGGTATCAGTGGTCTTTGTTTCCCAACACCTAAATGGCGTCATGTTATGAACGTGAACTTCGATAAGGATGATTGGGGCGTGAACGCTAAATGGCGCTTCTACGGCGAAGTTGGTTATGAAGGAACAACTGATACACTTATCGCTGATGGTATCGACGCTCAAACATATATCGATGTAGCTGGTCACTATATTATTAGTGATAATGTTATCGCTCGTCTAGGTATAAACAATATCTTTGATAAAGAAAAACCTATGACTGGTAATACTGTTGATACTGGTGCGTTTTACGATGGCTTAGGTCGTTACCTTCACGCAAGTATGACATTCTCATTCTAATAAATTATTTACTAATATAAGTCGGCATTATGTAAAACCATGTCGACTTAAGTAAAAATTAATTGAATGAATATTCGAGCCGTAATCACTAGTGATTACGGCTTTTTTATTGGTTATTAGATATCATTTAAATTAACCAACAAAAATGGGGGGGGAGTTGCGGCGTTGTTGAACGACTTAAGAAAGAAGTTTGTAAGGGTAACTACCCGGGGGAGGTGCAGATGTCTTACTGAAAATATGTATAGAAGGTTTTACCTAAATGCTAAAGTACAATACTCTGCGCTAATAACGTCCACAGAAAGAAATAGAGTGATTAACTCACTCTTAAATATTTCCTGCCATATAACTTTAGCTTAATATCAAAATAGCTCTATTGAGGCTCTCGTAACAGTATAGGCACAATGTTATAAACCGAGATTACAGAATGGAAGTCATTAGTTGTGGAGTTTATTTCAATGCGTTAATCAGTTCTCCTAAATAAGGTTCGAAATTCTTCCACAGTTCAACAGAACTTTTATAGATCGGCTGTCTGACTTGATAAGCACTTGCCGTTTTAACGACTGATTTACTTTTCTCAAAAGTTAAACAGTCTTCTTGCCATCTTAAATCACATGCGCTGATGAGTGCTTTTATTTCTTTTTCAGGGTTTTCAACTAACGACTCATATTCTATATCGTAAATACTGTTTGGAAAGGTATCATGCCAATGGTCCATAAGATTTTGGTAGAGCTTATGAAACTGTCCTAATGCCGTTAAGTTGTAGCCAAATCTATAGTTATCAGTAGCAAAGTTCTTTTTATAGATAGCAAAGCAATTATCAATGGGGCTACGACGACAGTGAATGATTGTTGCTTTTGGAAAAACGAGCTTTATTAGACCTATCATTAACATATTAAAGGGTAATTTATCAGTAACCCGACAGCACTTGTTGCTTAACTTGTCAATCTCTTGAATATAAGACTCTGCTACTTTATTTAAAGTAGACCTGGAAGTTTTATCAATATCTTTAAATAGGTAGTTCGTTGATTCGCTGAGAAAAGTTGATGTGCCAAGCCTAAAGAACTGTTCCAGCTCACCAGCACCAAACACATTGTTATGAGTTGATATTATCTTTTCTACTAAAGAAGTGCCTGAACGGGGCATGCCAACGATAAATATTGGCTTAATTGTATTATTTTTAGATTGTTCTATTCTTGATAAGGTATTCTTATTGAATGATTTTATAATACTTTCAATAAATAACTTGTCTGAGTTGATATCATAATTAAATTGGTCAAAGCGCAATTTATTGCCATATTCTAGGAAGAAAAAAGCGCGCTCAAAGTTATTGCAGTCTTCATGAGCTTTTGCAAGAGCAAAGGATATTTGGGTCTTTTGGTCGTGATGCAAGTTTGACTTTTGGAAATGCTTTTCCATGACATCAATATGGGGATCAGCCAAAGAAGGGTATTTATGTATGCTTGCATATGAAAAATGAGCTTGGGTATATTCAGTATTAATTAATATGATCTTTTGATAAAGATCTTTAGCTTCTTCCAAGTTACCCTCTGATTTGTAGATATTCGCAAGTGAGTATATTGCAGGTATATAATTGTTCTCGATGTCTAATACTGTCAGGAATACCGCTTTTGCTTCATCAAATTTATTCTGTTGAAAAAGCAATGAACCTAAATGTACCTTTGCTTGAGTTAGTCTGGGAGCTATTGATATAGCTCTTTTACAACACACTTCACTCTCCTCAAATAAACCTAGCGGAGCTAATGATAGGCTTAAATTGTAATGAACAACAGCAGCGTTAGGTGTTATTGTTAGTGCCTGCTTGTATCGCTTAACTGATTCTGAAAAATTTCGTTCTATTCTATATATGTTTCCAAGTAATACTAATAAATCAAAGGTAGCAGGAAAACTTCTTAGACCTAATGTAGCGATGTGTTTAGCATCATTTAGTTGTTCAGTTTTAGCAAATATGGTGGCTAATGTTGTATAGACTATTGGATGGGGAGCATCTTGTTCTAGCAGTGTCTTAAATAGTTGCTCTGCCCTTGGTAAATCTCCGCTCTTGTATGCGTTCATAGCACTGCTAAGCTTACTTCTCATCTCTAAAGATAGGGGACTCGATGATATATTATTAAAAGTCATAAATTCTTTGGCCTTTAGCTAGATATACATTAGGTGACTAACCTAACTTAAGTGAGTTTTTCATACTGCATTATACCTAAATCAGTCCAAAAAACTGTGTATAAAATCTACTTAAGCTTGCAAGCTATGGTGCCCTAATTAGCAAGTATATTATTAATAGTGTAGGCCCCGTTAAACTTTTTCTTTAGTCTGTGGCTTTTGCTATTAATTTAAGCATTTGGGGGCGCCAAAAAAATCCAATATTATTTGGTATTTGAATAACTCATTTCAGACCCAGAGTGAAAAATTGTGTAAAACCAAATAGCGATAATCAAACGATAGTTGATTTGATAAAGTTATCATCAAAATAGTAAGTGGGCTACAAGCTAAGAGGGATGTAAGGGGCATGAGTATCTAAAATATAAATGACAAATTCGGATGTGTATATGTTGTATGTGTCGGAATATATTGACTTTTAAATTGATGTCTCATAATTATAGAAATAGAGGTGGCGTGGGAATATCAATTATTCAAAGTTATTAATTAGCGGTTTGTATTATTTTTCAAGAGATAAACAATAAAATATTTATTATATTTTGTAAGTTAATGAGTGAAAAAAATTTGACTTACTACGAAGATGTTAGTAAAACATACATCAGCAAAATTTTTGTCCCTCATTATATCTTGGTATTATGAGTAATTTTGTTAGCAAAACGATACAATTTTACATTAATCACTTAGTTAGTGATTAATGTAAAACAGCGTCTTTTTAAGTCTCGCCTTGACAGCCTTGCTGTCATTTGGGACTATTGCTCAGTTGTATTCATAAAAAGTTACATTTAAAAAAACGACAGACTTTTATATTCGCGGTAACAAATATTTTGTTATCAAGATTAAAATAGCAATGGTTGGGAACTATGTCCAAAGTAAGTAAGAAAAGCCTCATCGCGACAGCGATGGTTGGCGCACTAGCACTAGCAGGAAGCAATATTGCCGCTGCAGATGCATTAACAGACCTTCAAAAAGCTGAAGCGAAAAACTTCAAGCAATCTGCAAAGTCACAAACTAAAATCAACAGCATTTACGAGCAAACTCAAGATCTTCTTGGTGAGTACCGCGTCACAGTTGATGAAGGTGATGTTTTACGTGGTTATAATGATCATGTTCAACGTATGGTTGACGATCAAAAAGTAAGAATTGCTTCATTACAAAAACAAATTGATGGTATTGATAAGTTTAAATCTGGCGTTATCCCTCTTATGTATAAGATGATTGATGGACTTGATAAGTTTATTGAGCTAGATATTCCTATGAACATCGAACGTCGTAAAGAGCGTGTAGCTAATCTTCGTACTGTGATGGAAAATTCAAACGTTACAGTCTCTGAACAGTTTCGTTTAGTGCTTGAAGCGTATGAAATTGAAGCCACTTACGGTACTATTTTTGATGCATACCAAGGTGAGATTGATCTAGGTGGTCGTTCTCTAACTGCTGATTTCGTTCATATGGGCCGCATTGCTTTAGTTGCACAGTCACTAGATGCTAAGCATTCATGGTTGTGGAACAATCAAACACGTTCATGGGAAGAACTAGGTGATGAGTACTTAAAACCTATCACTGATGCTGTTCGTATGGCACGTAAACAACTTCCAATGGATTTAACTAAATTACCAATCTTTGCAGCAGGAGCGAAATAATGAAAAAAGTTATTAATTTTGTATTGCTAGCAGCGTCTTTGACGACTGGTTTTGTAGCGACAACCCAAGCAAATCAGTTAGATGATTTATTAAAACAAGTAAAAGCTGACCGTGTATCAGAAGCTAAACTTGATAAAAAACGTGAAGCTGAGTTTTTATCAGAACGCTCTGATAAACAAGCATTGTTAAACAAAGCAGAAGCAGAATTAGCGAAGCAAAATGCTCGTAACAAGCGCTTAACTAAAGAATATGCAGCTAATGATATTACGATTAACCAAAAATCTGTTGAGTTAGATAATGCAACAGGTACTCTTGGTGAAATGTTTGGTGTATCTCGTGCAGCAGCAGCTAATGCTTATGGTTCAATTGCAACTTCAATCGTAAGTGCTGAATTTGCTAATCGTGGCGAAGCGCTTAACCGTATTGCTAACTCGAAAGAGATTCCAAGCATTGAAGATTTGGAAGAACTATGGTTTGCTCTTCAAACAGAAATGACTGAATCTGGAAAAATTTCACAGTTCAGCGTTGACGTAACTAATCTAGATGGCACTAAGTCTACTGAAACGATCACTCGTATTGGTACCTTTAACTTAGTATCTGCTGATGGTTACCTAACGTATAACGATGAAGTTGGTCAAGTTCAACCTTTACCTAAACAACCTGCAGGTTATATTACAGAAACGGCTTCAGGTTTCTTCGGTAATAGTTCTGGCTACAGTGCTGTTTATATCGATCCATCACGTGGCGGTATCCTATCTCTTGAAACTCGTAAGAAGACTCTAGAAGAATTCTTCCACGAAGGTAAAGAAGTTGGTTATGCTATTACGGTTCTATTAATTGTTGGTCTTTTAATTGCACTTGAACGTATGATCGTTTTAGGTGGTATGAGCAGCAAAATTAAAGCTCAAGAGAAGAACCTTGATAAGCCAAATGAAAACAACCCTCTAGGTCGTTTACTTAAAGTTTTTTATGATAACCAATCAGCAGATGCTGAAACGTTAGAATTAAAACTTGATGAAGCTATCTTACGTGAAACACCAAAAGTTGACCGTGGTGTAAACTTAATTAAAATGTTTGCTGCTATTGCTCCTTTAATGGGTCTATTAGGTACAGTTATCGGTATGATCATGACTTTCCAAACGATTACATTGTTTGGTACTGGTGACCCGAAAATTATGGCTGGTAACATCTCTCTTGCACTTGTAACAACTGCATTAGGTTTGATTTGTGCATTACCACTTATCCTAATCCACTCAATTGTTGCTGGTAAGAGTAAGTCTGTACTACAAAAATTAGACGAGCAAAGCGCTGGTTTAATCGCTGCTATAGCAGAGAAGGGGTCTAAATAATGTTATTCCTGATAGAGCTTTGGGAATCTGTCAGGGGTTTTATTGCGACAGGTGGTAACGTACTTTACGTTGTAGCTTTCGCACTCTTATTGATGTGGATTTTGATGATTGAACGTTATTGGTTCTTGTCATCGGTCTACCCAGCCATGAGAGATGATATCATCTCTCGCTGGGATGCACGCCAAGATACTACTTCTTGGTATGCACATCGAATTAGAGAGACTTGGATCTCCGAAGCAGACGAGCAACTTGAACAACGCATGATTACCATTAGAACCTTAGTGGCAATGTGTCCTCTTATTGGCTTACTGGGAACAGTAACTGGTATGATTGGCGTATTTGAAGTTATGGCTGAACAAGGTACTGGTAATCCGCGTCTAATGGCCGCTGGTATATCGCAAGCAACAATCCCGACTATGGCGGGTATGGTAGCAGCGTTATCCGGTGTGTTCTTTAGTTCAAGATTAGACGCTAAAGTTAAACTAGCAAAGGCTAAACTGGTTGACAGTTTACCTCACCACTAGAGAGATATATTCATGGCACGTAAACGTATTCGTGAAGACGAAGAAGCAGTTATTGATATGACACCGATGCTCGACATCGTATTTATCATGCTGATCTTCTTCATCGTAACCACTTCATTTGTTAAAGAAGCTGGTATTGAAGTAAATAAACCTAAAGCGGCTAATCAGTCTAAACAGAAAAACGCTAACATCTTTGTTGCAATAAAAGATAATGGTGAAATCTGGTTAGATAAAGGTCGTGTAGACATTGAACGTGTTGGTGCAAGGATTGAAAAATTACTTGCTGAACAACCAACTGATGTTGTTATCATCCAAGCGGACAAAGATGCCAAACATGGTGTTGTTGTTAAAGTAATGGATGCAATTAAAGAGGCTGGCATAGACCGAATTTCTATCGCGGCTGCGAAGGGGTAAGATATGGTTCGCTTTTTAGTATCAATACTACTAGGCGCTGTAGTTACCTTTGGTTTATTTGCTTTTATGGCTTTTCTTGTTTCTAGCGGTGATAGAAACAAAGAAGAGCAATTAGAAAATATAATCGTAGAAGTTAATACTACGCCGCCAAAGTCTGCAGCAGAACAGCGTCGACGAGTACCACCGCCGCCGCCTCCGCCGCCTAAAGCGCCACCTAAACAGCAAGCAGCTGAGCCTGAAACTAGCAATAATACTGGTGGTTTACAGTTCAATATGCCAGGTGTTCAAATGTCAGGTGCATCAACTGGTTTGTCTGCTCCTGGAGCAGGTATGGGAAGAGATGGCGATGCGACACCAATCGTTCGTATCGAGCCTAAATATCCTATTCAAGCAGCCCGAGATGGTAAAGAAGGTTATGTAATTCTTTCTTTTACTATCAACGAAGTTGGTGGTGTTGAAGATGTGAAGGTGTTAGAAGCTAAGCCTAAACGTGTCTTTGACAAAGAAGCTAGACGTGCACTTAGAAAGTGGAAATACAAGCCTAGGGTTGTTGATGGTAAAGCTCAACGTCGTCCTGGTTTAACGGTTCAACTTGATTTCAACATGGGAGGTGAATAGTTATGTTTAATAAATTAGTATTTAAAAACTTTAAACTTAAAAAATTATCAACGTCTCTAGTTATTGTCGCTTCACTACTTGTTGCACAAGCGCCTTTTGCTAATTATGCAGAAGCCGCAGGTGCAGAAAAAGTAGAGAAGAAGAAGAAACGTAAGACTTATCTTGTTGGCCCTCGTGTTGGTAAGAAAGTGCAAAAAGCTTTTGAAGCTTATAGCGCTGACGATATCAAAGGTGCTCTTGTGATTTTGTTGGAAATTGATCCATCAAAACCATATGACAAAGCTTATGTTGCTCGAATGATAGCTGTTATGTACGCTACATTAGGTGATAATGAGCAAAAAACCATTGAATTTCTTAAGAAAGCAATAGAGCCAGATCTGCTAAATGAAGGAGATCACAGCGAGTCTTTAAAGTTATTGGGTGACATGCAAATGCAAACCAAAGACTATGAAGGTGCGTTGAAAACTTATTATGCTTGGATGGACTTCTCTGGAAAGAGTGATGGTCAAACTTATATCAAAATCGCTAATGCGTACTATTCGTTAAAGCAGCTTGATAAAGTTATTGAACCAGCTGATAAAGCTATCGCTGCTTTTGGAGATAAGCCAAATCAAAATCCGTATATCTTGAAAATGACTTCTTACTATGAAAGTAAAAAGTATAAAGAAGCGGTAAAAGTGTTAGAAACGGTCATACAAATCTTTCCAGAAAATAAACAGTGGTGGACACAGTTGCCAATGTTTTATTTACTGGTAGAGGATTATGATAAAGCTGTTCAAACTCTTGATTTAGCTTATAAACAAGGTCATTTAGATAAAGAAACTCAAGTTAAAACTTTAGCAAGTTTATACTCTCAAGCTGATGCTCCTTACAAGGCAGCTCAACTGTTAGAGAAACACATTGCTTCAGGGCTAATTAAACGTGATGATAAAAATATTGCGACATTAGCTAACGTTTGGCACTCTGCACAACATATTGATAAAGCTGCAAGTTATTATGGTGAATTAGCCAAAATGACGTCTAGCGCTAAACATTATCGTAAGCAGGGCATGTTATTGAAACAAGATGAGCAATTTGCTAAAGCTGTTGTTGCTTTAAATAAGGCCCTTGAGCTAGATATAGCTAACAAAGGCCGTATTTATATGAGTATTGCAGAATCATATTTTTATCTTGAGAAATACAAGAAAGCCTATGCAGCAATTCAAAAAGCGATGAAAGACCCTAAGACAGCTAAGTCTGCTAGGGGTTGGAAAAGCTTTATTGTTGACACCGCTAAACGCAAAAACGTTACCATTTAATTACAACTTCAATAGTAATTAACTAGGGTAAACATAAAACCAGCATGTCTTTTTGATACTGCTGGTTTTTTTCTGTCAAAATTTCACATGATTTGAAATTATTTATTTATCTGGCAGGTCTATGTTAAAAGCCACATAACCAAATCTTTATAATAATGAGATAACTTCAAAATAAACTCTAAATAGGAAATACATCATGAATATAGTTAAGAAAGCATCAATTGCAGCGGTAATGGGATTATTCGCATTTGGCCTTTTCACCAGTAACATCGCAAAAGCAGAATCAAATCCTTTCACCTCGAATGAATTAGTTACTATCGTTGGTGACCAAGGTGAAGGTAAATGTGGCGAAGGTAAAATGAAGGACACCAAAAAAGGCAAATGTGGTGAAGGCAAAATGAAAGACGCCAAAAAAGGCAAATGTGGTGAAGGAAAGTGTGGCGAAGGCAAGATGAAGACTGCCAAAAAAGGCAAATGTGGTGAAGGAAAGTGTGGCGAAGGAAAAATGAAGTCTGCCAAAAAAGGTAAATGCGGAGAAGGCAAGTGTGGCGAAGGTAAAATGAAGTCTGCCAAGAAAGGTAAATGTGGTGAAGGCAAGTGTGGCGAAGGTAAAATGAAAGAAAAAAGTAAAAAATGTGGTGGCTAATGGGTTAGCGGCATTTCAGTTATTTATGAAACGGGCTTAAGGCCCGTTTTTCATGACAAGAAAGAAGTCCTATTTTAAGGGGAATAACGTTAGGAACAAGTTTGATTGAATATATTATCTATACTGTAAATAAGGAATAAACTGTATTCGAGGTTATTATGAGCACTTCAACTAGGCTTACACGCTATTTAATTGAAAAACATATACCCTATCAAGTAGTTGAGCACTTCCACTCTACCAGCTCAATTGGCAGCGCTATTACGGCAAATATCTCATTAAAGCAAATAGCGAAAGCTGTATTACTTAAAAGTCATGAAGATCGAAAATTAATGGCAATACTGCCGGCTGATCATAAAATAAGTCTGTCGGCACTTAATGAGAACTTACATGGTCAATATCAGTTGATGAAAGAACAAGAAGTCCATCAAGTATTTTCTGATTGTAATTTAGGAGCAATACCACCAGCAGCAGATGCTTATCATATGAATATGGTCTGCTCTGAAGAGCTAGATAAGCTGTCAAAAATTTACCTTGAATCAGGTGATCATGAAACATTGCTTTGTGTTAACCAAGATGGCTTTCATGCCTTAATGTCTTCAGGAAAACATATACCCTTTAGCCATCAAGTATTTCATTAGAGGTATTAGCATATACACTTAGCGTGTATAATAACAACCCTATGCTTTTCTACTGGATATTACCGTGAACAATAATGATGTTATGCGCCGCTTACGTTACACCTTTAATTTTAATGATAAACAAATGGTGGCGCTTTTTGCTTCAGCTGATGTAGTGGTAACTCGCGAGCAGATCAGCCAGTGGCTAAAAAAAGACAACGATAGTGATTTCGTTTCCCTTTTTGACACACAATTAGCTATATTTTTAAATGGCTTGATTAACAATAAACGTGGTAAAAAACCAGGGGCACAAGTTGCTCCCGAAAAGCGCCTCACAAATAACATTATTTTGACCAAATTAAAAATTGCCTTAAATTTACAAGCTGAAGAACTTATAGCACTGTTAAGTGATGTTGGTTTTAGATTGAGTAAACCTGAACTTAGTGCTTTTAGTCGTAAAGTGGGTCATCAACATTATCGAGAATGTAAAGATCAAGTGTTACGTAATCTATTACAAGCCATTGATAATAAATACCATGTAGAAAGAACGGGTAAAATAGAAAAGCCTGTAGATGATAAGCATAAGTCACAACCTACAAGTAATACTAAGCATAAATCTAAATCAAATTCAGGTTCACAAGCTAGTAATACTAAAGGATATCAAGGTAATAAGACCTCTAAAAAAGATGTGCCTTCATCACCTTGGGTAGAAGGTGCAAGACCCAATGCAAGTAATATTTATGAAAATCCCAAGAACAAGGTTAACCCTAAGCGTAAACAGTTAAAACTGTCTAAGTAAAGCTACATACTGGCAAGTAAATAGTACGGTAGTGCTATTAGTGTTTGTAATAGTTACCGTGATTATGGCTAAAATCTCTACGAAAGCCCTATATACTTTTGCTGTTATAGGGTAATATCCGCCACAATTAAGTAGGGAATCTGATAGAAAATTATATGAAAATATTAGTTGTAGATGATAATAAAGCCGTTCAAGAAAAACTAGCAACGCTTTTAACTTCGAAAGGACACAGTGTAGACCGGGCTATTAACGGTTTAGACGCATTAGGGAAAGCACAACAAGCAGATTACCAACTCTTCATTATTGATCACTTAATGCCTTTGATGAATGGCGTTCAGCTTACGAAGAACTTAAAAAATAATGAAATATTCTCTGATGTGCCAGTTATTTTTATGACGACGCAAGGGACAAACTCCTTGAAAGGATTAGCTGAGTTTAATCTCTTCAATAAGGTTATTGATAAACCAATTAATGAGCAAGAATTTCTTGCTACACTTGATGATCTCACTGTTGTAGAGTTTGATTGCAAAGCACAACAAGTTAATGGGTGATATTGGCTTATCTATCCATTTTAGTTCTATAAAAATAGGCTAAATTGCTTTATGCTTTGCGTATCTATTTCTTTATTATCCTAAACCAGAATATCTGGTTTTTTATTTGTAATTATGAATAAAACACAACAGCAGCAGTTAATTAACGCTATACATACCATCCCAAATTATCCCGTTGATGGCGTCATGTTTCGTGATGTCACCAGCATATTAGAAAACCCAGATGCATTCTCGCTAACTATCGAGCTTTTAGTTAATGCTTATAAAGACAAAGGCTTTACTAAGGTTGTAGGAACAGAAGCACGCGGTTTTCTATTTGGTGCCCCACTAGCCCTCGCACTTAATGTTGGCTTTATTCCTGTTAGAAAGCCAGGTAAGTTGCCCCGAGATACCTATTCACAAGCTTATCAATTAGAGTACGGCGAAGATATATTAGAAATCCATCAAGATGCTTTAGTACCTGAAGACAAGGTGTTGATAATTGACGATTTATTAGCAACAGGTGGAACTATTGAAGCCACAACCAAGTTAATCCGACGCTTAGGTGCTCATGTGGAAGAGGCTGGTTTTGTTATTTCTCTACCAGACTTAGGTGGAGAAAAGCGCTTAGCAGAGCTTAACATCACCCCTTATTCGCTAATACAGTACGAAGGCGAATAGTTTATCAGCGCATTAAAAAGAAATTCATTATGAGTTATCAAGTTTTAGCCCGGAAATGGCGACCAAAAAACTTTCAGCAATTAATGGGACAAGAGCATGTGGTTAGTGTACTTACTAATGCTTTGTCTCAAAAACGTTTACACCACGCCTATCTTTTCACTGGAACACGTGGTGTAGGAAAAACGACTATTGCACGAATCTTTGCCAAAAGTCTAAATTGCGATTTGGGTATTACAGACAAGCCCTGTGGGCAATGTGATACATGTCTTGATATAGACCAAGGTCGTTTTGTTGATTTGCTAGAGATTGATGCTGCTTCTAAAACTAAAGTTGATGATACTCGTGAAATTCTAGACAATGTTCAATATGCCCCAAGTCGAGGACGATTTAAGGTTTATCTTATTGATGAGGTACATATGTTATCTCGTCATAGTTTCAATGCTTTATTAAAAACGCTAGAAGAGCCACCAGAGCATGTTAAATTTATACTAGCGACTACGGATCCCCAGAAGCTTCCAATCACTGTACTTTCACGTTGTTTGCAGTTTCATCTTAAAGCATTAACAGTTAAACAAATTGAAGAAAAGCTAAATGAGATCTTAGCTCAAGAGCAAGTTAGCCACGAGCAAGGTTGTTTAACATTATTAGCTAAAGCTGCCCGTGGTAGTATGCGCGATTCTCTCAGTTTAACCGACCAAGCAATTGCCCAAGGGCAAGGAAACATTAGTTTATCTAATATTCAACAGATGCTTGGTGGTATCGATCAGAATTGGGTATACCAACTGGTTATCGCATTATTAAAACAAGATAGTCTAACATTAATGACGCTTTCTCAAGAGATTGCCTCATATGCGCCAAGTTATAGTCGTTTATTTGCCGAATTAATCCAGCTTTTTCACCAGGTAGCACTATTACAAATTGTTGAGCAGCATTTTGACTTACCAGCAGATTTACAGGTGTTGTTGAAGAAATTTAGTCAGGCCATATCTCCAGAAGACGTACAACTCTACTACCAAATATGTCTCAATGGCCGTAAAGACCTTCCTTATGCATCAGACGAGCAAGCAGCCTTTGATATGACGCTGTTGCGATTGTCTGCTTTTAAGCCAATGCAAAAATCCCAACTGCCGGTAGAACCTTTATCAGCAAATGAAGAGCAAATCTCAACGGCTGATTTAAACGCACCCACTTTAACGGATATTAACGCTGCAGCACCTAACGCTGATTATTCATCTTTAAATGAATCAAGATTTGCAAGTGAGGTCGAGCCCGTAGCTCAGCTACATACTCAACAGCTTAATCAATCTCAGTTTAGTGATCAAAAGATAACTCCGGATTCAGGCAATTTTGAAACGAGTAGGCCCACAAGTTCAGACTCACTAATTAGCCAGTTTCCAGACCATGTGATGGAGGAGGAGCAAGTTGAGTTAAACGAACAAATGCTTAGTATTGAGCAACAAGGGGCGGAGCTTCATGTTTCTGCGGATAGCTCTAGTACAAATATAGAGTCGTTACCTACTTTCCAAATCGCGAGTGAGTCAGTTCAACTTAAGCCGCAACAAACGACTAACAATGAGAGACAACCTCCATCACAAAATAAACCTGAAGCCGAACCTCTTCCGATAGATAGCCCTGTAGGCTCTGTACTTGCAACACGTAATATGTTGCGCAGCAGAAAGAAGGTATTGGAGAGTCAAGCAAAAAAGTCCAGTGACGCAACGCTGCGTCAACCATCAAATAATGAAGTTACAACTAGTGAAGGTGTAAAAGCCGAACAACCTTCAGAAAGCTTAGTTATGGCACCTGAGCCAGAAGTACCTTTTCATCAAGATAATATTGATCCTTCAAAAATTATCAAAGCAAATCAGGTCGATAAGTGGGCGCATATGATCGACTCTATGCAGCTAACCGCACGTATAAGGCAACTAGCAATACATGCAACAATTAGTGAAGACTCAACGGACGATAACTTAATACTGCAATTGAATCAGGCAACTAGGCATTTAAATACTGAGGTTGCTCAACAAAACTTACAGGATTCGATTTGTGAATTCCTATCAAAACAAATCACTGTAACCCTCAACATTGTTGAAGAAACAGTGGCTGATCCTTACCAAATCCAAGGACAGATTAATGATAAGCGGCTTGAATATGCTAAGGCACTACTCAAAGAAGACAAAGTAGTACTTGCTCTGCAAGAAAGTTTCCAAGCAAGTTTGGATGAAGCAAGTATTTCACCTCGATAACTTACAAAACGTACTTGCTTTAGGGTAAAATGAACATATATATAGAATAGTTAACCTCAGAATATTGGAGAAAAGATTATGATGAAAGGCGGAATGGGCAACTTAATGAAACAAGCCCAACAAATGCAAGCTAAAATGGCTAAAGCCCAAGAAGAACTAGCGAAAATGGAAGTTGTTGGTGAAGCTGGTGCAGGCATGGTTAAAGTAACTATGACGGGTAGCCACAGTGTTCGTCGTGTTGAGCTTGATGAAAGCCTAATGGATGATGATAAAGACATGATTGAAGATTTACTTGCTGCAGCGGTAAATGATGCTGTACGTCGTGTAGAAGAGCAGAATAAAGATAAAATGGGTTCAGTCACTGGTGGCATGCAATTACCACCAGGTATGAAAATGCCATTCTAAGTTGCTTTATAGTTAATATAAAAAAGCTCAAGCATTGCTTGAGCTTTTTTGTTTCTACCAGGCCAGCGCCTGTTAAAATATTAGCATTCTTGGTTAAGGTAAGCCGCAGCACCGATTAGCCCTGGTTGGCTTTCGGTAATGATATAAGTAGGTGTGCTTTTATTTAGGTGAGACATGCGACCTTTAGTTTCAAACCTTTCTCTAAAATCACTACTTTTCACATAATCGATAAATCTTGGCACTATGCCTCCAGCGATATATACACCGCCAAGAGAAGCGGTTGTTAATGCTAGATTTCCAGCAAAGCTACCCAGTACTTTACAAAATTGTGCTAAGGCTTGCTTGCATAGCGCACAACTGCCATTTAGCGCCTGTGTACTGATCTCTTTTGCGGTCAAATCGGTTGGTGATGCTTCGCTTGTTTCTTGCTCTTTATTGATATCAACCAATGCTTGATATATTTGCACTAACCCATAACCCGAGAGTAATTGTTCGTAAGAAACTCGTTTTTTTAACGTTTTCAAATATTGTAGTATTTTAATATCAAGCTCATCCACTGGGGCAAAATCGATATGACCCCCTTCACCGCTTAAACAGTGCCAGTTATTATTTACAGGTATTAAGTTAGCAACACCTAAACCGGTCCCAGGTCCACAAACGGCAATAGGTTTGTTAGTTACTGCCTCACCACCACCAATTTTTACTTTTTGCTGCTCGGTTAACATAGGAATTGCCATGGCAATTGCAGTGTAATCATTAATTAACATTAACTTATTAAGTTTTAATTCAGCTTTGAGTTCTTTTTGTGAAAACTGCCAAGGCAAATTAGTCATTGAAATTAAGTCATCTTCAGTAGGGCAAGCAATTGCTAAGCAGGCATTAATACGTGTATCAGTCAGTTGCTTTGCTTCTATGTAATGACGAATAACGTCAATTAAGCTGGGGAAATCGGCACATTGATAAGTAATGATTCCTGTAATATTATTATTTTTGGTAATGGCTAGTCTGATATTAGTACCGCCAATATCAGCGACTAAATTAATTACTTGAGTATTTTGTGAGTCATTCATCTTTTTTGTTACTTCTCGTTCAATTGTATTTTTTTACTGAATTTACTACTGCACTAGGTTTTGCAAATAACAGAATCCCTAGTAATAAGTGTTGGATCAAAAGAATGGGTAATAGCTAGGTTTTTTTGTTTATAAATGTTTTTTAATACTAACTTTGCCGCCATATGACCCATTAAATTTACCGGGTTATCTATGGTGGTAAGTTTAGGGTAGGTATGTTGTGCAAAAATAATATTATCAAAACCTATTATCGATAAGTCTTCAGGTAAAGAGAGCCCTTGCTCCCTAGCATAGGTAATTGATCCTGAAGCCATCTCATCATTAGCGCAAACTAAGACACTAAATTGCTGTTTACTTTTAATGAAATGTTCTAAGCCATCACTACCCCCCGTTTCTTTAAAATCACCTTCAAAATATAAGGTGTCGCTAAAAGGGATATTACTTTCTGCTAGTGCTCGCTTATGACCAGCTAACCTGTCTTGTGAATCGGCTTTAAACTGAGGACCACCAATATAAGCAATAGTTGAGTGTCCTTGCTCTATTACTGACTGGGTTGCTAGGTAGCCACCTAACTCATTATCTAAGCTAATACAGTTTTCATTTAAACCATCAACTAATCGACTCATCAAATACACAGGCGTTTTTCCTTTGCATAAATCAATAAGGAATGTATCGGTTACTGCCTCTACATGTAAGATAATGGCATCACAATTCCTGCTTATCAAAAACTCTATGCCATCTTTTTCTTTATCTTCTTCACTGTGCCCAGTAGTAATAATAACGTGCTTGCCAGCCGCTCTTAATTCAGCTTCAATGCCAGCCATCATTTGACCAAAGAAAGCACCGTGCAACTCCGAGACTAATATGCCAACACTATTGCTTCTATTTGATGCAAGTGATTGCGCAATAGAATTGGGGCGATAACCTAACTCTTTCATGGCATCTTGGACTTTCAGGCGTGTTTTATCACTGACTCGTGAGTTTTTATTTATCACACGAGAAACGGTTGCTAAAGAGACACCAGCAAGTTTTGATACTTCGTATATTGTCGCCATGTTATTCCTAAGTTGTGCAATTTAGTAAAAATACATTGAGTTGTAACGGCAAAATTCTAGCATGTTTGCCAAGATGTTAACTAGTAGTTGTGTTTAATTGCGCTTGGATTTTTACTACTTTCTGCTCGGTTAAGGTGTATTTTCGCATTACCCAAGCAACAGCAAAAGATCCTAAAGCTGGCAAGACGGTAAAGGACAATAATATCCCTTGTTTCGTTGCTTCTGTTTGTGTTACATCTGCCTGATAGTTATAAAAGGCTAATAACCAACCCGCAAGAGCGCCACCAATAGCAACGCCCATTTTAATGAAAAAGATAACACCAGAGTAAACCAAGCCAGTAATACGAATACCGGTCTTTTTGTGTCCATAATCTATGGTATCAGCCATTTTGGCCCATAACAGCGGAGTCGCCATATCTAAAAAGAATTTCCAAGCGATAAAAGCAATATAAGCTAAAATAATTTGCTCTTCGCCAATGAAAAAACTAAATAGACAAATGGTAGCGGATATAACTTGTAGAGCGATATAAGCTTTAATTTTGCAAACCCGTTTTGCCAGTGGTTGAGCTACTGCACAACCAACCATACTGGCAATAACCCCTAAGGTGAGGAAGGAGGTTATTAAATCTTCCCGGCCAAGAAAATATTTCACATAATACACGGCTAGGGTGAACCGTAAAACTTGTCCTGTCAGCAGAAATAACGCGGCAATACATAAGATACGCCATTGATCGTTTTGCCATAACGATTGCAAGTTTTCTTTCATTGATGATTCTTGGTTTTGTGGAGGTTTTACTCGTTCTTTGGTGCCTAAAAAGCATAATATAAACATTATCAAACCCATCAAACTCATGATTATCATGGTCATTTGATAACCTTTTGCTTTATCACCATCGCCAAAGTATTCCACCATTGGCATAGTGAGAGCAGCAACAATCACACCACCTAACATGCCAAAAACAAAACGATAGGATTGCACGGTAACCCGCTCTTTTGCATCAGCGGTTAATACCCCGCCTAATGCACAATAAGGAATGTTGATGGCCGTATAGGCAATCATTAATAAGGTATAGGTAACGAAGGCATAAATTATTTTATTGCCATCGGATATATCAGGAGTGGTAAAAGCCAGAATACTAATAATTGCAAAAGGCAGAGCTAGCCATAATAAATAAGGCCTAAACTGACCCCATTTTGTCTTGGTATTATCGGCAATATTCCCCATTAGTGGGTCAGTTACCGCATCGATTATTCTTACTAATAGAAACATAGTGCCAACTGCGGCTGGTGATAAACCCATAACATCAGTATAAAAAAGTAATAGAAACATCATTACCGTTTGAAAGATGATATTACTAGCGGTATCACCTAAGCCATAAGCTATCTTTTCTCTTACACTTATCATTGATTTAATACTCTGTTGCTTTTCTCTGTAATTATAAACAAGGCTATTTAACTTTTAAACAGCCCTGTCCAGGATATTAAGCGGTTACTAGATCTGCTCGGCGTTGCATTAATTCATCACCTATTTTTTGATTTTCTTTACTACTTAATGGGTATAAAAGCATTAATGCCGCACCTGCGAAAGCAAAGGCCGCTGGTATCCAGCTCATTAATAATTGCATACCAGGTAAAGAAGCTTCGATAGTAGTCTTATCCATGCCATCATAGCCATAACCAGCAAGTACAACTAACACCAATGCACCCGCAAAACCACCACCAGTTTTTTGCACAAATGTACCTGCGGAGTAGATAAGACCAGTTGCCCTACGACCATTTTTCCATTCAGAATAGTCAGCAGAATCACCTAACATGGTAAAGAATAACGTTGGCATCATGGCTGCAAAGAATTCAGCACTACAGCCTAAGACAAAAATAGCACTGATGTTACCCTTAGGCACCCAATAGAAAGCGGCAGTGAGTAAACCACTAAGAACGAGTGATACAATAAATAATTTACGCTTACCTAACTTCTTAGATAAATAACCCGTGCATAATGCGCCTAAAATAGACACAAGTAATAGGGCGATAAAGTACTTACCAACCATAAGTTCATCGCCCACTTGGTATTTGAAATAATAAGCAATAGTGCCGTATTTTATGCCGTTAAACATCATGGTTAAGAAACCCATGCCTAAGAGTATCAACCAAGGTTTATTAGTCAGTAGGTCAACCATATCTCGTTGTGTACCACTCATACCTTCAGGCGTATTGTTAATTAAACGTTTGATCAGTACCCACATAGAAGCCATGATGATGACAAAGAATAAACCACTATAAATATCGCGATAGTAGAAGAATAATGTTGTCGCTAATAAGGGTAAAATAATAAATGGCAGGTTTTTACTTAGATCAGTTAACTCTGTTTTTAAACTAGTTGATTCATCGATGGCCGGGGTGACTCGTTCGGTAGTCGTGGCAAAAGTTATTACCATCAGGGCAATTAAAATACCGGCAAATAAATACATGGAATGTTGATATCCTAAAGCGTCATTACCACCACCAAAGTAAGCAACTAAATCTGGTAAAAAGCCCATCACCAGCAAACCACCGGCAAAAGCGCCAGCAAAACGAAAGCCAGATAAACTAGTACGTTCCGTATCACTTGCTGTCATTACACCCATTAAAGCGGAGTAGGGGACATTATTCACTGTATAGGCAAGTGTTAAGCCAATATAAGTAACATAAGCGTAGATGAGCTTATTACTATCAGATAAATTAGGCGTGGTAAAACATAACACCATAAATAAGGCTAAAAGCGGTGTTGACCATAATATCCAAGGGCGAAATTTTCCCCAGCGGGTATTAGTACGATCAGCAATCATGCCCATAATGATATCAGTAACGCCATCAGATAAACGCACCACTAAAAACAGCATAGCGGCGGCAGCGGCAGTTAAACCAAAAGTATCAGTATAAAATACCGCTAAATAAGCTAAAGCGCCGCGCCAAACTAAATTAGCGGCTGCATCGCCTGTGGCGTAACCAACTTTTTCATAAAAGGGAATTTTAGTCATTTGCTTTTTATCCTTTAACTGCGAACCACTTTGGGCATAAAAGTTGGTTTATCTATTTGTTATTAAGTCTTTATAGGCAAGCCCGCTGGCTTTAATCGTTCTTACTTGGGTATCATAATCGACGTGAACTATGCCAAAACGTTTTAAATAACCTTCCGCCCATTCAAAGTTGTCCATTAAACTCCAAGCAAAATAACCATTCACCTGTACGCCTTGCTCAATAGCATCATTTACTGCATTAAGATGACTTTGATAATAATCAATCCTGTCTAAGTCATTTACTGCTCCTTCGACAAGTTTGTCAGCCATTGCAGCACCGTTTTCAGTGATATAGACCGGAGGGAGTGAGTACTTGTCATTGAGTGATACTAATAACTCGGTAAAAGCCTTTGGATAAATTTCCCAACCAATATCAGTAAGGGGCTCAGGTGGATCAATTTGCAAGAAGTGCTCATCAGCATCGTCGCGGTAAATTGCCCGGGTATAAAAATTAACGCCTAAGAAATCCATAGCGTGAGTAATGATATCCATATCACCATCAAGTACTTCAGGGTGATGCTCAACGGGAAGTTGAGCCATTATTTTAGGGTATTCACCGTCAAATAAAGGCTTGATATACCATTGATTAAAATAATCATCAGCAAAATCTGATGCTTTTAAATCAGCTTTTGAATCAGATTCAGGGTAACAAGGGGTGAAATTTAGAACTATACCGTTTAAGGTGTTTGGACTGTTTTTAGCTAACACAGCCATTGCTAAACCATGGGCAAGTAGAAGATGATGAGCAGCCTTCTTGCCAAATTCTTTGCCAACAATACCTGGCGCATGAATACCAGCTTCATAGCCCAAAAAAGCACTACAAAAAGGTTCGTTTAATGTTGCATAAGCATGAACTCGGTTACCAAAGGCTTTGGAAATTAAATCTGCATAATCTCTAAATTTATAGGCCGTTGCTCTATTTAACCAGCCACCTTCGTCTTCAAGGTGTTGTGGTAGATCCCAATGGTATAGAGTGACAAAGGCTTTAATGTTTCGGCGTTGTAATTCGTTCAATATATTAAGGTAGAAATTAACACCTTCCTGATTCAACTCACCAGATTTAGTGATAACTCGCGGCCAAGAAATGGATAGTCGGTAAGCATCGACACCTAATGACTCAATTAAATCAATATCTTGCTTCCAATTACTAAAGTGGTCACAAGCAACTGCACCGGTAGAGTTATCAGCTACTTTGCCTGGCGTATTGCAAAATTTATCCCAAATACAAGGTAATCGGCTGTTAATCCCACCTTCTATCTGAAAGGAGGCCGTGGCAACGCCATATAAAAATTCATCAGCAAGCATTTTAGATTTTGGGGGTAAGGAAAGAGTTGACATAATGTTAATTTTTACCTGTTTTAAACTTTAGAACTACTTAGTTTTATTTTTGTAATAACTTACCAGTAGAGTGTAACGATATTACTCATTACGGTTAACTTATGTAAGCGCTTACATTTAGATTAGTGTTTTCTTCACTTGAGGTCAACTTATTTTCATTTGATTTAGCTGTTATCTATGTAAGCTGTTGATATTAATGGTGCTAAAAGTTTTTATCTATATTGTGGTTCTGTAACACGTGGCTGTTAACATGACACTTTTCTTATTTACTCGTATTGGGATTAACCAAGGGAGTAAAGAAAGTGTTGGTATAAGAAGTTAAGTTTTATTACCAGGTTAGTTGCTATGTATATGTGCTATTTATAGGAGGAGATTGCTCTAACAATAAAAAGCTTTGACGATTTAATTCAGCTAAAATTATCTAAAAATCAAATTGACAATGACTCGGCTAAGGTTATTGTGCCAATGACACATATTACCAATATCATATTATGTAAATAGAGGTAATTAAGTATTGCTTGTAGTCGATAATATTAACTTATCAATTTTCTCTTTTTGTTACAGTTGATGGCCACCACTGCAAATTATTTTCAAAGAAATGTTGAGATCGCTAGCAGCATGAGCAATTTCACTAACTTGCTACCAGAAAAGGCTGCCTTTAACAGATGGATTGATAAAAGTGACTGCTATCGCTTGAGCAGAAAATGTTAAAGAAAAGAGAAGTCCGACAAAAAACTCTATTCATAACAATCTTAATTATAATCAGTGCTTTTAGCAGTATAGCTAACAAAAAAAGTGAGTCTATCAATCTAGCCTTTACCCATTTGAATAGCACAGCGTACCAAATTTAAAATCATGAAAGGGGTTTAAAAAGCTTGAAAAATATTGTTGGGTAGTTTTAAATAGAAAATGAAAGCGCTTACATTTTTGGCGTTTTTACTTTTTTTAAATATTATTAGAGGAAATTATGGCTTCATTTTCAAATACAAGTGTTTCATCACCCATACCTGGTGAGGCAAATGATGTTGATTACCGCTTTGCGCTAACTTCGTTAACGTCTTTATTTTTCATGTGGGGCTTTATCACTTGCTTAAATGATATTCTGATCCCCCATTTAAAAGGTGTATTTGATTTATCTTATAGCCAGGCCATGTTGGTACAGTTTTGTTTTTTTGGTGCCTACTTCTTAGTTTCACTGCCTGCTGGCGCAATAGTTAAAAAGCTCGGTTATCAAAAAGGTATTGTTTTAGGTCTAATAATTGCTGCCGTTGGTTGCTTGTGTTTTTATCCAGCTGCTTCAATGCACAGCTATCCAGTTTTTTTGATGGCATTATTTATTCTTGCTAGTGGTATTACCTTATTGCAAGTCTCTGCTAACCCTTATGTCAGTATGTTAGGTGATGCTAAAACTGCGTCATCTAGATTAACCATGACACAAGCCTTTAACGCTTTAGGCACCACAATTGCACCCTTTTTTGGTGCTCTTTTAATATTGAATCAAGCGGCAGATGCACTGTCGCCGCAAGCTTCAGCAGAAGCCGTACAAATGCCTTATGTTTTTCTCGCAGCTATGCTGTTAGTACTTGCTGCTATTTTTGCTTGGCTAAAATTACCTAACTTGTCACCTGTTGAGCAAGAAGACAATTCTCAAGGTGATGAGAGTGGAAGTGCTTGGCAATATCGTCATTTGGTGCTTGGTGCTATTGGAATCTTCGTCTATGTAGGTGCTGAAGTATCTATCGGTAGTTTTTTAGTTAGCTTTTTTGCTGAGCCTACAATTGCTGGTTTAGAAGAGTCCGAAGCGGCAAAGTATATTGCCTATTATTGGGGCGGAGCTATGGTTGGTCGTTTTATTGGTGCTGCCGTTATGCAAAAGATTGCTGCCGGAAAAGCACTCTGCTTTAACGCCACTTTTGCTATTGTATTGATTGTTGTGGCTGTTTTCTCTTCGGGTACTCTTGCCATGGTGGCAATATTGCTCGTTGGCCTTTGTAATTCAATTATGTTCCCAACAATATTTAGCTTAGCCATTCAAGGTTTAGGTAAACATACCAGCCAAGCTTCAGGTATTTTGTGCCTAGCTATTGTCGGTGGTGCCATTATCCCGCTTTTCCAAGGTGTATTAGCCGATAGTATTGGCGTTCAGCCAGCATTTTTATTACCGGTATTATGTTATTTCTTTATCGCTTATTACGGTCTAACTGGTAGTAAAGTGAAAGCGATTACTAACTGACTAAGTAGTAACTGAACTTATTTTGTAAATTGAAACCTGAAAGTTAACAGTTAAGTATTAAAAAAGAAGACCTAATAATTATGAACCTTATAAAAAATAAGCAATGCCAACCTCGCACTAGCATACTTTGCTTGGCCATTACTTCACTACTTGTAGGCTGTAATGGCAATAAACAAGAGTCCGTAGCGGCGATACCGCTAGATAAAACAGCTATATCGACAGCAAGAGCTCCTAGCAATATTGATATCTGGCCAACACTTGATATCGAAGTGAAAACTGATGTCGATATTGAAAGAAAAGTAGCATCGTTATTAGCGACAATGAATCTTGAGCAAAAAGTCGCGCAAATGATCCAGCCTGAAATACGGGATATTACTGTTGACGATATGCGAAAATACGGCTTTGGCTCCTATTTAAATGGTGGCGGCGCTTTCCCGAATAATGATAAACATGCCACACCAGATGATTGGGTCAAGTTAGCTGAAGCAATGTATCAAGCATCAATCGATGATACTTTGGATGGTAATAGCATCCCGACTATGTGGGGCACAGATGCGGTACACGGTCATAATAATGTTATTGGTGCTACCTTGTTTCCACATAACATTGGTTTAGGGGCAACAAATAATCCCAAGTTGATTGAGAAAATTGCCGCAATCACTGCAACAGAAGTAATGGTAACGGGTATCGACTGGGTTTTTGCACCTACCGTTGCTGTAGTGCGTGATGATCGTTGGGGCAGAACGTATGAAGGTTACTCTGAAGACCCTGAGATTGTTAGAGATTACTCTGCTGCCATAGTAAAAGGGTTGCAGGGAGCTTCCGACAAAGACTTCCTTGGTGATAAACGTGTTATTAGTACGGTTAAACACTTTATCGGTGATGGTGGCACTGAAGGTGGTGACGACCAAGGTGATAATATCTCCTCAGAGCAGGAATTATTTGATGTTCATGGTCAAGGTTATGTAGGTGGTTTAACTGCTGGCGCGCAATCTGTCATGGCATCTTTCAATAGCTGGCATGGCAGCAAGGTTCATGGCAATAAATACTTATTAACTGATGTGTTAAAAGGAAAAATGGGCTTTGATGGCTTTGTTGTTGGCGATTGGAACGGTCATGGACAAGTTAAAGGTTGCTCAAATGAAAGTTGCCCGCAAGCGGTAAACGCCGGCTTAGATATTTTTATGGTACCAACGGATGCTTGGAAACCGCTTTATGAAAATACTATCAAGCAAGTCAAGAGTGGTGAAATTGCGCAAACTCGTATTGATGATGCGGTGAGTAGAATACTTAGGGTTAAATTCAGGGCGGGACTCTTTGATAAACCAAGCCCAGTAAATAGAGCTTTGTCAGGAAAAACGCATTTGATTGGCGCTACTGAGCATAGAGAAGTTGCTCAACAAGCAGTAAGAGAGTCGTTAGTGCTATTGAAAAATAAGGGCAATTTATTACCCTTATCAGCTAAGCAGAATATCTTGGTTGCCGGTGATGGCGCAGATAATATTGGAAAACAATCAGGTGGTTGGACTATCACTTGGCAAGGCACTAATAATTTTAATGATGACTTTCCCGGTGGCAGCTCTATTTATGATGGTATTGAGCAACACGTTGCGGCACAAGGAGGCAATGTTGAGTTAAATGTTGACGGTAAATATAGCACTAAGCCAGATGTCGCTATTGTTGTTTTTGGTGAAGAGCCTTACGCCGAAGGAGTTGGTGATATTGAAAACCTAGAGTATCAACAAGGAATAAAGCAGGATTTAGTGTTATTAAATAAACTTAAATCGCAAGGCATACCTGTTGTGTCATTATTTATTAGTGGCCGTCCAATGTGGGTTAATGCTGAGCTTAATGCTTCTGATGCCTTTGTTGCGGTATGGTTACCTGGCTCAGAAGGTGTTGCCGTAGCAGATGTTCTTTTCAGTAAGAAAAATGGTGATATTAATCATGATTTCACTGGCAAGCTGTCATATTCATGGCCGGCAACAGCCAATCAAACTAAAATAAATCGTTTTGATCAAGAGTCTCAGCCGTTATTGCCTTATGGTTTTGGTCTGAATTATGGTGAGCCGAATGTATTAACCGATGATTTAGATGTTAGCACTGATAGAATGTCGTCCAGTTTACAAAGCATTACCCTCTTTGAAAGCTCAGTGAAATCTCCTTGGAAAATGATGATTTCTGATAGTCAAAGTACGAGCACTATGACCAGCAGTATTATTGAAAATAAGGCGCTTTATTTGCGCACTATTGATAGAAATGTGCAAGAAGATGCCAGAAGAGTCATATTTAATGGTACTGAAATAGGCCAGGTTGCCTTTACCAGTACTTCTGCCACAGATCTATCACCCTACAGCAAAGTTAATTCCACCTTAGAGTTGACTGTCCGATTAACAGAGTCGCAAAACTTAGCAGAGCAACAAGTCTATCTATCGATGGATTGTGGGGAGCAATGCCTAGGTAAAGTTAACATAACTAAGGCTCTGTCATTACTGGAAGTTAAGCAATGGCAGACATTGAATATAGATTTACGATGTTTTGAAAAGAAGGGTGCTGATTTAACCAAAGTTAATAGCCCATTTGTCTTGTCTAGTGCTGGAAAATTAACTATCGACTTTACCGATGTCTTTATTAGAACAAATAGTATTGATAGCGTAAATGTATCTTGTGATTAAGTAATAAGAAGAGATTAAGTGATGCGTATTTTTACCGTTATGATGAAAACTTGTTTTTTAACGTGTTGCTTTTTCTCGGTTAACAATGCTGTTTATGCAACAGACATTATTTATTATCCTTGGTTTGATGAAGAAAAATTCAAAGAGGATACCTATTACTTAGCATTACTTAAACTTGCTTTGGAAAGCTCTAAAGATGAATTTGGTGAATATGAATTGAAAAAAGCTATTCAACCTATGTTTCAAAATAGAGCGATGTTAGAAATAAAATACAATCGTAATTTGAGTGTTATTTGGACAATGACCTCACAACAACGTGAGCAAGATTTAAACCCCATCAGGATCCCTGTATTAAGAGGTTTAGGCGGCTATCGTATTTTTTTAATAAAAGAGGGGCAGCAAGAAAAGTTCTATAAAATAAAGAGCGCTAAACAATTAAAAAAATTGTTTGCTGGACAGGGGCATGATTGGCCAGACTCTTATATTTTAACGGATAATGATTATAGGTTAGTTACTGGACCTGGCCACTCTACATTGTTTAATATGCTGCAGTATGGGCGCTTTGATTATATGCCGCGTGCTTTGCATGAGCCTTGGAATGAAGTGAAAATGTTCAAGGGCCTGCAAGTGGAGACATCACTGGCGCTTCATTACCCATCCCCTTATTACTTTTTTGTCAGTAATGACAACTCTAAGCTAAAAGAGCGTATAGAACTAGGCTTAATTAATGCGGAAAATAATGGTAGCTTTCAGCAGTTATTTAATAGTCATCCCGTGACTAAAAATATGTTATTTTCTGCTAACTTACAACAAAGAAAAATTTTTAAATTGAGAAACTCCTTTCTTTCAAAAGAAACCCAACGAGTGGTTGAAAAATTCGAGTTATTTAACTCACCCGTCAATGGAAAGCTTCCTTAGTGATTAGATACGCTCCCTATGCAGAGCCTTTCAGCGAGAACTGAGTCATAGTCAATTAAACTTAGCTAAGCAGTACAATTGTTGTACTGAAGTTTATTGATTTAGGTAATTTAAAACTCTTGAAAAATTAAACTGGTAATAAGTTGAATTGCTCTGATGAGACAATGAAAATTGAACAAAATCCACCTTATTCCAATCAGGGTTGTTCAGTAATATTTGATAGTCAGCAATATTATTTCTATCGATTAACTCTAATTCATAAGAAGCGGGTTTATTGTCAAGGCTAAAGGCTGCTTTCCCCTTGTTGTGGTCATATATTTTAACTAATGCCCATGCTGTTTGCATAAAATGGCCACCAACACTGGCGGTGTAACTATTTTCGTTAATTGCTTGTAAAGCTTCTACCGTCCAGTCAAAACCACCAATGAATAAATTTACATTGACGGTTTTACCTTGTTCGTTGGCAATATCAGCTACACCCAGCGCCATTACATCAGCTGCAGTCCAGACTACCCTGATATCTTGATAGCGCCTTAATAAACCAATAAACATGTCTCCCGCAGTTATTCTTTCCCAGCGAGCGTTGACAATTTGAGCAAGGGCTAAGTCACTATCATGTTCTAATTCAGCTATAAGACCAGCATTACGTTCACTAGAATGACCACTCATATCGCCAGATATACCGACGACACTTAAGTTATCATTGGCAAGTGTACTGACTTTGCTTGCTTTGATTAACGCTTGGGCAAGTAGACGGCCAGCTTTTTTGTTATCGTGATAGATTTCACCCAACCAAAATTTAAAGTACTCCCCCGGTCTTCCTAATTTTAGTTGTAAGTCAGGAAAGACCGTTCTCTCAATAGTGACAAATGGAATTCTAGCTTGCTCTAACTTAGAAAATGTCTCAAAGGCGGTACCATCAAAAGGCAGGAATATAAGGTAGTCAGGTTTAGTCTCTTGTTTAATAATCTGATTAATTACTTTTTTCTGTGTTAGTCGATGACCATAACTCTCTACTATTTTTAGGGAGATATTAAGATCTTTAGCGGCAGCCAAAGCAACTACATTGACTTGATCCCAAAAAGGATTCCCTCCCATGGTAGGGTTAATAAAAATGACATTTAAGGACCATGCAGGTAATGGCAGTAGTAAGCAGAAAACAGCAATGAAATTTGGCACTGTTATTTACCTAAGCTTTTAATTAATGTTTTTTTTAGTATAGCTTAATGTTTTTTAAATCAAGGAGAACTTGTTTAGGTTAAATGATTAGGGGAGAGTTCAATGAACTTACAGTACAATGAACCCTATACTTTACGCCTTCTCCATACATACCTGAGTGGACTCTCGTAATATTAATTCGGTATCAAATTGATTTTGAATGACAATGTTTTTCTGGTTATATTTATTTTTCAAAACCCACTGCACAGCCATACGGGCCATTTTATTGATTGGATTTTCAATGGTCGATAATTGTGGGAATAAATAGGCAGAGAAATAGACATTATCAAAACCGATAATGGAACAGTCTTGGGGAACCCTAACGTTGTTTTCACGAGCAACTCTCATTGCTGCAGACGCCATCTCATCATTAGCACATACTAAAGCGGTAAAAGCTTTATCCTTTTTAAGCAAAGTTAACATGCCTTCTCTGCCGCCAATAGTGGTGTAGTCAGCCTCAAAGGTTAATGCTTCATCTAAATCTATACCTGTATCAGTAAACGCTTTTTTGTAGCCGTTATATCTATCTATGGCATCAATCTTCCACAAAGGGCCAGAAATATAAGCGATATTACGATGACCGTTTTCTAATAAATATTTAGTTGCTTGGTAACTACCGACTATGTTGCTAATAAAGATACAATTATCAGCAATTTCGGCAATATAACGATTAATGATCACCACTTTAGTTGAACCCTTACTCAGCTGGATAAGATAATCATCTGAAACAAAATCAACACATAATATTAAGGCATCACAATTTCGGTCTATTAGAAATTGAATGGCATCTAACTCTTTCTGCTCATCACAGCCACCGGATACGATAACGGCATGTTTTTTGGCAATGCTTAATTCGCTTTCAACACCAGAAAGAATATCACTGTAAAAAGGTCCACTAATCTCAGCAACTAAAACACCAACACTATTAGAGCAACTAGAAGCTAAAGAGCGGGCAGTGAAATTAGGTCGATAATCAAGTTCAGCCATTGCAGCCATAACTTTAGCTTTAGTTTTTTCACTGACATGTTCATGATTATTCATCACACGTGATACAGAAGATAATGAAACACCGGCGAGCTCAGATACTTGATAAATTGTTGACATTATTAATGGTTAACTTGAAGTAATTGTTGAAGCCACTCTACCATGAAATTGGTAGCGCTTTCAAAAGATTATCATTCCACTTTATTTCGCCAGCGCCCAGGGCTTATTTTGTAGTGCAGTTTAAAGCGATGCGCAAAACTTGCACTGTCGGCATAACCTATAGTATCGGCAATTTGCTCTAAATTATAATGAGTATATTGCAGTAAGTAACAGGCATAACCTAACCGTGCATGGGTCAAATATTTCATCGGTGTCATGCCGGTTTCTTTTTTACATAAGCGATATAATTGTGGCTCTGAGATATGCATTTTTTTTGCTAGGATTTTAACTGTCCAAGGTAATTGCAGTTGTTTGCTTACACTTTCCATTAGCGCATGAAACTTGACTTGTTGCTCTTTTCTATTGGCATTTTTATTTAAAGTCTGCTCAATTTGAAAGAGTAATATTTCTACTAAGCGTAATACTATATTGGTGTTTAATTCTTCACTGCTATGATTGAACTCTTTGAGTAATGCCATAGTTTGGTAAAGCTTGTTCGCATTATCATTACTAAAAACAGCAGGTTTTAAATGATGTATAAATTGATATTGCTGGCAGTCGTGTAATAACAACCAAGACATATCCCAGTATTCGCCATCAAGTTCGTATAAAAAAGCAGTGCCGGCAGGTAATAACACAATACTGTTTGCTGTTAACTTATACTGCTTATTATCGAGGGTTATTTTCCCTTGACCCGAACGGGTCACCAGTAAGTAATGAACATTAACTCGATTTTGTTGTTTATTAGCCTGTTGCTCCCCTTGGTCAGTTTTTCCTATTTGATATTCAGTTTTCAAAGTTGATATGCCAGCACAGGCTATATAGTCTTGAGCGTTGCCAGGGAAGTCGTTGAAATTGAAAAAAAACTCTTGGCAGTCTTTATGGATATTTAAGATGTCTTGGTTCATAGTTTTAGTTCTGTGATAGTTTTAGACATGTTATCTGATATTTCTACTTATGTTCATCATCTCACATTATTATAAAATAGTCAGAGTTTACATTTGGCAAAAGCAGTTAACCATGACACAAGATAATCGAATTTCATTAAAGCAGAGTATTAAACTTGCTTGGCCCATTTCCTTGCAAAGCATTTTAGTCACCATGTTGGGCATGACCGACATTATGATGGTGGCACATCTGGGTGATGGTGCTATTGCTTCAGTTGGTTTAGCTAATCGAATTCAATTTGTAGTACTCATTATTATGTCTGGTTTAGCTACGGGGGTAGGGATTTTAGCCGCTCAATATTTTGGTGCGGGCATTATAGCTAAGATCAGAAAAATTATTGTCATGACTTTGATTATTGCGGTGTTGGCCTTAATGCCCATTTTGATTGTTAATTACTTTTTTGCAGCTGATATCATTCAGTTAGCAACCAGTGATACAGAAGTTATTAGTACTGGCGAGCATTACCTTTGGTTGACCATGCCAAGTTTGCTATTTGTTGCTGTTATCATGATTTTTGAGAATGCCTTACGCGCAATCGGGCAAGTTAAACTGCCAATGCTATTAGGCATAAGCGCTATATTTTGCAATATAGGTTTAAACTATTGGTTGATAAATGGTGGTTTTGGTCTTGATGCTATGGGGGTATCAGGGGCTGCATGGGCAACAACAATCTCCCGTTGTCTTCATGCCCTGTTGTTGGTGGCTATCTTGATAAAGTTACGTCATCAGATATTCCCCTTTAACATCGCTTTCTCATCATTAAAGCATAGCCGTGACTGGTCTCGTTTATTGCTCTTGGTATGGCCGATGATGGTTAGTTTTGGCGTGTGGTCATTAGGTACTTTTATCTATCAATTGATTTATGGCCGAATGGGTACACAAGAGCTTGCGGTGATGAGTTTGTTAGCACCAGTTGAAGGTTTATTGATTGCTTTCTTTTTTGGCTTTGCCAGTGCTTGTTCGATACATGTCGGTCAGAGTTTAGGGCGAAATGATTTTAACCAAGCTTGGTTGATGGCAAAAAACTATGCCATTAGTGCCCCTATTGTTACTTTTTTTCTTGCGGTATTAATAATTCAATTTGAGTCGATTTTATTTAAGCCCTATACAAATTTATCAACAGATACTCTAAATCTAGCTGGTGATATTTTTATTTTGATTGCTTTTGGTAGCTGCCTAAAAGTATTTAATATGACAATGGCAATGGGGATCTTACGAGCTGGAGGTGATAATAAATACTGCATGTTAATTGATTTTACCGGCATGTGGTTATTGAGTATTCCATTGACTTTTTTAGCGGCATTTTATTTTAACCTGCCGGTTTTTTGGGTCGTTGTTGTTGCTTACTCTGAAGAAGTTTGCAAAGCCTTTATGTTTATTAGTCGCATGAAAAGTAAGCGTTGGCTACGTAATTTAACCGTCGATAACTACGGCGGCTAATGCAATTTAAGCTTGAATGGTTAGTTAAACGTATTTTCTCAATTAGCCATTATCTAGAGTGCAGATTAACTGAAAAACTAGCAGCAACTATCGAGTGAAAATAACCTAGTTGGGCTGAATTTATCAACGCTTTTGGCCTGATTTTTTGCACTTCTCTTATGACTTCATCATAAGGCCAACCTAAGTCAAGCAGGATTAAGGCAATAACCAAGCCTGTTCGGCCGGTACCACCTTTGCAATGTACAGCAATAGTACCTTGATTATTTAACACGGCTAAGATGTTAGCTTTATGCCTTAACCAGTCGCTTTCAAATACTGCGGTTGGCGCATGATCGTCGATGATCGGCAGCTGAATCCAGCTTATTTGTTGTTGCTCACAGATATAGGGTAATTTAGTTAGCTGATTCTTTGACATTTCATCTCGAAACATTAAGGTCAACACTACGGATGTTCCTGCTTGTTTTAACTGTGTAATTGAGTCTGCTAAATTTGCAGCTTTGCTACCTGGGCAAGGAGTAAAAATGAGTTGCGCGCCATTTTCTAGCGCTAATATATCAAAGGGGTGTGTATTCATTGCTAATGCTCTATATTGGAAAAGGTTTGATTAAAAAATTGAGTGGTTGTAAGCGGTACGTTTTTAAAATGAAGCCGTAGGTTCATAGACCTGTGTACCTACGCCTTAATTGCTGTATTTCCTTCTACATTTACTGCTAAATTTTAACTCTAACGGTTTGTAGCGCATTAGCTTTAATGGTTATCTCACTGTGTTGACTGCCAATCTGTAAAGCGTATTTTATTGGCTGCTTAGTGGTATTTAATAACTGTACACTGAGCAGATTTTCATCGTTAATAGATGCACTAACATGGAGGGCATCATCACTAAGACCGTCTAGTTGTGTTTCGACCTGTATGGCATTATCACCTGGACGTATGGTTTTGCTAAATTGCGACAATATATAATAAATCGGAGTGTAATAAATTTCGCCAGTTTCGGTATCAATCATGATAGGTGCGCCGCAAAAGTTACCGACATGGTTAGGACCGCCATGACTATCTAGCACAATATTCCAGTCAATCCATCCTTCAACCCAATGATCTAAACTGACAATTATATTTCTTGCGTAGCGATGTACGGGAGTATAAATAGGATGGTCTTGTGGCTCGGGTGCCCATGTTGCGGTATAAGCCCAGTCAGTAGCATTGGCATTCCACCAAAAGCTATCATTATTAAACCAATTTGATTCTTTAAAAGCAATTGGATCCAATATACCTTCAGGGGCATCCTTACCTAGATCATCAATGGTGCCCTCAGTGTGAATAATTGAAAAGTTGGGATATTTTTCATGCACTCTATCAAAGACATCTTCATTAACTTTAAAGGTACTTTCATACCAATGCACTGCCGCGCCATCAACATACTGGGCAGCTTCTTTATCTGAAAAAATCACATCGGCCCAATGCTCAAGTTGATCTCTGTTTTGATCGTAAACCAGTAACTTCACCTCTTGATGCTGGCTCGATTGTAATTTAGGACCTAAGTGGTTTTTAATAAAGGCACTTTGACTTTCAGCTGTAAAATGCATACTTTCCCACTGGCCATTATTGCCGTGTGGTTCGTTAACAGGGGTTAGTCCCCAAATATTAACGCCTTCAGCTTGATAAGCATCAAGATATTTAAGGATATAGTCAGCATAGCTACCGAGATATTCGGGCTTAAGCGCTCCTCCCGTACCTTGGTAGTTATTTTCCGCTGTACCAGTGATATACCAATCTTCGATATCTTTCATCCAAGCAGGCGCTGTCCAAGCAGAGGCAATTATTGTTAAATCTTTATCTGCTTGTTTATTTTTTATAGCTAGTGCTTCTTTGATCATAGGTAATAAATCAAAGCTAGTATCTTTAATGTTTGGGTGATCAACAGGGTTGAAGCCATCATGATCAACACCAATGTCAAAATGAGTTAACTCAGCATCACCTTTAACATCCGCATAGGAGTACTTTCCTGTAACTGAAAAGTCAGTCGCGCCAATAGGTGTACGAGCCAATGAAAAGTTAGCGCCCTTTTCACTATATATATTTTCCATAACCACTAGTCTTTGCTCGTGGGTTAGATGCGCTAAAACATAGGCTGAGGACTCCGTAAAGGAGGTACCAATACCCATGAGTTTTTGTTTGACAATATCAGGCCTGATAATAATAACGTTACTGTTTGGTCTCTCACTTTGCCTATCGCTTGGTTTACCGTCTTGAAAGTTTAAGTTTTTTTGACTCGCTATTTTATCTCCGGCTTCACTGGTTAACAGAATTTCACTGGTAGCAGCAATTGCATAATTTATCTCAGTATCGGAAGAGTTCACTTTTTCACCTTGATGTGGATAAATAAAACTGACTAATGCAATGGTGGACAAAGCTGATAGTAACTTAATATTTCTTAATTTTTTTATATTCACTGCTACCTCAAATACACTCATGATAAGTAAATGTTAAATCACCACTTAAGGCTTGGATAGCAAGCGGTGCATCATCTATTGTTAACATCACTATCTAATAATCAATTGCTCAAAACAAACTGAATGAGGCAAAGTGGACTTGGCTTGCGGCAGGCTGGATTGATGCAATAATGAGGTACAATAGCGAGTTAATAATATGAATATATTTGATAACATCAGCTAACCCAAACTGAGTTGTTTAGAGGTAATAACAAATGGTTCGATAAGCCTTTAGTGGGGTTAAGATACTTTTAGCTAGAGGCTTAAAGTGGCATGGTTAAAAGTAACTAGTCATCTTTGTTATGTCTGAATAATAAGGACTAATTATTTGATAGATAGCTTTTAATTGTTTTACAGTAATTACGGCTGACCTTTATCTGATCAAACTCACCTAGTTGAAGAAAATACTCACCCTTAGTATGGGGAATGACTTTTTTAATGTAGTTGAGATTAACAATAGTTGAGCGGTGTACACGTTTAAAAATGGTAGGATCTAACTCGTTTAATAAGGTTTTTAACGGACAGCGCTTTATATGGGTCACGCCGTTAACATGCAAACAGGTATAATCACCTGCAGCATCAATCCATTCGATGTCAGACTGCTTTAGTAGTGTCATTCCATCGCGATCTTTAATCACTATCTTGTGTTCTAAATCCCCAACGTTGCAAGAGGTGCTTTTTGAGTTCGGGGTCAATGCCGGTGTGTTATGTTTATTTATTGTTGCAATCGCACCAATAATATTTGATTTTTGTTCAATGGGACTTTGCTCCATTGGCTCACTTTCAATTGACTTCTTTTCAAAACGTTCAACAGCTCTACTGACCGCTCTTTGAATATACTCTTCATCAATAGGTTTTAGAATATAGTCGACCGCATTTACATCAAAGGCCTCAAGTGCATATTGCTCATAGGCGGTAGCAAATATTATTAGCGGTAATATATCAGCTTGAAGTTTTTCAATAACGCCAAAACCGTCAATACCTGGCATCTGAATATCAAGAAAAACTAAATCGGGTGAATAATCATGAATGGCTTTAATGGCTTCTCTGCCATTTTTGCATTCAGCAATGACTTCAATATTCTCTTGTTTATTGAGCTTTGAGCGCAATAATTGTAAAGCTAAAGGTTCGTCATCAACGATAATAGTCTTTAGCTTTATATTCGCTATTGTTTTCGGTACTTTATTCGGTATTGTCATCTTAGCTACATCCCTTAAATACGATTGTCAGTTTTAGCTAATATTCGTTTGGTACTGACATGGAATATCGATAATAGTTTTTAGTGCGCCTGAAGGCATTAAACTCATTTTAAATAAGTAGTCGTCGTCAAAAATAAGCTTTAACCTATTATTGATATTATGCAAGCCTACACCGGTAAAGTTCCCTGAGGTTAACTTGTTAATATCAATATTTTCAGCTGAACCAGTATCAGTTAATTCAATGATCAGTCTTTCATTAGCCACTGTTGCGCTGACTTTAATTTTGCCGCCATCCTCATTTTTAGCAATGACATGTTTCATTGAATTTTCTATGATAGGTTGCAACAACAAACTGGGTATTTGAGCATTGTTTGCTTGGTCTGCAATTAAAAAGCTGAATTCAAGACGTTCACCGAAACGGGTTTTTTCGATATCTAAAAATAAGTTTAGCATGATGATTTCTTTTGCTAAGGTAGTGCTAGTATCCGGGGTGCCTTCAAGAGAGTGGCGTAAAAACTTACTTAGTTTTATCGTTACTTGTTGTGCTTTTTCATGTTCTTCAGCTTCAATTAAAGCATTAACTGCATTGAGGGTATTGTACAAGAAATGAGGATTGAGTTGATAACGTAACATCTTCATTTGTGCATCTTTGGCGACTGACTGGGCTTTAATTCTTTTAAGTTGTTCTTTTTGCGCTTCAGCTTCGGCATTTACTGCGGCACTGTGCTCAAATTGCAATAATTTGTAGTACATAGTTAAGTAAAACAAGCCAATCCAACAAAGAAAAATAAAAATACTACCAAAGTACCAGCCACCAAGATCGGCCCAGATATTTTTTTCATCTGTCATATACATGAAGGCATTCATTCTTAGTATGGTCCAAACAAATGACACTAACAGCACTGACGCTATGCTACTAATAATTCGAACTTTAATAGAATATTGCCATATTTTTACCAGCAACCAATACAAGGGTAAAGAAAGCAGTAGGCCAATAAAGGCTTGAAAGAACATGTGGTTAATGTGGGACCAATCATCTGGTCCGTACCAGAGTGTTAAGGTGAACAGGCTGATAATACAAATAAAGAGCCAAAAAAACAGTTGAGTAAGGCAAAATTGATAAAGAGGTTTATCAAATATTGTTTTTAGTTTTACTTGCGTTGTATTATCAAACACGGTTCACCCTCAAATTATTACCATGGAACTTTTATCTTTTACCTAAGTTTTTTATAGTAAAAGCTCGCATGGTAAAGCTCAAGGAAAATGATAATTAAGCAACCTCTGCGCATAAATTATCTTCAATTTTGTTAACTTTACTATATAACTCTTTCATCACTAATTTTGGTGTACGGTCGACGTTGAAAAGTCCCCAATGTTTCTCTGGCTCCTGTGGATGAGGTGAGCCTTTCCAAGGTTCATCGAATGCTTCAAAAACATAGGTTAGAATATTTTCTTGGTTAGTCCATGACAATAACTGTTGATAATAAGCCGCTTGTAACTCTTCTGAAGCATTCCAATTTTCAATACCCCTGCCATTTGATGCTGTGGTCCAACCCGCTTCCGTAATCACTACGGGTTTATGTGGGTAGTGATGTGCAACAGAGTAATAATTCTGCTTAGTATATTCAAGAGCATCGACCATTGTTCTATATTCCCAAGCTGGGTAAGTATGAATAGAAATAAAGTCTAATTCGGCTACTAATGGTGCAAGTTTACTGGTCCAAGGCACATAATTTTCACAAAAGGTGACTGGCTGTATGGTCTTACTTTTAATCAAGCGCACGTAGTCAATAAGATTGGAAACGGGCACCATATGATCGGTCCAATCAACACTGGCTTCGTTACCGACAGAAACAGAAGAAATAAGTTTAGGGTAGCTATTTGCTAATAAAATGAGTTTTTCAATCTCAGCAAGATTGGCCTGACGATTTTCACTTAAGCGTTCTTCACTAAACTCTGCTCCCCAAGGGCAGTTAGGGTTAGACATTTCAGCTGCCATATCTACCCCTAACATAACTTTAAAATCTAGTTTTTCATCGCTAATCACTTTCAGGACAATTTCAGCATGTGGACCACAATCATATAACCTAAGAAAGCGCCAATTTTCAGTCAAAATAAGTAAGTCTTCTTTTATTTCTTCATAGCTTGGGTAAATAGCTTCTCTAGGGTTTTGACCCTCTCGATAACCTGAATAACAAATGGCATTACCATGTTCTATTTTCATTAGTTTAATTCCTGTTCTAAATCTTCTGTTTGTTGGCTGTTTGAGACAGCACCATATTTTAACTTACCATCTTTATTCCATAGTCCCCAGTAGGCTCCTACGTCTCCTTCATCTTTTATTTTCCATGTTTCATCAAAAGATGAAAAATAGAAAATGTCTATCTGGTCTTCTTCTGCCCATAGATAAGTATTGATAAAGTATTTCATCGCATTGTCATACGAGGGCACGGCGCCGCGCTCTGGCGTACCAATATTCGGCCAACCTGTTTCGGTAATAATTACTTTTTTGCCATTTGCCACTTTAAGTGCACGGCGATACATGTCTTTCATATAAAGTAAGGAGTAATCAGCAGGGCAGCCCTCCCAAAAGGGATAACAGTTAGCTAATATGACATCACAAAGCTCGGCAACTTTGGGGTGATCTTCAAATTCATAATAGGCATCGACATAACCTACTTCAACATGTGGTAATGCCGCTTTTACGCGGCTAATGTAGTCAATGAGTTGCTGTTCGGTTAAGTCTTCGCGTAGCAATACTTCGTTACCCACGGCGAGAATATCGGCATGACCACTTTTTGCCAGTTTGATGGCGTTTTCAATTTCAATTTCATTGTTTTTAAGGTCATCATCTAACCAGACCCCGACCATAGTTTTTAAGCCATAGGATTTAGCTATTTGTGGTATCAACTCATTGCCTTCGCTACATGAAAATGAGCGAACCCAATTGATGTTAGGCTTAATGACTTGCAATCGTTGATGTATTTGACTTTCACTAATTTGTGTACCCGGCCCTTGGCCTTCAAGGTAAGGGCTAAAAGCTATTCCATGTATCTTTTGAGTTAAAATATCGCTGGCAATGGTTTGCAGTTTTTCATTGTTAAATTGCTCAAAACAGACACCAGCCAAAGACATGTATTTATTGTATTTGTTAGACATGATCAACCTCTATTCGCTAAATAATTGCTTATTGGTTATTGTTAACGTTAATTGTTTAATTTCACCGCTACGTAAAAATATTTCATGACTACCTAATGCTGGCACTATTAAGTTTGTTTGCACTTGTTTGGAGCCATCATGGAAATGAATTTCTAACTGTGATGGTGCTTTATCATCAAGTTGATAAATAATAGGTATTTGGCACCAAGTAAAAGCTAAACAACCATTGCTTAGCTCAAGTTCTTGCCACTGCTCATGGACATCGAGGTAGCGGAATTTATCTGCTGTTGATAAAAATTCACATGCTCTGAGTAAGTCAGGTTGGAAATGCAATTCACCCTTGATAACTCTTAGCCCTAGTTCACCAAAGCGAGATAGAACTTCCTCTTTTACTTGCCCTGTCATACCAGGCTGTTGAGCGCCAGCATGTTTTGGGGTATGGGAGTAAGGATCACATGGGAAAGCACCGTATTCACTTGGTGTTTTATTAAAACCTATGCCCGCACGAATTTTATAATAGTGTTGGCCAAGCGCTTGGATTATCGCTGCATCAGCACCTTGATCAATGGCGTTAAAAAAGCTTTCTTCAACAACCAACATTAACTTAGAAACCATGTGCCAATAAATGCAGCCAAGTCCTTCAAAGCCAAACATACCACCAGATCGACCGGTAAATGCCTTGTGGTTAAATACTTGTTCATAAATTGTCAATAATTGCGAGCGAGGGTCGGGCAATTGATTATATTGCTCAGATAAGTCATCTAATTGCTTAATTAACACCGATGCATTAGTGATCTCGGCATTAAAACGAAAGTTATTATCCTCATCACAAATGATTATACGCTGGTCATTATTTTCAAGCATGGCTTGCAAGATAGCGCAAGACTCGACCAATTTTGCATCAATTATATTTTTATCGAGAAAGCTTGGTAACTCTCTATCAGGGTAGAGCATGTAGGTTTTTTGGTCTTCACGATAGATATCACTTTTTGAAAGCGCTTCCAGAGTAGATACTGTTTCTTTGGCGGTAAAAAAACCAGAGCTGAGCGCGGCGACTTGGCCTTCAAGCATAGGGTACAAATTATCAACTTCAAGGCTATCTTCTTTTAGCTCAAGCAAATTATACGCATGGTATAAACCATCTTCGCGTTGGTTCGCTTTGATAGAGTGATCAATGACTGTTAGTGCATTGGTGAGCATATTTTTGATATGGCTAATTGGTGTATCAACCTTGCCACTAAAGCCTTCTTGCTGATAAACCTTTTGGCGATAATTACATGCAGCCTTGCCAAGTGCAGTTAAGCTCTCATATCTAAGCTTTCCAGTTAATGCTTTATCGCTTACTCTTTCTATAAGTAAGGATGATAAGTCAGCTAAAGCCGCAGCTGTTTCGTTTAGCCATTGTTGAACTTCAATTGATAATGAGACCGTTGCTGTTTCATTAACGATCAATTGTTGGAAAAAACTAAGGTAACGACGAACATAATACAAGGTCACCATAGATAAGCCTTGGCCGACCAGAGCGTTATTGGCATCATTCCATTCTGGTCGTTGGGTATTAAGCCAAATGCCACCATCAACAACAAAGTTGCCAAACTTACATAGCAATGTTACCAATAGCTTTTCTAGCAGGTTTACATGGTAAACTTCGTCGTTAGCATCGAGTATCAGTTTTCCATCAGCACCTAAGGTCGCGACCTTGATATCAATTTTATCGGCAAGTTTATTATCATAAATAACAGTGCTTTTGGCATTTTCTAATAGCTCATCAAAAGACTTAATTTTATAAGGCACATTGGCATAGCTGAAAATAGGGTAGTGCAACAGCTCAGTCAATCGTTGCGGATGAAACTTATTGGACTGCTCTAGCATCTTTTGCAAATAAATTATTTGATGATCACCCCAGTAACCGATGTAGCTCCATGGATTGTCTGGCTCCTCTACTTCCCAATCAATACCTTCTTTGGTTATTCGATATGGATTGTAGCCGTCCATTGTTGAAGCATTAACAAACTTGGCAATGATGTTTTCAATAAACTCCGGATAGCTAAAAGTTAATGCTTCCCAATTTTGAAAAATATCTCGCCAATTACCTTGATAAGATAGTAGACGGTTATTATTTTCATCAACTAATTTAATGGCAAATTGATTCCAAGGTCGGCTTGGATCACCATGGCGGCGGCCAAAAGAGATTGGCAGGTATTCATAACAAAGACGTTCTAGTTGCGCGTCGTCTTGTTGTTTGATCAGTGTTTGTAAGGCAGTGAAATCTTGTAACTCAGGCAATGACGTTAAGAAAGCTTGATGTTTTTTATAAACTGCGCAATTGAAGTGCTCAATGGTTTTTGAAAAATCATTGCCATCTATTTTATATTGCTTATCAAAAGTGCCACCACGCAGTATATTAAACAGCACATTAGCATAATGGTGTACTGATACATTTTCTTCATTCGTTGCTTGGAAAGCATCACCACTGGCCATGATGCGAGCTAGCTCATCTGAGCCCTTGTCAATAGATTTAGTAATCGCGTTATGTACTTTATTAGGCTCAGATAGCTGCTTCTGTAAAGCAACCGCTTGTTTTTGGGTTTGTTCAATATTGGCGACTATTTGCCAGCTTTGCACAGAATTAGCACTAAGCTCTACTTGGCTATTAACCAAATATGCCCCGCGAATCCCCCTTTTATGGTCCTCTTGGTTGAGCGCTTTTCCTAAGGCAAAGCTTTCAAGTTGCTCACCTGACAATAATACTTTTTGCTTTTGTAAACCTAAGCAAAAAACAGTATTAGTTTTTAAAGACTCACAAGGCTCGGCTCTGTCAGTAATGCCGGAATATAAGGTGAAAAATGCGAGTCCTGTTTTTTCATCAACTTCATTCCATTTGTAGGCATCGACTAAGTTACTTGAGTTGGTTTGGGTGAAACTTGGCGTACCAGCGGGCAATATATTTTGCAGCCCATCAACCAGATCAACGTTAATGGCTTGTGATGATAAATTTATCAATTCACACTGGCGGACAAAACCATATTTTTCACAGGTTAACCAGGTATAACGAAAAGCTATTTCAAGGTCTTCATTAATTTCTTCAAAGCAAAGTTTATTACCAAGGATATTTTTAAATAAATTACACCTAACCGAATAGCTTTTATCTTCAGATCTGTTGAAGGGTTCCCATAAGTATGTTTTTGAATTCTTTTGCACTTGTAAAAGCGTTTTACAGCCAGTGTGTGGGGTGCTTTCGTGCAACTTATCAACCGTGACATATGGAAATAATGCTGTTTGTGGTGAAACTCTACCTGCAGTTAAGCCCCCTGTCGAAGAGACAAACAACCAATGATCACTGTTAGAGATAAGGCTGATAAAAAATGGCGCCATCTTGTTGGTATTGTTAATTGCATAAAAGCGTTCATCACCTAAAGTAATAAAATCGCCAGTCACTTGGTTTTGGTCTGTTAAAGATTTATTCATTTTTATTCTTCAATACTTATTTTTTGGAAGCGCTTCCAGTGAAAGCGGTAAAAAAAGCAAATTCAAATTTGCCGTATAGATAACCTGCATACTTTTTAGCATAGTCAAAACTAGAAATCTATGGTTATTTATCTAAGTCTAGTGTTTGAAACTAAGTAGAAAGGACCTATTTCCTTTCTACTTGTTTGTTTTTATTTGTGTTTTTATTTATGCATTTTAGTTATTAAAACACGTGCTTTTCCTTCATTATGCGTTAGCCAGCTCGCCGTCTGTTGATATTGACTCATCATCTTTAGCTGTCAACTTGCCACGCCTAGTTTCAAGTGCTTGGCGTACTTCAAGTGCCTTACTTTCAGTAATGGGGTAAGTAGCAACCATCCAAATGGCAAGCACTGAGCAAAGTACGGGCACCAGTACATCAGCTAAGCGCATGTAGAATAGAGTATCGGCAGCTTGAGCACCACCGAGGGCAACATCAAAGCCTGTAGCATTAAGTAAGAAGCCACCGGCAGCCATCGCAGCAGCTAAACCTAGTTTAACAACCCACCAAAAGATAGAGCCAAACATACCTTCACGGCGCTCTCCGGTTTCCAATTCATCAAGGTCACAGACATCGGCAACCATAGAGCCCACCAGCGTAAATAATCCACCTAAACCAAAGGCAAAAAATATTGGTGGAATGAGCACTAATTGTGGATTATCTGGGGTAAAACAGATCCATTTCAATGCATATCCAAAGATAGAAATAGCGATGGTAATGAAAAATGCTGTTTGTTTACCCCACATTGATGACATTTTAGTGACAATAAATATCGAACAGGAAGTGGCAATAAATGACACAGTTCCAGCCCAACCGACGTATTCGGCACCTAATGCCTGATCGCCACCAAAGACATAATAAATAATGACATAACTTTGAAACGAAGAAACCATCATAAAACCGTTAAAGACTAAGAAGGTTGCCCCACATAATTTAAGAAAAGGTTTAAATTTAATGGTAATCATAAACCCTTTAAAGAAATCAGCCACGGCGGCTTTGGCCCCTTTGGGCTGTGTCACACTATTAGAAAGGTTTGTTGATGTTGGTACTATGGCAATACGCTCTGCGAGGAATATTGCCGGTAGGATACCGACAAAAATGGTAAAAAGCCCAATGATGATAGCTAACCAACCGGCCCCCTCGATCATATCGCTAAAAAGTGTGTCATTTTGCATAAACAATAAGAACCAGGGGGCAAGTAACCAAGCAAATTGACCCATAAAATTTTGTACCGCCATGATACGGGTACGTTCGTGATAATCAGGCGTCAATTCATAACCTAACGCCACCCAAGGCGTAGCAAAAATAGTGTAAGCAAGATAGAAGATAATGGAGCCAATCAAGAAGAACCAAAAGTAGAAGCTTTCACTCTGCTCTCTGGGTAGTTGCCATAACAGAGCAAAAGCAATACCAGCAATAATTGCACCAAAGAATATATAGGGCCGACGTCGGCCCCATTTAGATTTAGTTTGATCTGAAATATAGCCCATGAGTGGATCAGTAAAAGCGTCGACAAAACGCGGCAAAGCGCCCAATAAACCAACGAGGGCAGGATTCATGCCTAGGCCTAAGTTAAGGACAATTGCCATAGTACCCATGGCTGCACCGAGTAAGTTATTTATAAATGCACCTAAACCATAAATAACTTTTTTGGTTAATGAGATTTTATCTGTTGCTGCTGTTTGCTGATGTATATTTTCATTCATATGTGGCTATACCGTGAAGTTAGTGCTGAATGGGCTAGAAATCATTTCAAACAATTGAGTGAGATGTATCTAACTTGTAACAAATGACATTAACTAATTGCCGATCTTAAACAATTAAAAAGCGGTGAGTTAGGCAATTATGAGCGGTGAAGTGGGTTAATCATGTTGACTGTTAATTTACATGACTATGTCAATAGTTATGATCCTATAAATAACTATAGCAAAACTTAACACGGTTTATGGCAGAGAAGGCCAAGCGGCTCTACCGCTTATATCACTGCTTTAGTAAGTCATGTTGTACAGAGAGTAGGAATAGCCTAGTTAATAGCAGTTTTAACTGCTTATTTGGGGGATTTTATAATTTTTATTGATTCCACTTCATCGTCAGATACCACCCAACTGGGCGTATTTCTATTGCTAAAATTTATTGGGAATATTAGCTTGTTTCTAATCTTGAAGCGGTGAGTTATTCATCTTGGTTCAAGATATTTATAGATTACAATAAGAAATTACAGCGCGAGTTTGTATTACAAAATGATACAAACCCTTCCAGTGTAGACTCCCTACTTAATTAGCCTTTTAAATGAAAAGGGTAAGTAAATAGTGCTTCTGGAAGCGCTTCCAAAAAATATTGACCAAGGATAACACCTGATGAATTTAAATAATAAAAGAATGTTTAGGAAAAATCTGATCATCATAAGCTTAGGGCTGGCATTATCAGCATGTGGCAGTGATGGCGCTGAAGAAATAATTGATATCATTGAAGACCCAGTTGTTGTTATTCCTGACAATTCAGCTCCTACAATTAGTAGCACAGGGAGCGTTACCGTAAAATCAGGCAGTGAATATAGTTATACCTTGTCATCTGCAGACTCTGACGGTGATTCACTTACTTTGTCTGCTTCAAGTTTACCCGCTTGGTTGTCTTTTGATGAGGCGATGGGGGTGCTAAGTGGTACACCAGCAGATAGTGATGTTGGTAATCATGATATTACCCTTACCGTCAGTGATGGTACTGCTGAAATCACTCAAACTTTTACTATTGCAGTAACCTTAGTTGATGCAGTAAATACGGCGCCAGTAATTAACAGTGCAGCTATCGAAACAATCGAAGTCGGCTCAGCTTATAGTTATACCTTAGCGGCTACTGATGCTGATGCTGATAGCCTAGCTATGTCAGCTACAACTATACCTGCTTGGTTGTCTTTTGATGATTCAACAGGAATATTAAGCGGCACACCAGCAGAAAGTGATATCGGTGAGCATGCTATTATACTGAGCGTGACTGATGATACCGAGGCGGTGACACAAGAATTTATTGTGGCCGTTACTGCCGTAATCACAGAGCCAACTAACAATGCACCTGTCGTTACCAGTACTGCTATTGTCGCTACAGAAGCGGGCACCGATTACACTTATACCTTAGTTTCAACTGATGCTGATGACGATAGCCTTACTATGGCAGCAACCACTTTACCTGAGTGGTTATCTTTTGATGAAGACACCGGAATTTTATCTGGCACATCAGCAGCTGGTGATACCGGTGATCATGCTGTTGTTCTTACTGTCTCAGATGGCAGCGATGAAGTAACTGATAGTTTTACTATTGCCGTCTCAGACTATGCCCCAGTTATTACCTTAGTTGGTCTTGCGACAATTAATCATGATCTGGGAACAGACTATGTTGATGAAGGCGCAACAGCGGTTGATACAATCGATGGCACTGTAACGGTTATTACTACCGGAGCCGTAGAAGCCACAGTAGGCACCTATACATTAACTTATACCGCAGAAGATAGCGCGGGTAATGTTGCTACCAAGAGCAGAGAAGTTATCGTGACTGAGCCAGGAGCAGATGAAGCTCCGCGTGATGCAAGTGAAGCGACGGTTATCATTTCTGATGGCCATAATGATTGGGAATCATGGATAGAAGTTAATGGTTCTTCACAGGTTATTGTTGATGACAATGCCGCTTATGACAACGTTAATGAAGTAACTATTACGGCGAGTCAATTTGTTGCTGGTTATCGCCCGGTAGACAGTGTTGGCGCACCTATTGATATGAGTGCTTCCGCGAGTACAGGTACCTTTGAATTTGACCTTAAAGTCACAACCGCACCGGTAGGAACTGAAGAATGGTTCCTTAAAATAGAAAGTGCAGCGGCTGCTACTGGTGATTACAGTATCTTTAAAGATAACGGCGACCATAGTGCTATTGAACTGGACGTCTGGCAGCATTATAGCTTTAATTTAAGTGACCTAGCAGCAGCAGGTCTTGATCTGGCCACGATTAAAAACGTCATGTTATTCCCTGCTTGGGGAAGTAATGGTGGTGCGGTTTACCAATTAGATAACTTTGCTTTTTACCCTGATGGCGCTCTAGAAAAAGAAGAGAGTACCCCTGGTGATTCAGGTGATGGTGCAACAACAACTGTTGGTGCAGGTGTTGATTTTGAAGGGCCACAATTAACATGGTCATCATTTGATACTGATGTAGTGCAGTATGTTGCTAACCCTGTTACCACAGGAATAAATACATCTGCTACCGCTGCTTTATTCGATGTTCTTGAAGGAAATGGCGAATGGATTGGTGCATTAACTCAAGGTATTACGAGTTTTGCGTTAGATACATCGAACTGTCTTGTTAAAATGGATGTTTACAAAGATACCATTAGTGACGTTCATGTGAAATTCCAGAAGAATAATGGCGTTAATGGTGATGGCATCATGTGGGGTTCTCATGGCAGCGTAGGGGTAGCTAATACCGTAGTAAACCAATGGGAGACCTTAACGTTTGATACTTGTCATTGGGTTGGTCTAGCTGAAACCGATGATATTGGTGCTTTGGCAATATTCCCTGATAAAACAGCTGGCAGAAGCCAAGATACGATGAACTACATTGATAACATCATGTTCACTGGTGGAGTTATTGTACAAGAAGGTCCTACTGCCTTAGTTGCTGACCCTATTTTAGCCGCCGGCGATGTTATTTCACTTCATACCAGTGGTGATGTTTATGGCAATATAACGGTTAATGATTGGAATCCTAATTGGAGCCAAGGTGGCTCAATTTCTGATGCTACGGTTGCCGGTAAAACAGTTAAAAAAGTAGATTTAGTTAACTATCAAGGTATTGAATTTGCAACAACAGATATTACTGGTAAAGCTACATTGCATATGAGTGTTTATGCGGATTCAGCTGCAGCGTTTAATGTATTTGTTATTACCGGAGCTGGAGATGTTGCTGTTAGCACTGGACCTCTAGTTGCCGATGCTTGGAATGAAATTGAAGTTGACCTTTCAGCGACAGGTTCATTATCAACGGCATCTCAAATTAAGTTTGATGGCGGCACGGGTCAAACCTTGTGGCTTGATAATATTTACTTTCATGCCGGTGGAGATGTTGTAGAAGGTGATTTTGTTGCTGTCGGCACTCCTTACGATTTTGAAGTGGCTGGTTTAGGTGGTGATTTTACTTGGGCTGTTTTTGAAAATGAAGCAAACGATGCACTAGAGTTTGTTGCAAATCCTAGTGCAGATGCTGTCAATGGTTCAGCCATTGTTGCCAAAATTACCGCTAAACAAGCAGGACAAGCATGGGCGGGTACTGAAACTACCGCGGCTAATACAACTCCATTCACTATGGACGCAACTAATAGCATAGTTAAAATTATGGTTTATAAGAGTGTTATCAGCGATGTTGCCTTGAAGTTCTCTGTGGGTGCTGGCGCACAACCAGAAATTAAAGTAGCGAATACTAAAATTAATGAATGGGAAGAGCTTACTTTTGACTTTACCGGTTATATTGGCTTGCCTCAAAGCATAGGTATTGATTCAATGATTGTATTCCCCGACTTTGATGGTGCTAGAGCACAAGATAACGTGGTTTACTTTGATAACATTACTTTTGGTCACAATGAATAAAGTTAGTTTTCTTTAAAAAATCATAAAAACATCTAAAAAATACAAAGGGTTTACAATAGTTATTGTAGACCCTTTTTTTATCTATTATATTTACTAAAGAGTCAGTTTTATGAAAAAAATAAACACTCTAAAGAATCTTGCTGTTGGTCTCATTATGGTCATAATGAGCAATATTACTTTGTTTTTTATTGCTCAAGCCAAAGAATCCAGTCACTTACAGAGCAAGCAGGGCTCAAGGCAGCTACCTTGCTCTTATGAATTTAACCAAGAAATACTGGCGTTGCCCAAAAGTAATAGTGTGATTGATTGCGATGCTCATGGCATGCACTGCATAAGTATTAACGGTAGTGTTACTAATGGACTAACGTGCAATGGCTATAACAATAACAAAAGCGAATAAAATGCTTACTTAGATCATGATGTAGTTATAGCTATTACCTAGTAATGAGACTATTTCCCCTGCCAAAATTTAGCCGTTATACACCTATCGATAAGCTATGAGTTATCGACTCTTCTCTCACCCCCCCATGGCAAGAGCAATATAAATTTGTCGATATTATTGTCATGTAACGAAGCTCATTGCTTTTTGAAACCTTTGTCGCGGTGGCGACAGCACCCAAAAGGGGCTAAACGACGAGCCCCCTTTGGAATCCCGCGTCGCTGCCACACAAAACGTAATCTTGCATTCTTTCAAGTGCTATCGAGCTAAAAGCGCTGAAGGGGCATCCATGCCCCACATCGCCTTTGTTCATCATCAGGACAATATGCTCCTGCATTGTCTAATAAGCTGCATCCATGCAGCGTCATGATGAAAATAGCTGAGCACTCTCTCTCATTCCAGCGTTTTGACAGGCAGACTTGATGCTTGCTGCACTGCAACTTGATTTAACGTATTACGGTATATATTCAAAAATGCCAGAAAATGATAATTGACTAATCGAGCTAAAAACACCTACTCCCATCTCAGCAACGAAAGCTGAGTTTAGGCCAAGAAAAAGCTAAGCTGAGACAGCCGTTACATGGATGTAACTTATGTGGACAATGCAGGACGCATATTGTCATGACGTAGAAGACTGCCGCTGTTCAGGGACGATAAATCGGCAGGTATTAGCTTTTTCACTAAACACAGCTGTAGTGCTCTGCTGAGTTGGGGCTCCGTGGGATTGTTAAGGGAGGCCGGAGGCAGTTTCCCTTAACCTGTTGTCGCCAGCTCGACGCGGAAGGTAAAAAGAGCTCAAACTTTTTTTGTTAGCTAAGTCAGTAGCGGTAATGGATTAAAATGCGCTAGCCGTGCTCCCCCCACGGTGTCCATGAGTAGCGTGTTCTTTGAAGTAGATGTGATATCCTGCCATACCATAACAACGGTTGCTAAAGCGATTTTGACAACCTCTAAAGCTCGTTGCTAGGTCATTGTTCGTCTTATTTCCAGGTCGTTGAAGTACTTTGAGTTCAACAGATACACAATTACCGATAAGCCGAGTTTATTACCGTTGCTATTTTTCATTAGAAGCTAGATCCTATTATTCGCAATAGAGAGGTAATTTTTATTGGCAATGCTGATAACTCGTATGGTGGCACTTTATTAAAGCGGATAGTAAATTTCTTGGTGGTTTTTTAGTAAGTGGTTGAATGGTAGTAATTAGTAGGTTGTTGGCAAGTAAAGCAAGAATCGGTAGTTATTTCAGGGCATAAAAAAAGCGAGGTATTAGCCTCGCTTAATATCATTGAACTCTTAGCTCTTTTTAAGTTATAAACGAGCTATTATTTAGCGATGTTTAAATCAGTAACATAGAGTTTATCACCAGTATTACCTTCTACCCCAAATATCGCAATTTGAGTCAGCTTGGTTAAATTTAACGGTATGTCAGCAATTTGAATACTAACGTCTGTCCAGTTTGCAGATACTGTTAATGGCATTTTATGTTCAGCGCCATCAACCACAAAAGCGATGGTATATTCGCTAAAACCACCGGTAGCGGCAACTTTGAAATTCACAGTACTGTATTTAGCTACGTCAATTTCATAACTTTGCACACCGCCGTAGATATCACCCATTAGGGCAATAACGGCGCCCCAGCCACTGCCTTTGGTTGCTTCAAAGCTATTTAGACCGTCATAAATAACATCGCCAGCAAGGGTTGAATCGGTAGACCAATCACTGAAAGTGATATTGCCTTCATTAACAAAATTATTATCATCTACACGTAAGTCAGCTTGTTCATCTGAAGACGTTAGGATTACAAATTTATCATCTGAACTGGGTTTTGTTAGACTTGCTGCATGGATACCTTGGTCATACATAACAAAGTCACTTAGGTATACTTTTTGCCCTGCTGATACACCCTCTGAGTAAACACCAAAGACGGCGATTTGACTGACATTAGATAAATTAACGCCATATTGCTCTAAGTTAATATCAATTTCGTTCCATTGCGCTTGCTCTGTTAAGGCAAAACCTACTTCTTGAGATGCTTCTGAGCCGTTGATATTTGAAACAATAGATAATGCATAGCGCTCAAACGAGCCAGATGACGCTACTTTGAATTTAATATTAGTATACTGGTTAAGATCAACGTCATAATTATCTATATTAGTACCGTCAGAAATATCACCTTGTAACGCTAAAACAGCACCCCAGCCACCAGCTGCGCTAAGCTCTACTGCCGTTAAACCTTCATAAGTGGTGTCGCTTATTATTGTGCCTGTGCTCCATTCGCCAAAAATAATATTACCTTCTGCGCTTTGATCGTTATCATCAATGATTAAATCACTGATGATGTTTTCATCCGATGAGAAAAAAACAAAATCATTTTCAAGTTCAGCATCGACCGTAATCGCTTTGTCGGCATGCAGTGTTAACTCAGCGATATAAATTTTTGAGGTATTGGCAGTGCCGCCAACACCAAAAACGGCGATTTGCTCGATAGAAGAAAGGTTCAAGGCAAAATCAGCTAAATCAAGGTTAATATCTTGCCAAGTGGTAATACTGCTATCTACCGGTAGGGTAATTTCTGAATTCACCCCGTTGGCGGTAACAGCGATAGCATAACTTTCGTAACCAGCTGTTGTCGCCATTTTTACTTTTAACGTGGTGTATGGGCTAAAATCACCATCAATGCCACCAGCAAAGGCTAAAGCTGTGCCCCAGTTACCAGCTTCTGCTGAATTTGCTCCTGAAGTCAGCTGCCAACTTGTTAAGTTGTCAAAGGTGATATCACTGACTATCTCAGTGCCCGTGCTCCATTCATTGATTTCTGTCTGTTCAAGGTTAACATCACTTGTCTGTGAAGATGAAACAATGCGGAACTGCTCGATAACCGGTAAAACTACCTCGTCAGCTGCAGCTTGCACGGTAATGGTGAAGTTTTGGCTGACTTCATCAGTACCATCGCTCACTAACAATGCTATTTCATGAGCACCGATGTCACTGTCCTGGGGTGTACCCGTTAATAAGCCAGTGCTAACATCAAATGTTAACCAATCAGGTGAGGTGGTAGCTGAAAGTGTGATTTCATCATCATCGCTATCAGTCGCGGTTAAAGTATAACTGTATGTTAGTGCGACTGTTGATGTTAATAATGCAGCACTCTTTATGGTTGGCGCGCTATTAACTGGCTCAATATCAGCTGCCACTACGGTAATGGTGAAGTTTTGTGTTACTTCATCACTACCATCACTCACTAACAGAGTAACATCATGGCTTCCTATGTCGCTTTCTTCGGGGGTACCCGTTAGTGCGCCGGTGTCAACATCAAAGGTTAACCAGTCAGCTAAAGTGCTTGCTGATAGCGTGATCGTATCATCATCGCTATCATTGGCGGTGATACTATAACTGTATGCTAGCGCAACCGTTGAGGTTACTAATGCCGTGCTTGTTACGGTTGGTGCGTTGTTAACAGGTGTCTCAATTATGTCAACTATGTCAGTAGTGTCAATTGGTTCTTCACTGCTGTCAGAGCCACAGCCCCCTAGTGTTAATGCTATCAGCATAAGTGCTGATTTATCATTGATATATTTCATATTTTCCCTCGTAATTACTCATTGTTGTTTGTTTTTTAATCGTTTGTTTTTTTAATATTTATTTACTTTTTATCTTTTTCTGTTGATGTTTTTCTAACCTTCTTCTCTTTTGGTAGCGCTTCCAGTTTTAGCTGTAAAAATTTGGATTTTAATCAAACTGAGTACCACCTAATGAAGTGCTGCCCAATCATTTGAGTCATTAAGACTTCTTAGCTTGTCTAACACTAGTAAAGGCAGATATTAGTAATAACCACAATAGGCTGTACATAACGCCGCCACTGCTTTTAGATGGTTCATCTATCATTTGATCTTCAGGTTGAACAACTTGGTTTTTCGCGATGCTAAACTGAATACTGGTCGAGGTTGATTGTGCAGGCAAACCATTGTCAGTTACAGTCACTTCAATTTTGTGGGAACTACCGCCGATCATCGTTGCGGGATCAAAACTTAGTGTTTCATTGGTTATGATGGGAGAGGGGATAGCACCGCCGATGATCCAAGAATAACTCAAGGTATCGTCAACATTACCATCTAAGGCCGTAGCGGTAATTTCTACCAGTCCATCAGTAAGTGTTATTGTCGCAGTTTCAACACTATCTTGCTTGATAGCTAAGGTAATTGTTGGCGCAATATTATGCTCATCAACAAGACAACCAACAGTGTTAACCGCTGCGTTTTCAGCAGTATTTGCACATTGATCAATATCATCAGTAATACCATCGTTATCTTCATCTAGCGCAACTAAAGTACAGCCAACACTATCAACCGACTCATCTGCTGGCGTATTTGCACATTGATCAATATCATCAGTAATACCGTCGTTATCTTCATCTAGCGCAACTAAAGTACAGCCAACACTATCAACCGACTCATCTGCTGGCGTATTTGCACATTGATCAATATCATCAGTAATACCGTCATTGTCTTCATCTCCAAGGGGAGGAAGACAATCAACCGTTGCATCATTTGGGCATTGAACAATGTCTTCTACAGGGCAACCAACACTATTAACCGACTCATCTGCTGGCGTATTTAGGCATTGATCAATATCATCAGTAATACCGTCATTATCTGTATCTAAAGGTGCTAGGGAGCAACCATTACTATCAACTAGTTCGCCTTCAGGGGTACTGGCGCATTGATCGATATCATTGGCGATACCATCATTGTCATCGTCGGCAAAGATAACCGGGGTACTTTCATTACATTGGCTGACATCATTTTGATTGGTTGCAGTACAGTGAGCTAAGTAATCAACTTCCATGGTGGCTTTGTTAAGGCCTGGGTCTATGTTGCCACCTAAACTACCACCGATGGCGACGTTAAGCAGAACAAACATTGGCTCTTTATATTGTGGACAAGCAGAAATATTGTGAGAAGTGACTAAGTTGTTATCCATATAAAATGAGATGGTATTTTCGTCCCATTCAATGGCATAGTCATGCCAATTAAGCACATCACTAGCACCATTTGGGTAAGCATATCTGATTTCATGTCCACAGCTGGCGCCACCGGTATTAAAAAAGTTGGTGATATAAGTTGCTGGATTATTGGAGAACCATTCCCAGACATCAATTTCACCGGCACCTGAGTTTGGCCAGTGAGAGAAGTCATCATCATTTTTTACTGGCGTTTGCGCAATGCGATTTTCTAACATCCAAAACGCTGGCCAAGTGCCGGCTTCTAAATTATGAAAACGAATTCGAGACTCTATACGGCCGTATAGAAATTCTTGTTTGTCTTTGCCATTGATTCTGCCTGACGTCCAACTTCTTGATTGATTATTCAAGCCAGTACAATTAACTTGTTGCTTGCGAGCAATTATTTTTAACGTACCGTCTGAGACATCAAAGTTTTTGTTTATTGAACTATCATCATCGGTATAACACTGAACTTCGTTATTATAGTTGGCATCGATTTGTGCGGTCCAATTTTGCCAATTAACGCCAGTGCCATCAAACTTATCAATAAAGTTAACTTCCCAACCAGCAAGTGCCGATGTAGACATCAGTAAACTTGATAAACCAAAGACTAACTTATTTATTTTATTCATATTAAATCTCATAGATCTTAAATCTCATGCTTCTTAAAAAATTGCCACGAGTGATAACTCATTATGTTGACTGATACTTATCACTCGAAGCGTGTTTATAACGAGCGTAAAAAGCTTAATAGTGCCGCTTTATCTGAGTCAGAGAGGGCTTTATACAAGGTGGCAGAATTTTCTGACTCCCCGCCATGCCATAAAATAGCTTCTTCTATGCTTCTAGCACGGCCATCATGTAAGTAAGCGTGATGTGGAGTACACACTTCATTACCTTCGCCGCCAATCAAGTTTTCAACGCCACCGGTTACACAGGCAGATAAACCAAGACCCCAAAGTGGCGTAGTACGCCATTCGCTACCGCTGGCTAAACCTTCGCCTAAATTATCCCCAAGGCCTGGGCCCATGTCGTGCAGTAACATATCAGTATAAGGATGTATGGTTTGGTTACGAAGTTCTGCCAAGGGATGAAATTCACTGGTTTGGAAGGTTTTAGTATGACAGTCGACACAGCCAATCTCTTCAAACTTGGCACTGCCGGCAAGTACTTGAGTATCCTCAACGCCCGCTTTCCATACACGCTGAGGACGTACACCTAAGGTAGAAATATAAGTGACCAAGTCATTCAAGTTATCTTCAGGCATTATTGGATTAGTGCCACCACAAGTTGCCTGCTCAGCACCACAATCAAGGTTAGGTAATACCGAAGTTCGCACACCAATGTCGGTATTTAATGCACCTGCAACTTGATGGCGAACACTCATGGTGCCAGCTTTCCAGCCAAACCGTCCTAGTCGAGTTAAGTCGCCATTTTCAGGGTCAATGGTTTTGTTTGCCACACCGGATATGCCGTTATCATCCATATCATCGGGATCGGCTAAGGCAATAATATCTACTTCAGGAATTGCTTCAAGTAAACCTAAACCCACTAATCGTGGTGCTATACGGGCCGAGAATGTTGCTGGTGCTGGACCACTAAATTGATAGTTAGGTGTACGTAAACCATTGCTTAATTCAATCCATGAAGCAATCGAGACATTGCCTTCACCACCACTACCATTTGGCTGTAATACACGACCAATAGCGGGATCAGGATTGCCATCTGCATCACCGACTTTAAATACCCAGCGATCTAGCAGTTCACCATTTTCAGCAACGGGAGCACTACCATTTCTTGCATGACAATCAACACAACTCTCGTTGACATAACGCACACCCGACAAACCAACATTGTCTGCAAAAACGCCATTGTCAGGATCTTCATCATGGGTACCATCGACAAAAGACGAGTGGTGAACACGGCGACCTAAAAGGAAAGTCTGACCGTTATCGTAACCAAGGTTAGTGGCCATTTGCATGAAATGGTTATCAGGCTCATTGGTGTATTGATAATGCAAACTTGTATTGCCACCTAACCAATATTCTTCAGGTATTTTTGCACTGTCTTCACGATAATCTGCTCCATCGGCTTCGGTATACCATGGCACTATGCCTTCACCAACAATATAGAGGAAGGTGGTACCATAGTAGTTAGATTGGCCGCGCGGAAGGCCCGGTGCACTGAATTGACTGATCTCAAATTCCATTTCATCGCCGATGCGAATTTCGCGCCCTAGGCGAGTATTTTCATTACTGGTTTTTTGATAGTGGTAATAGGTGACACCATCTATTACCTCAGTTCCCTTGAAGTCCATAATGCCATTACTGGCATATTGAGCAACCGTGGTAAATCCTTGATACCACCAACGATTTTCTGCTTCTCTATCACTTAAAGGGAATATAGTACGCACATTCATTTCAATGGTATCGCCACCTTTAGCCACGTAATCAATAATTTCGACATTGCTGGCGCGGTTCTCGAAATAAAACTTAACGTAATGATCGTAACTTTGAAATTCATCTTCTTTTGCATGACGTGTACGTGGACGATCACTAAAACGTGTGGTCAACGCATCGCTACTTTCAACTTGAATATCAGCTTCTAATACCGTAGAACCATCATATAGCGCAGTTATATCACCTAAAACACCATAAGGTACTAACCACCAAACCCCACCTGCACCTTCACCATTGCTATCTCCAGCGGCGCTATCTTGGGCGTAGAAATATAAAGGACGACCATTATGGGCTGCTTGTGAAGTGCCATCATCTCTCGTTATGGTGCTTAAGCCATTGACACCAGAAGCTTCAATATCATCGACAAGTACTGGCGGCCATGCTGCGGCACAACCATCATTACAGACGCTCGTTGCTGGCGTTGCTAAGTCGTTATCAAAAACATACAAGGTAAAACCTGGTTTAGCAGAGTCTGCGCCGCCAATTAAATGCTCATTTGCATAGGAAACTTCTTGACTGGCTGAGATGATTTTACAACCTAGAGCATTGACCAAAGTACCTTCAGGCGTGTCTGGGCAGTTATCTAAGTCGTTGGCAATGCCATCAAAATCGTCATCGATTAGGTTGACTATTTGCAGCCAGTTGATATTAAATGAGCCAGAGTTGACATCAAGACGTAGTGTCTGGGGCTCGCTACCGTCGGTAATGGTAAAAGAATTAACATTTTGGGTGATATATGTCTGCCAACCGCCGGTGCCACTAACGCTATCACTGCCAATGTTATTACCATTAATTGATAGTGTATATTGACCACCACCAGACTCTGACGCTACTCGGGTATTAATTGTATAAATACCTGGTGTTAGGGTTACCGCATACTCTAACCATTCACCTGTCTCTGTGTAACCAACACTAAAACCGCCGCCTGCATCGGTAGTTACTTCTATATCGACTGGGGTATTACGGCTATTTGCGCCACCTTCATCGGCAGGGGTAGTATCAAAGTAGTCAGTGTAATCTTCTGCTTGAATGGTTATATCAACCACTTGAACAATTATTTCACAGCCTTTTTGATCGACTGCTTTACCTGTTGCTGTGTCAGGACATTCATCAACATTATCAGCAACGCCATCATTATCGGCATCTTCAATGTTAACGATTACACAACCTGTGTCATCTACCTCCGCACTTTCAGTGGTGTTAGGACATTCATCAACATTATCAGCAACGCCATCATTATCTGCATCTTCAATGTTAACTATTGCACAACCTGTGTCATCTACCACCGCATTTTCAGCGGTGTTAGGGCAGGCATCAACAACATCATCAACGCCATCATTATCGGCATCTGTAATGGTGATGATAATACAGCCGGTATCATCTACTACCATATCTTCTAAGGTATTAGGGCAGGCATCTACACCATCAGCAATGCCATCATTATCGGTATCTGTAATGTCAATGATTGCACAACCTGTGTCATCAACTACAGCATTAGCTGCACTCTTAGGGCAGATATCAACATTATCAAAAATACCATCTTTATCGTTATCGGTATCTGTAATCTCAATAATAATACAGCCGGTGTTATCAACTAGAGCATTAGCAACTGTGTTTGGACAACTATCTACGCTGTCAAATATGCCATCAGCATCGAAGTCATTATTAATGACTTCGCCCTCACTTTCAGAATCGCCACAGGCAGTTAGTGACGACAGTAATAATATGAGTAATACTTTTTTTGTCTGTGCATAAATTGGTAAATAGCTCATCTCAAGTCTCCTTATTGTTTTTATAGGTTATTACGCTTTTAGGAAGCGCTTCCAGTTTTTATTATTAATACTTGTTGTTATAAATATTTATTGTTATCGGTTAGTTTAAGTAAATTAAAATTAAGTAAAGTTGAATTAAGCTAGCTTATTTCATTGGCCTGCTTTTATTGGCGCTAAGCCATGTTGTCGAATTTGTTCAAGTAATTGACGATGCTTAGGTAAGTGCTGTAAATATTTTGTCGTCACGGCCTGATTACTGGTGAAGTTCTTCATTGCTAAAGCATTTTCTTCATTTGAAGAAAAATGTTTAGTTTGCGTGTTAAAACCCATGCCGGCCAAAATGTACTGGTAACTGGCACTGCTGAATATTTCATTATTGCGCTCTGAGTCATGATGCCAAGGGTAATGATGCTGCCACAAAGCTAAAGACTCTTGTAATGACTCAGGAATTGATTCTGGCTGACGATTTTCAAGCCAAAAATCATTGTCAGTACGTTTACTCAATACATAGTGAAGTTTGAGAAAGTCGATGATGCGCGCCCAGCGGTAAGTAAACGCCTCATTAAATCTTTTGGCAATGATATCCATACTGCTGCGTGTCGCAGGTAGCTGCTGACAAAGCCAATCGGCGGCCAATTCTACTTGTACCAAAGAAGATGCTTCAAGAGGCTCTAGAAAACCGGCAGAAAGGCCAATAGCGATACAGTTTTTTTCCCAAGGGTGAGCCCGATGACCTGCCTTTATTTTGATTTTGGTAATCTCGGCTTTAGCGCTGTCTTGGCCCAGGTAATTCATCAATTGCGCTTCAGCCTCTATTTCGCTGGTGTGACTGCTAGAGTAAACATAACCAATGCCACGACGACTCTGTAGCCCAATATCCCAAATCCAACCGGCAGGCATTGCAGTTGATTGTGTGGTGGTTGCTATTGGGCTTTGCTCATCTGGATAGGGCAGTTGTACCGCTAAGGCATGATCAACAAATAAGGTATCGTGTTGCTCAATAAAAGGGACTTTAAAATGTTCACCCAGTAATATACTGGCAAAACCGCTGCAATCAATAAATAAGTCGCCACTAATATCGCCATTGTTTTTCGTAGTAACCGAGGCTATATCATCATTTTGTGCTGAGTTAACCTTGATAACATCATCAACAATGTGTTTTACCGCAAACTTTTTTAAACAATGTTTTTGTAATAGAATTGCAAATTTTGCCGCATTTAAATGGTAACCATAATTTGCCACAGAGGCATATTCAGGGGTGGTAATTTGTTTTGGCGCTAAACCTTGTTCACATAATTTTTGTTGAAAACATACCGCATTTGAAAAGCTAAGGCTTTGGCCTATGGCTTGCCAGTGTGGCAACAAATTGCAGTTAGCAAAATCCTGAGGTAGTTCAAAGGGGTGGTAAAAAAAGTCTGACTTTTCGCCAGTAAGCCAGCCATTAAACTTTGAACCTTGTTTAAAGGTCGCATCACATTCGATAATAAATTCAGCTTCAGATATGCCAATACTCTTTAGGGTATTGCGCATTGAAGGCCAAGTGCCTTCGCCGACACCAACGGGTTTCACTGACGCTGACTCAATGAGTGTTATCGAGATGTTTGCTTGCGCGTGACTTTGATGTTTGGCGGCTAATCGACTTGCCACCATCCAGCCCGCAGTACCACCACCGACAATAACAATATTTTTTATCTGGTTTTCCATATAAGGGCCTATTTATTATCAGTGTTTTGGCTTAAATACAAAATAATGATTTTTGATTAAAAAAATCATTATTTTGCATTCTATTGGACAAAAAATTCGATTTAAGCGTTTTACATGAAACATTGCTTAAACCAAATTCCTTGTTTTTTCTGTTCTGTTCTGTTCTGTTCTGTGTTGTGGTGCTTAGTGTCTGGGTAGCAAGGATATATTCTCGCTAACTACCCAGATAATTATGTATTATTCACCAATTCGAACGTTATCTACTTGATATACTGCACCATTACCGGTATCCCATGCAGGGAATATCATGAAGATATCAATACCGCTAGGGTCAATACCAGCAGCAACAAAATCAGCTAAATCAAAGCTATAATGTTGCCATACACCAAGCTCTGGCGCGGCATGACCTTCATTATTTGCAGATAAAACTAATTCGACCGCTTGCCCCGTTGCGTCGCCTTCAGTGCCCCCGTTACTTTCAAGTTTAACATTCCAAACCACATCACCAGGGGAGGCAACTAATTTAAGGTCAAACTCGACTACGCCTGTGCTCGCAATAGTTGAGGCATCAAAAATACTGCCGTTGTCACGACCCATAAAACCCTTAACTGTTGCCTGAGCACCGATACTAAATTCTACGACATTGCCATAGTCACCACCCTCTATAACAACTGCAGGTGTTGAGCCAGCACAACAATCCCAAGCCGGCCAGGCTGGATTTATTGCGTTATTAAACATCATTAATTCAGTACCTGTGGTAGCAGGCACTTCAGGGTCATTAACGACAGGATCTTCATCAGGAACGGGAGTTTCAGTAATTTCTTCAGGAGCACTAATAATGACATTATCAACGCGATAGACAGCACCTGAACCATTACCCCACTCAGGAAATATCATCAATAGATCAATGCCACTTGGATCAATTCCCGCGTCAACGAGATCGGCCATGTCATAAGTATAATGTTGCCAAACATCCAGCTCTGGCGCTGCATGACCTTCGTTACTGGCTGAAAGGCTGAATTCGGCATCTTCACCTGGCGCACCATCTTGCGTGCCGGTATTACTTTCAATCTTGAAACTCCAAGGCACATCACCTGGAGAGGATATTAATTTCAAGTCAAATTCGACAGTACCTGTACTGGCAAGTAAAGAGGCATCAAAAACCTTATCAACGTCACGGCCCGAGAAGCCCATAACCGTATCGGTAGCACCTATGCTAAATTCAATAACGTCACCGTAGGTGGCTCCATCTGAAATACTGCTTGGGTTGGTACCACCACAGCAATCCCATGCCGGCCATGCATTATTATTTTCATCTTCAAAGACAACAAGTTTAGGTAAACCAGTGGCATCGCCATTAGCTGGTCTGCTGATAATGAAATTATCTACTCTAAATTTTGCGCCGTCACCTTGACCCCATTCAGGGAAAATCATCATTACATCAATTCGACTAGGGTCTAAGTCAAGCGCCACTAAGTCTTTAAGGTTAAAGGTGTAGTGTTGCCAAGTATCCAATTCTGGCGTGATATGACCTTCAACGCTACTGGATAAGTTCATGATAGCTTCAGTACCGGCACCTGATGCAACACCTTCATCGCTCTCTATTTTAAAGAACCAAGGCACGACAGTTGCAGGAGCCGCAATCATTTTTAAATCAAATTCAATGGTACCTGTAGCAACATGATTAGAGGCGTTAAACGATTTACCTTCTTCAACACCATGACCAGATCGCGTGGTAAAACCAACAACAGTTTGACCGGTAATAACAAATTCCATTACCGCATCATAGTCAGGATCTTCATCGGTAGTTTCCATTGGTGATGATACGCCACTGTCATCCCATGCAGCCCAGCCATCAGCAACTTCATCGATAAATACATTCAATGGTGGAGCCGGAGCATTTGGATCTAAAGGCGGCTCTGGTGGACTAGGTGCTTCACCAGGAACTAATGCACCATCAGGTCTATCTTCACTCGCTTCTTCATCATAGCCTGCACGGATAGTGGCACAGCCTTCACCGGTTAGTGGCGCAATATCACATTGATAAACGCGTACATAATCCACTAACATGGTATTGCCCTCAATAAATGCAGAGGCATCAATACCGGTATTATTAACCGCTTCTGCCCATGAACCACCAACGGCGAAGTTTAAAATCATATAGAAATTTTTGTCAAAAGGTGCATTGTCCCAGGCATTGGCTTGTTCACCAGTGGCAATGTCGTAGTTATCGGCTGTGTACCAACCTCGATGAACTAATTTAGGATCCAAGTCACCAGTGAACTTTAATTTGGTTTCTGATTTACGTTGTGTCTGATAAAGATAACCATCGACATACCAGCGTATTTCACCTTCTTGCCATTCAATAGCATAAACATGGAAATCATCTGCAGGATTGACATCATCTGGCAGTAAATAGGCGGCACCTGAGTTTTGACTTTTATTATCGCCAGTTGTTTTGCCATAATGTAAGGTACCGTGAACATTTGACTCAATAGAGCCATCTTCACCAGTAACTTTTAGGTTAACAGCTTCGACTACGTCGAGTTCACCTGAATGTGGCCAGCCACCATAGGTACTGTCAGTAGGCATCATCCAGAATGCCGGGTGAGAGCCTTGACCTGCCGGTAATTTTGCTCTTACTTCAAAGCGACCATAAGTAAAGTCACCTTTCATTCGAGTGTTCATTCGAGCTGAGGTGTAATCCTTCGATAAGGTATCATCGGTATTGGGTAATACCACAATGTTCAAGTTACCCTCGCTAACAAAAGAGTTATCAGCACTATCGGTGTAACATTGCTGTTCGTGGTTACCACCACCACTACAATTAACTTCATGGCTCCATTTAGTGGAGTCTATCTCAGTACCATCAAATTCATCTTGCCAAATCATACGCCAATCAGATGATGGCAAAGTAGTGTCAACGGCATTTTTATCGGTATATGTTTCTGAGCCATTGTCACCACATCCTACTAGTCCAACCAATAGCGCGATGGCAGATAGCTTAGATAAAGTGTTTCTCTTATCTTTCATTTAATACATCCCCTACGTTTAGCATTTTTAAATATCGACATATCTATTGCCAATCATAAATCGTTGTTCTGCCTTTAAATAAGCGGTCTAATTCTATTTAAAGTCATAATATTTTTTTAACCCAGGAATTGGAAGCGCTTTCAATTTAATATGAAAGCGCTTCCAACTCAAGCGAAAAAAACAATTATTTGTTGGTTATTTGCGAAGGCTTTGATTGTTATTTATACATTTGCGAAATGATTTGTTAATTGTCATTGGCTCTTTATTGTCTTGGATGGGGCATTCACCCTGTATTGTATAATTGAGTTGTAATCTTTTTACCTCAAGAAGTCTAGGGCGAACTATAAATCAGAATTATATGAAAATAATTGCCAAAATTGATTGCTATTTTTTGTACAAACGGATACTTTTGATTACACATGGAAGCGCTTCCAATGTTTTTTAAAGCATTGGTCTAGGAAGTGCTTCATTTTTTAACCCTAATTATGGAAGCGCTTCCAAGAAGCTGGAATAAATTGAAAGCAAAATAAAAACTATATCTCTAGGGGATTTATGAAACATATAAGATTTAATAAAACTCGACTAGCATTATCAATGTCAATGATTCTTGGCACTGTTGCTGCACTGCCAGCCTTAGCTGAAGAAGCTGAGACAGACGTTGCTGTAGAAGTTGAGCAAAAAGTAGAACAACAATTAGAAGTGATTGAGGTCACGGGTATTCGTCGCAGTTTAGTAAAGTCGATGGATATTAAACGCATGAACCATGGTGTGGTTGATGCTATTTCTGCAGAAGAAATGGGTAAGTTTCCTGATACTAACTTAGCCGAGTCATTACAACGAATTACCGGTGTTGCCATAAGCCGTACCAATGGCGAAGGTAGTCAAATTACGGTACGTGGTTTTGGACCTGACTTTAACTTGATCACCCTTAATGGTCGTCAAATGCCAGGAACGGGCAATACCCGCTCGTACAACCTAGAGAACGTTTCGCCTAATGGTGTAAGTGAGCTTAGGGTAATGAAAACCGCCAGAGCCGAGTTGCCAAGTGGTGGCTTAGGTGCGGTAGTTGATATTAAAACTGCCAGACCCTTTGATAACGCCGGTTTTAATTTTTCAGCAACAGGTAAAGCATTAGCTGATACTTCTAACGAAGAGGGCAGTGATGTCACTCCTGAAATTTCGTTATTAATCAGTGATACTTTTGCTGATGATATGTTTGGCATTGGTATGAATTATTCATATCAAGAAAGAGATTGGCAAGAGCAACGTGCTGGTATTGGTGGTTGGAAAGCTGATTTACCTTTTGGTAATGCCACTGGCGACAAAGCCATTGATAGACGAACTGGTGGCTGTGATGTGGTTAATGATACTTTACCCATGCAAATTAATGACCCAGCTTATGCTGGCGACGCACCTTTTCCACAAATAGATAATCCAGATAGAGTTGCTGGTTGTCATCATTATTCTCCACAAGGTTTTGGTAATACTATCCGTGATGCGGAACGTGAAAGAACCAATGCGCAATTAACCTTGCAATTTGCGCCGACTGATAATTTTATTGCTACCCTTGATTATACCTACAATAAAACCTTAACAGCGACCAAAGAAATGAGCTTTGGTCAATGGTTTAATGCGGGGGCCGGTCTTAATTCTTATGAAATAGATGAGAATGGCACGGTTGTTAAATTTAATGAAGCCGGTGGTGATTATTCACTGTTATCAAGAAAGAGTACTCAATTAGTTGAAGCTAAATCATTAGGTTTAAACCTTGATTGGCAGGCAACAGATACCTTAAGTTTTTCATTAGATTATCATGACTCAACTAACTTAAGTGATTCAGGTGCTGATAAGGGCAGTGGCTCAAACCCATTCCTTATTTTTGGTTTAAACAATCTAGTCTCAAAAACCTATGATTTCACTTCCGGTGATATTCCACAGCAAACGAACCACTGGCCTGATAACTCACTTGAAGGTGATGTGAATGAAATAGACTTTACCTTTGGTCGTTTTGATACTGGTTATGGTGAGGCTGCCGTTGAACAATTACAACTTCATGGCGAGTGGGTTAGCGACTTTGATGGCCCATTAGTTAATGTTAAGTTTGGCCTTGCACGTACGGAACAAGAAATAGGTGGTTGGGGCGCGGGTGTTGATCAACAAGGGCCAAATGGCTATGCGGGCAATCAAGATGTATTCCCTGCGAGTATGTTTACCTTAAAACATACCGATAGCTTCTTAGATGAATTTGATGGTGGTGGTAACAATTTAGCCACTAACTACTATTACGATTATGACTTTGATGAAGCGTTAACTCGGGTTACTAATTACTTCGACTACATGGTTACTGATCCTCTGGGCGGTGTAACTCCGGGCAAAGATAGTGAAGGCACAGTGTTAGAAGAAACTAATAGTGCCTATGTACAAGCGGCATTTACCTTTGACGTTGCCGATATGTATATAGATGTCAACCTTGGTCTGCGCTATGAAGAAACGGAAGTGACCAGTAGTGTTCAGCAAAGTGTTGAAGACCGAATAGTTTGGTTAAGTACCACAGAGTGGGCTTTGCAATATAAACCAGGTGATCATAACTTATTAGATACCTACGGTGATTACAGTATGTTTTTACCAAGTATCGATATCAAGGTAGAAGTAGTTGAAGATGTTATTGCTCGTGCCTCTTTTGGTAAAACCATGTCAAGAGCGCCGCTGGGCAATTTAGCTGGGGTAAGATCTTTATCACCTAACCCAAAAATTGGTGCTAGAACGGGTAGTTCAGGCAATACTAATTTACAGCCTTATAGTGCAGTGAATCTTGACCTTTCAGTTGAATATTATTATTCAGAAGGCAGTTATATTTCATTGGGCTATTTCAAAAAGGATGTTGATGATTGGATTGAACCTTCTATTAGTTCGGTAACCGTGGCCGGCTTAAATGATCCCTATTTTGGTCCTAGAGCTGAGCAAGCACGTACTGAGTTAGCTGCTGCGGGTATTGAAGCAACAGATCAAGCAATATTTGACCGTATTGTTGCCAATGGCGGTGCTACTTTAAATGAACAAACAGGTAGCTATAATATTATTCAAAATGGCGATGACCCTGCACTTGAGTGGCAAGTAAATCAGCCAGTCAATGCCGGAAAACGTGCCGTTGATGGTTTTGAATTTGCTATTCAACATTTATTTGGTGAGTCTGGTTTTGGTGCTGCTTTTAATGCCACTCATGTTGCCGGTGATGTAGAGTTTGATCCAACCAGCCATGAAGGACAAGCAGTACTACCAGGGTTAAGTGATGCTGCCAACTTCCAGTTTTTCTATGAAAAATACGGCGTATCAGCAAAAATCACTTATAACTGGCGTGACTCTTACCTTATTGGTGTCGGGCAAGATCAAGGCTCAGCAGAAGCTCCTCCGCAGTTTGCTAAAGAATACTCAAGTGTTGATGCCAGCATTAACTATGACATTACTGAGCAATTCACTGTATTCATTGAAGGAGTTAATTTAACTAACTCTACTGAAGAAGTGTATGGCCGTTATGAAGAGCAATTCTTACGCGCCAGCCAATACGGTACTCGCTATGCCATTGGTGCTCGTTACAGCTTCTAACATTTAGTCGTTTGTAGAAAAAGCCACTCAAATGATTTGAGTGGCTTTTTTATATGCAGCAACTAATATAGGGTTAAACACCGGATTTGCTCAGTATGGTGTTTAGAATCAAATTCTGCATTTAGTTAGCCTTAACATTTCACTTGCTTCTAAAAAGTAAATGTTTAGTACTGAGCTATCCTCGTTTTTTGCAAATTGTTACCTATATAGATACCTACATAAATAACTATATTGCGAATATCACATTAATTATCTATACCTGATCATGTGTACTATTAAAATATTGAGTCACTATGATGAAATCTATAGCTACTCTTGCTCTAGCCATGACTCTGTTCCTTCAGGCCTCACAGTTAAGTGCACAAGAAGAAGAGGAACAATCGTTATTTAATTTAACTCTACAAGAGTTACAAAATATCAAAATCTCCGTAGCATCAAATGTCATAGCTGATGTTCGCAAGCAACCGGCATCGATTACTACCATAACAAAAGATAAAATTCGTTTAAGTGGTGCACGGACTTTAAGTGAGCTACTTACCATCTTTGTTCCCGGTTATTTTCTGGTCGAAGATCAAGACGACACTATTGCTGGTTTCAGAGGACTAGTTCCGGACAATAACTCCAAAACTATGTTGTTGTTAAACGGCGTTAGCCTCAACACTGAATGGTTCTGGGGTGCCCCCGATGCCATTCTCAATGGTCTGGATTTGGAATTTATTGAGCGAATTGAAGTTATCCGTGGGCCAGGCTCTGTCACACTTGGCCAAGGTGCACTATTAGGTGTGGTTAACATAGTCACTAAAAAAGCTGGCAGTACCACGGCCAATGTTCTGTGGAATAAGGGCAAGGATGGATTAAATCGTTATATGTTTGATGTCAGCTACTATTCAAAAAATACCAATGCCTATGTTTACTTTTCCTCTGGTAGCTATGACGGTCAACTTATTAAGAATGAAGGATGGGCAGCTACCAGAACCGAGCAGGGGTTGACCGTGTTTGAACGTCAACACGGTCTTAAACGCGGCGAATTCAGCAATTTTTTAGCCAATGTCAGGCATAAGAGTTTTGAATTAGACGCCTATCACTTTGAGCAACAACGAGATCTTTATAACTTTTTCCGAGACCGAGAAGTTGTTAGCCAAACCATAGATGGTATTGCTGGTCATTATACATACACGATTAATGATGACATCGATTTCAAATTAAGTGCGCGCTACACACGAGATGATTATGGTTTATTAAGTCATGGGCTCAACATTCAAGCAGATAGTCGCTTGGTTTATGAAAATAGCGGTAGTGGTTTTGCCAGTATAATTAACAATGAGCCGGATCTTGCTGATCGTAGGGTTGGGCCTGGCCTGACGATGGGAGGCACCCGAGAAGTCCGAAAAGGTGTTAAATTACTTGTTAATTGGAACAAACTCTGGAAAGGCAATAAATTAGCCTTTGGGTTGGAGTATGTAAAATATGAATACGGATTAAATAATAGCGAGGGTAATAACTTCATCATTAACGAAGAAGTTCAACTGCTAGGGCTAGCCAGTGATGGTGTCGGTGGTTTTATTACCACAGGTAGTGTCAATGATAATAATGCCTGGGTTAAGCCAAGCGCTATAGATATTAGTAGTGTTTTTCTGGAAGACTTTTACAGTATTAATAACAATATTGACGTTTTTGCTGCATTTAGATTTGATGAACATCCTAATTGGGGATCGCATATTAGTCCTCGTCTTGGTGGTTTTTATGATATCGACAATAAACACCTATTCAGGATTACTTGGCAAACGGGTTTTCGTGGTGCTGTAGGAGTGCAGTTTTCGGGGGGCTTTGTCCAAGATGGCTTTCTGGCACAAGATAACTTCTCTGCGCTAAACAACTTGGGCCAAAGCCACGCTGACTTCAACTTCGACGGTATTGCCGCCAACGATAGCAAAAATCTAAAATCAGTAAAGCCAGAGACCATTGAGAGCCTGGAGTTGGCTTACACACTTACTCAAGCTAATTTAAAGTTTAATGGCGTGGTATTTTTTAATACCATTGAAGATATCCTTGCAGCTGAAGCTAATGGTTATGAAGGCTTGGCTTTTGGCGATAAAGTTGGTACCGATGATATAGGGACTTGGAATGGTAACTGGTATTACCAAAATCAATCAGGTCAATTACAGCAATTTGGTTATGAATTAGAAATAGAATATAAAATGGGAAATTTGCTACTTTCTGCCAGCCAAGCGCATGTGGAGGTAATAAACGCGGACCCAGACATCATCGGAATTTATGTATTAGACGGTGAAAAAAATGCGGCTTATCCTGAAGATGTTAGCCGCTTTCATTTACGTTACAACTTGCAAAATGAAAGTGGTTCATGGGCATTTCAATATAATCATTTATATTACTGGGACTACGACGCACCAACTCAAAAAAGCGTCAAGGGTAACAATATAGCCAATGTTGGCATAAGCTGGTCACCAGGTGGGGCATGGCATGTATTATCTATAGACTTGGTCGTTAAAAATGTTTGGGATAATGATGAACTCTATCCAATTAATGGTACTGGTAACCTCGCGGGTGCAGATGGAACTCCTGCCTTAGAAAAACGAACTGGGTGGTTAGGCCTTGGATACAAGTTTTAGTTGCTCGCTGTAACGATTAGATAGTCTATTTAAAGAAATATTTATAGCTGACTTTACTTGCTAATTCACACTTCACAATCTGCTTAGTTAGCGTTTAATCTGTATTATTTGTTTTTCAATATCCATTAATAAATCAAGAATGTCGGCAACACCAATAAAATGGCCAAAACAAGGTTTGCCAAACAAGGCGTTTTTTTCGCCTTTTTGAAGATGTTCAATAGTAGCACCTCGCCACTTAGCGGGATGAGCGGGTTCTTTATGGTTAAATTGGAACGTATTTAAATGGGAGGAGGCATTACGAATATGTCGAAAGAATTCAAAGGCTTCAGAGCCGTCATTATACTGTTTTACCGATTCATAGGCGGTATTGGCCAACATCATACAACATGAGGCAATATGTTTACTTTTGTTAATTTCCCCCTTGAGTGCTTGTTCTCTGAGTTGATAAGGTGCTAAGTGTTTTGCTTGGGAATAAGCCCCAGGAAAACTGATAAGTTGATTCGCTGTTTTGTACATATCAATTTCTGCTTCAAAAATAACAGGGCAGCCACACAACGAAATGGAAAAACTGGAAACAAGATCGTAGAAATAGAGTTCTTTAGTAAACTCATGGGATTCAACCGCTATTTTCATCATTAACAACACCTTCCTTAACTCTAGACAGGTTAACCACTACTGTAGTTAAATAGCCATTTTCCTTGAAAATCAATCAGTAAAATGGGCTGTTTACATCACTCTATTTTATAGTTTTCCAATAACTTTTTAATGAAGTTGCTAATGTATTTCATCTATTATTTCTCTTGCCATTAAATACATCAATAACAAACATGTCGTTATCGGTAATATCATTAAGCTAACCACGTGAATAATTCAGCTTTATTTGTAGCCTTATTTGTTCTGATGTGAAATACCTCCTTGTTTTCTTAGTGGGTTAAGCTCCGTGTGTCAGCAGGGAACTTCAAAAGAAACTGAGATCCTTGCTCTAGGTTGCTAACACAATCAATAGTCCCTTTTAATGACTGAGTTACCAAGTTGAAAACAATATGCATGCCTAAACCACTACTGCCTTGACTGCGTCGAGTAGTGAAGAAGGGTTCAAAGACTTTATCTCTATCTTTATGGTTTATGCCACAACCAGAGTCTTTATAATTTAATACAAGGTATTGCTCTGTTGCTGTTATTTCAATATCAATATTTCTTTTGTCGGTATTTTCAAAGGCATGAATTATTGAGTTCATTACTAGGTTAGTAATTACTTGTGTTAAAACGCCAGGATCTCCCCAAAGAGTAACATCGTCATCACATGCTAAAGTTAAATGACATTTTTTATTTTTTAATTCTGATTGAAGGCTACTTAGTATTTTTTGGGTATATTTCTTAACTTCATATAATCGAAGATCTGAATTTGATTGGTCAACAGCAACCAGTTTAAAGTTGCTAATTAAATCCGCAGAGCGCTGTAAATTATCATTAATTAAATTGGCACTCAGTTTTGCTCCTTCAAGGTAATGGCTGAGCTCTTTACGTGATACTTGGTTGAGTTCAAAATCTTTGGCAAGATTAGCTGTGGTCTCTACTAAGTGGGATACCGCTGTTATCGATATGCCTAAGGGGGTATTTATTTCATGTGCGACGCCTGCGACTAACCCTCCTATTGCAGCCATTTTCTCTGACTCAATTAATGATGTTTGTGCGATGTTTAATTTATTCAGTGACTCTTGTAATGCGTTATTTTTTTTCTCTAACATAGCAGGGCTAGGAAAATTGAGGAAAAAAGGTAATACAAGCCAAATGATAATACCGGTAGCCACAGACGTTATTGCCGTTATTGCTTTAACAATTGCTGAAACACCGTAAATAGGCTCCCAGATAACAATGGCGCTGACTAGGTGGGACGTTCCGCAAGCAAGAAAGATAACTGAACCGGCTAATAAAAAGAACCAAGGGTAAGGTAGGTCCTGGCGTTTTTTGACAAAAACAATAACAGCAGCAGTAATAGAAAAATAAGCAAGTGCAGTTAATACATCTGAAATCACAGACGTCCAGAGAATATCTGCTTTCCATAAATAACACATACCGTGCGGCATGAAGTCACTGTTATCAAAAAACGAAGAGGAAGCCATAGCTAAACCTAAATGATAGTTGTTAAGGCTAATTTTAGTAGAAAAAATATAAAAATTCTGTTTTACAAGACATTGAAGCAAAGTATCTAAGAAAAACTGAAAATTAACCTGAGAATCCGATAAAGGGGCATCTTGAGCAAGTGCCCTTATCCAGAGTTCCGGTTAACTAAGACAATAAAAATAAATTTAACTTTTATTGTCTTAGTTAATTATTAATCATATGCAAGCTTATATTACGAAAGGTATCTACCCAGTATTGCTCCTTGTTGTTTGCTAAGAACTTGAGCAATTTGTCATGAGCTTGGGAGGTTATACTTAAGTAATCGCCGCCGATACCGTGAAAAGTAAAATTAACCATAGTGCCTCTAGCTGCGGCTTTTTTTACGTAAGCTATTAATTGCTCGCCTGTTAAGTTCTCAGCAGAGATAACCGCAACATTTTTAATATCAATAGTCTTTATTGTTTTTGGAATACTACCCACCCTAGTTTTCATACCAATAAACAAGGGGGTTATTGCTTTAAGGTAGTTTTTCCCACCCGCTAAGGTATCCGTGCAAGGTAAGGTAAATGTTCTTATGGTTTGATTATCTAACTGCATTAATATTTGGTTAGCTTTTACAACTTCAGTAACTAACTCAGCTACTTGTTTGTTGTCTAAATCATTTTCAGGGTCTACCCAGCTTCGGTTAGGCAAAGAACCTCGACAAGCATGGTTAATGGTATGATTACCGAGTTCATGACCATCTTTAGCAATATTTTGCCATTCCTGTTTCCTCGTTTTAAAAGTTGAGGAGGCTAGGGTTAGATAAAAACTGCCTTTTAGATCATATTTATCAAGGGCTGGTATCGCATTATCAAGCTGACTATTAAGGCTATCATCATAAGACAAACTCACCGCGGCAGAGGCATTGTTTGGCCACTGATATTGATCGTTTTGAGCAAAAGCG
>Ga0209396_1000204_pt1 | contig 76656 bp, 65 predicted proteins | sample GOMGulsemesocosm_6_FD_184638 | JGI IMG/M metagenome (GOLD analysis project Ga0209396, IMG submission 184638) | Methane-oxidizing microbial communities from mesocosms in the Gulf of Mexico - GOM8C Gulf of Mexico (SPAdes) (version 2) | ecosystem: Environmental > Aquatic > Marine > Cold seeps... | reverse complement strand
GTGTGATTAGCAGTGGTTTATTAATCTTGGTTAATAAGATGATTACCCGTCGATTAGATAGACTGCAGCATCACCTTCAAGGGTTTGCTGAAGGGGATGCTGATTTGACGGTTTCTTTAAATGAAGAGGGTAAAGATGAGTTTGCTCAACTGGGCCGTTCATTTAATTTATTTGCCCGTCGCCTACAGCATATTTTTATTAATACCAAGGCGATTTCGCAGCAGCTAGTGTCTGCTGCTGAGAAATCTTCCTTAGTGGCTAAGCAAAGTCGTGAGCATACCCAGCAACAAGAGGTTCAAGCTCATAAGGTGGCAACTGCGGCTCAGCAAATGCTGTTTACCTCGCGGGATATTTCCTCCCATATTCATAGTGCAGCGCAGCAAGCTCAACAGAGTAAAGACGTTGCGGCCTCTGGGCATAAAATCTCTGATTACACAGGTGAATCAATCCACACCTTATCTCAAAGCATCAAACAGGCGTCTGCTGTTATTCAGCAATTAAAAACCGATGCGGGCAATATTGGTATGGTGCTAGAGGTTATTCAAGATATCGCAGATCAGACAAACCTCTTGGCTTTAAATGCCGCAATTGAAGCCGCACGAGCAGGGGAAAGTGGTCGAGGCTTTGCTGTGGTAGCAGACGAAGTACGAACATTAGCGGGACGTACTGGTGAGTCGACGGAACAGATTCAACGTCTGATCACACGTCTACAGCTTGGGACTAAGCAGTCAGTAGAAGTGATGAGCAACAGTCAAAAGGATATGGATGCAAGTATCCTAAGTACTCAGCAGAACATTGAAATGATTGCCTTGATAGTGAGTAATATGAATACCATAGTCGAGGTTAATAATCAGATCTCTGTCGCGTCAGAGCAGCAGACTCAGACCTCGGAAGACATTAGCCGTAATGTCAGTGATATTGTCGAGCTCACCGTCAAGACGCGAGCAGGGATAGTGGAAACCGATCAAGCGAGTGAAAATGTCTTTCATTTGGCGAATGAGTTGAATCAAATGGTCGGTGGTTATCGTACTTAATAACGAGACTGCCTGCTAAGTTTAGGCAAAGGCTTGCACCTAAATTTTATATCATTAAGCTTCTAGCGCATTAAGGTAATTTATTCGCTAGGGGAAGAGTATGAAAGTTTATGTGGCTTACACGGGTGGCACAATAGGTATGGTGCCATCGGATCAGGGTTATATTCCAGATGCCGCATTTGCTGATGTGGTATTAGAGAAGTTAAATCAGTATAACGCTGAGCATGATTTTTTTGTTCATTGTTACCCTGATCTGATTGATAGCTCTAATGCGGCCCCAAGTGATTGGTGTGCTATTGCACAAGACATTCAGTCAAGATGGCAAGACTATGATGCCTTTATGGTTTTACATGGCACAGACACCATGGCATATACCTCATCCGCATTGGCATTTATGTTTCAAAATCCAACAAAACCTGTGGTAGTGACAGGTTCTCAAATCCCCATGTTTAAAAGTCGCAATGATGCGCTTGATAATGTTTATGGTGCCCTTGATGCCATGCTAACCGGTCCCAATGGTGTCTTTCTTTTCTTTGGCGGAAAATTAATGGAAGGCGCCCGTGCCCATAAAGCCAATACCAGTGCTTTGCAGGCTTTCTCTTCGCCAAATGCATTATTAAGAGGCGAGTTAGGTATAGAGTGGAATTGGCGAAAAATGCATACCAAGAAAGGGGAGAATATACAAATTCCTCCTATGCAAAATAATGCAGTAACGCTATTGCCCATTTTTCCTGGTCTACAGGCGGCACAAATTGAATCCTTACTCTTCCCACAAGGAAAGGAAGGCCTGGTGAAAGGCGCTGTTTTATTAAGTTATGGTGCCGGCAATGGACCTGATGCTAACCCTGAATTTTTAGCCCTATTAAAAAGAGCGAGTGATTCAGGCTGCGTTATAGTGAACGTGAGTCAGTGTGGTGCAGGTGCGGTGTCTGCTGGCACTTATGCAGCAGGTTCTGCTCTGGTTCAAGCGGGTGTGGTATCCGCCTTGGATATGACGTATGAAGCGGCGTTCGCAAAATTACATTTCTTAATTGGATTAGGCCAACCTGCTAGCCAGATCCGTTCTGAATTTGATCAAGCTTTGGCTTACGATATTAGCCTTTAAGTCATGCTTTAACGAGCCAAGCCGTAAGGGTGTTCAATGATAGAGGAAAGCAGAGCAAGCGCACTTCAAGCTAGGCAAAAGAAGGCTGATATAGCCTTTAAAAAAAATCAGTTTGAAAATGCGGTGCGCCTTTATGAATACTTGATTGTCAGATTAGAGTTAGATGACTTCATTTTAAAGCGTTTATCAGTGTGTTATTACCGATTGGGCGATTATGAGCAGGCGGTAAAATATCAAAGGTTGGTTGTCGCCTTAACGGGTCATGATGAGGATGAGTTCTCGTTAGGCTTGACCCTATTACGACTGGGCGAACTAGGCCTAGCTGACCCCTACTATCAAAAACGCAAAAGTAACTCAGGTCTGGTTGCTGCTAAGGTTCCGGGTGTTCCCTTATGGTGTGGACAAACGAACCTGAAGGGTAAAACCATCATGTTGATCAAAGAGCAGGGTAACGGGGATCTGATTCAATTTTGTCGTTATGCCCGCGCTTTTGTGAATATGGGGGCCAATGTGCTGAACTGGGTTCATGCACCCTTGCGTGAACTTATGAAGCAGCAAGAGGGCTTAGGTCGTGTTCTTGAAAAAGATGAAAAAGTGAATGTTCACTACCATGCCTATTATCTAGATTTATTACCCTACCTTGATTTACTTGAAAAAAGTATGACGCAACCAGAGGCGCCTTATTTGTCCGCCTCACAAGTGAATATAAAGCGGCTGGAAGAGTATATAAGTACCAATGGCCGCCCTAAAGTGGGTTTGTTTTGGTCAGGAAGCAAGCTTAATCAAAGGGATAGACAAAGGTCGATTAAGCTTAGTGCCTTGGCACCCATAATGACATCTACGACAGGTCAAACGGTTGATTTCTACTCCCTTTCAAATGAGAGTAAATGCGCAGAGATTAACGCAAGCGGTCTGAAAATTCAGGACTTGTCTGGATCATTACAAGACTTCTCTGATTTAGCCGCGGCGATCAGCCAAATGGATTTAATTATCAGTATCGACAGTGGAGGGGCGCATTTGGCCGGTGCTCTGGGCTGCCCTGTGATAGTGATGATTGATAAATTATGCGATTGGCGTTGGCAGATTGGACGATCTTGGTACGAAAGTATGACGCTTTATCAGCAACAGACGCAAAATCAATGGCAGCCGGTCTTAGAGCAGGTAAGTACCGACTTTAATCAAAGAGTGGATAGCCTGTTAGCTAGCAGCTAAAAGGCTACTTCCTTGAGTTCAAAAAGCGCATCCGAGCGTCAAGACGGTCAAGGGCTGTCTCCATCATTTCTAAGTCTTCGACAAAATTATTAAACTCAAGCTTGCTGGGTAATAAATCCGCTTCTTCTTGTAGATACTCAACCAGGTTCAATTTAAAACTTTGAGCGGCATGTTTTCCCCACTGCCATTTGCTACGTAGCAGAGGCGCGATAAATGATGTCGCCATGTCACCAATTTTATCTGCAAGAATACCTTCCCAATCCAATTCAAAATTGGCCGATACCTTATGCAGTGTCATTAGGGTTTGGGCATTACCTTGAATACGTAAATCGCCATCAAAGAAACCATCACCCTCCAACAGTTTTCGATAGGCAGATGATGGACCTCTCACATGAGTATCTAGTCTGTTATCTAGCTTGGCATCTTCCACATCTGAGGGCAGGGAAAGTGCTAAACCTTGCTCTAGTATTTGGATGACTATCAATAAGTTAAAATCGTCAACTTCGAGTAATATTTGTTGCCCCGCCAGCTTGTTCAGCTTTTGCTGAGACGGCGCATCCTGTACTAGGGCAAGGTTGATGGAATGTTCGACGGCTTTTAACCCAGCTAATGTGATAAGGCTCATAACATAGGACCTGATTGGTGTGGCAGAAAAAGCGTTATAGCTGCTTAAATTGAATACTGTTTGACTGTCGCTTCTGACCTTCTTGCTCTAGACGTTGCAAATACAAAGACCAGAGTTCAGCATGGTTTTTACCAATATTATAAAGGTAATCCCAGCTATAAAGACCAGAGTCATGGCCGTCGTCAAAACTTATTTTTAACGCATAGTTGCCTGCGGCTTCTAGGTTCATGATAGCCACGTCCTGCTTTTCATATTGCAAGATAGGTACCTGCATACCATGTCCTCTGACTTCGGCAGAAGGCGAGTGGACTCGCAAGTATTCCGCACTAAAACGAAAGCTAAAACCATCGTTAAAAATAAGCTCTAATTCTCGGCTTTGTTTATGATAATGAATTTTACTGGGTAATGGCTTACTCATAAGGGGTCCTACTGTCTGGTCTGAAATGACAAAGGAGGTTCAATAGAACCTCCTTTGTGAGCCGTTTTATCTATTATAGGATATAGCGGCTTAGATCTTCATCTTCAACCACATCACCAAGTTGCTGGTCAACATACTCAGCGGTGATTTCGACTTCTTGTCCGTCTGGCATGTCGCTGGCAGAGTAAGATGTCTCTTCTAACAAACGCTCCAGTACTGTGTGCAAACGACGTGCACCGATATTCTCAGTGGTCTCATTAACTTTAAAGGCCACTTCAGCAATACGCTGAATGCCTTCTTCTGTGAAGTTAAGCGCGACGCCTTCGGTTGCTGCCAATGCCACATATTGCTTGGTCAAAGAGGCGTTTGGTTCAACCAAGATACGTTTAAAATCATTCACTGTGAGTGCATTCAGTTCAACACGAATCGGTAGACGACCTTGTAACTCAGGGATTAGGTCAGAGGGCTTAGATAAGTGAAAAGCACCCGATGCGATAAATAAGATGTGATCTGTTTTGATCATGCCGTATTTAGTGGTGACTGTGCAGCCCTCAATCAAAGGAAGCAGGTCTCGTTGAACGCCTTCACGTGACACTTCGCCACCTGAACGCTCTGAACTTTTAGCGACCTTATCGATTTCATCTAGGAAGACGATGCCGTTTTGCTCAACCGCTTCAACCGCTTTTGCTTTTAGCTCATCTTCATTGATCAGTTTAGCGGCTTCTTCATCACGCGCTTGGCGTAATGCATCTTTCACTTTCAATTTGCGTTTAGTGGTTTTGTCCCCACCAAAGTTAGAAAACATGTTTTGTAGCTGGCTGGTCATTTCTTCCATGCCAGGGGGAGTCATAATCTCAACATTGGCTGTTTGTGCCGCTAGATCAATATCGATTTCTTTATCGTCTAATTGGCCTTCACGTAGCTTCTTGCGAAAAAGCTGTCGAGTGGTACTGTCTTCGGTTGGTTCAACGCCGCGAGCTGGTGGCAATAATGCATCAAGAATACGATCTTCAGCTGCATCTGCTGCTTTATGTTGCAAGGCTTCGCTGGCTTGCTCGCGTAACATCTTAATCGCCATTTCGACTAGGTCGCGAATGATGGATTCCACATCACGGCCAACATAACCGACTTCGGTAAACTTGGTGGCTTCAATTTTAATAAAAGGCGCATTGGCAAGTTTTGCAAGGCGACGGGCGATTTCAGTTTTACCCACACCAGTCGGTCCTATCATAAGGATGTTTTTGGGTGTGACTTCTTCTCGCATAAGTTCCGGCAATTGCATCCGGCGCCAGCGGTTACGCAAGGCAATCGCAACCGCTCTTTTTGCCGCTTGCTGTCCAATGATATGTTCGTCTAACGCGTTGACCGTTTCTCTGGGCGTCATCTTGCTCATAATGTTATCTCTTTGCTGGTCATGAAGCGTTATCTAGCCTCATGACTGTCTAAATTCAAATTACCCGCAGGTGTTAATAACCCTTTATTTTGCTTGAGTATTATCTTCAAGCTGAGGGTCAATCGTAATACTTTCGATGGTGAGCGAGTGGTTAGTGAAAACGCAAATATCAGCAGCAATGGTGAGACTTTTCTCAACGATATCTTGTGCTGATAAATCGGTATTATCTATGAGGGCACGAGCCGATGCTTCGGCGTAATTGCCGCCAGAACCTATGGCAAGGGCGCCATGTTCAGGCTCGACTACATCACCATTACCTGTGATAATTAGCGTGCTATTTTTATTCGCGACAATTAGCATGGCTTCAAGTTTGCGTAGGGCCTTATCTGAGCGCCAATCTTTTGCTAATTCAACCGCAGCACGAACGAGGTCACCTTGATATTTTTCTAATTGACCTTCGAAGCGTTCGAATAGGGTAAATGCATCGGCGGTACCGCCAGCAAATCCGGCAACCACTTCACCATGATAAAGACGACGAACTTTGCGCGCGTTGCCCTTCATCACTGTATTGCCTAGGGATACTTGGCCATCACCGCCAACAACGACTTGATTACCTTTACGTACAGTTAGAATGGTTGTCATTGATCTACTCCAAATTCAGTTAAATTAGAAAATGGGGGCGAGCAGAGACTTTTCAAGGATAGAGAGACATATCTCTGAAAAGTCCTTTAATTTGAAATGAAAAAATAAGAGAAAATCGATTCATTCCCTAGTCTTCTTTAGGGATCTTATAGGAATAGGCTTGAATATCTTTATTTGCGAGTTTGTCTTTGGCTCGGTTCATTTTAGATCGAGAGGCAAAAGGACCAATCACAACGCGATACCAAGGTTTGCCATTTTTGCCTATGGTTTTACGAATATTGGTATCCATGCCTGAAAGGATGAGGTCAGCACGCATACGGTCTGCATCTTTATTATTTCGAAAAGAGGCGGCTTGGATCATATAGAGGAAGTCTTGTTCGCCTCTGGGTGTGGATTTATAGGCATCCACATGGCTGGTATCGACTTCACTGTCTTGCAGTATCTGATAAAATTCGAAGTTCTCTTTGGTGTCTTCTTTTTTGGTTTCTTTAGCTTCTTTAGCGACGACTTTAGGCGTTACCTGTTTGCTTGTCGTGCTCTTAGGTGCGACTTTTTCTTTTTTTACAACGGGCGCGCTCGCATTGTCAGGCGTAACCTGACTTAATTTAAATAAGGCAAAAATAAAAGCAATAACCACGGTAGGTATTAATAACCACATCCACCATTTAACCGGTTTCGCTTTTACAACGGGTGCCTGATGTCGAGTGGCACCTTTTTTTGATTGAGTCCCTTTACGGGCAATTTGGATAAAGTCGAACATGCTTCTCATTAAGATTTAAAAAACTTGCCACATTATGCTCACTTGCTTAATAAGTTTCTAGTGGGTCTACGTCAATTGCGAAGCGAACTTTACGAGATTGCGTGTTTTTTTCTAACCATAGGCTCAAATGCTCAACCAACTGGTGCAAAGGACCCCTTTGTTTCGACTTAAGTGATAACAGATATCTATGTTGGCCTGCTTTTTTAACAATAATAGCGGCATAGGGGCCGAGGTAGTTTATGTCATCTAATTGACTTTGATCTAGCATCAAGCGCACCTGCTGTAACAGGTTAAAGGCTTCATCCTCATCATGAGACTCTGTGCGAATCAGGACTTGATGACAAAATGGAGGCCAGTCTAAGCGCTTACGTTCTTTCAGCTCTTGGGCGGCAAAAGCTTGATAACCTTGATCGCAAAGCGTGAGTATCGACTCATGATCCGGATGATAGGTTTGCAATAACACCTTGCCTGGTTTGCTTGAGCGTCCCGCTCTGCCTGATACTTGCATTATAAGCTGGGCAGTTCTTTCCATACCTCGATAATCGGCGGAAAAAAGCCCCACATCGGCATCCATTACTACCACCAAGGTGACATTGGGGAAGTGGTGCCCCTTGGCTAACATTTGTGTGCCGATTAGGATCGCCTGATCATGTTCATGGATCTTATTGGTAATTTGCGTCAGAGCGGACTTACGCTGAGTGCTGTCTCTATCAACACGAAGAATCGGTGTGTCTTTAAATACTTTTGTTAGCTGAATCTCTATTTGCTCTGTGCCTTCGCCTACAGTGGACAGCTTTTGACTGTCACACTCAGGGCAAGTATAGGTTAGGGCTTGGTGGCGATCACAGTGGTGACAGTGTAATTTATTGGCTTTTTTATGGACGGTTAAATTGACGTCACAATGATCACAGGCCGCAATCCAGCCGCAGCCATGGCACATTAAGGTTGGGGCGTAACCTCGACGGTTTAAAAACACCAGAACCTGCTCTTTTTTAGCGATAGTCTCTTGCATGGCAATTAATGTCTTTTCACTAAATCCGTAAAAGAGTGTTTCACCTCTTAGGTCCACGCGGTTCATTTCAGGGAGTTTGGCGTTGCCTGCTCTTTGGCGCAATTTGAGCCACTGGTATTTATTTTGCCAAGCATTTAGCAAACTTTCGAAGCAGGGGGTGGCGCTGCCTAGAATCACTGGGACGTTTGCCGCCTGCGCTCTGACGATGGCTAAATCTCTGGCGTGGTAACGAAAGCCTTCTTGTTGTTTGTAAGACGCGTCATGCTCTTCATCTATGATGATAAGGCCGAGATCAGGACAAGGCACAAAAATGCCTGAGCGTGTGCCGATAATGACTTTAGCTTTGCTTTTGCGTGCCATTAACCAGCCATCAAGTCTTTCCCTATCATTCATATTTGAATGTAAAAGCACAATGTCTGTATTAAAGCGATTTTCAAAGCGTTTTAATGTTTGTGGTGTTAAGCCAATTTCAGGTACAAGTACTAAGGTCTGTTTGTCTTGATTAATCATTTCTGCAATCAAGCGCAAATAGATTTCGGTTTTTCCGCTGCCGGTAATGCCATCTAGCAGAGCCACATTAAAATGATCCAGTTTCGGCATTAATGATTCTAAGGCATGCGCTTGCTCATCATTTAGACTGTGAGGTACTTCTTTTTGATGACCATGGCGTTCTACATTTTTACTGAAACGTTTTTGTACCCTGTGGATGAGCTGCTTCTCTTCCAGGGCTTTCGCAGCACTCGCTGAGAGGGATAACATGGCAATCAGTTGCGGACTAATACCATTAGCATGGCTTTGAACTGCGGCTAGGAAATCTTGTTGCCTAGGCGCGCGTGTCAGCTCTTTAGGGTCAAATGACTGGCCTAACGCGGTAATGCACCACCAATTTTCAGTTCTAAAATCGGCTTTTTCACCCTTACGTAACAGAACCGGTAGGGCATGAAAGAGAACCTCTCCGATTGGGTGATGGTAGTACCTTTGAGCCCAGGTGGCGAGTTTGATGACTTCGGCGTCTAAAACGGGTTTGTCATCATGCAATGAGGTGATTGGCTTCACCTGACTTTCATCCCATTGGGTGTCATGGCTCAGTGATACTATGATGGCGAAACGAACGCTTTTACCAAAAGGCACCTTGATACGCATGCCTGCTTTTAACTCATGTCTTAATGCAATCGCCTGGGGTACCCGATAATCAAATAAGGTGCGCATAGGGACAGCCAATGCGACTTTAACGAAAGGGTAGGGAGTAAGTAGCGGTTCTTGCATGAGCTCAGCTTAGCCTTAATCAGAATTGATTTTGTTATCTCGTTGGATTTTAAACCTTTTTTAGATTAAGCGCCTGATTCCGGTGATAATCAATGTTAAATAACTTGCCGAAAGCGCTAATGACGCCTAAAATATGCGGCTCTTGGAACCAGTGTACAATGTCTGTACAACAAATAGTGCGGTGCTAGACTCTCTTTATGGCTTTTATAGACCATAAGACAAGATCAAGTGGCGGCACACCAAAACATAAGGCGATCGTAATGAGAAAAGATATACATCCTACATATGCAGCGATTACAGCAACTTGTACTTGCGGTAATACACTTAACCTAAATACAACTTTAGGTAAAGATCTTCACATAGATGTGTGCAGCCAATGCCACCCTTTCTACACAGGTCAGCAAAAAATGCTTGATTCTGGTGGTCGTGTTGATCGCTTTAACAAGCGTTTCGGAGCTCGTCGTTCAACTAAATAATATTCCGATATTATTTAATCGAATGATTAACTCTCAAAAAAGGCGCCAATTTATATTGGCGCTTTTTTTATGCCTGCTTTTTATTGCCCCTGCGTTTTCGACCGCGATACCGTCTCCTACGGTTGATCCTTTATGTTTGGCTCAAGGTCCGCTTAAACGTGCTTTTGTTAGCCGAGTGGTCGATGGTGATACGCTTATTTTAAAAGGGGTCGATGGCGAACAAGATAAAAGTATCCGATTAGTGGGTGTGAACACGCCTGAATTGGATCATAAAGCGGGCTTACATCAAGCATTTGCTTGGCCTGCTTATCAATTTTTAAAATTTTTCGAGAAGCGCTTTATCTTCTATCAGGAAGGGCCTGATAAAAGAGATAGATATGGGCGCTATTTATACTACTTATTTGATATTGATCGAATTTCCATAGGAAGTCAGTTAATATCACAAGGATTAGGTTATCGTATTGCGATACCGCCGAATATTAAATACCAATCGTGTTTAATAAAGGCTGAAGCACAAGCAAAAGAGCTGTCGCTCGGTGTTTGGAGTAAGAAGCAACAATGGCTGCCACAAGCAGGTTTTGTTGTCGCAAATGTAATCATAACGTCTGTTACCCGTAACCGTGGTGGATGGTGGCTAAAAACCAAACAAGGGTTAGTCATTAATTTACCAAAATCTTATGCTGATCAGTGGTCTGAGCAAGCCGTTTTCCAATTAGAAGAGCAGCGACTTCAAGTGAGAGGATGGCAGTATTTTAGAACATCTAAAAAAGCCGAACATAAATCATGGGTACTATTAATTAAACACCCCAATGATTTGGTGCCAGTACCACAATAGGAAAGATCCCAGTATAATATTGCACTATATCGATCTTTTTTTTCATAATGTGAAAATGTTATTCTGGTATTTATTCTCTAAAAGAGAAACTATATACAGATAAGTTATTATTGGTTTTTGACCAATAAAGTTAGAGTAAAGCTGCACTAAAAAAATAATCTAATAATTGTCTAATAACACCTAAATGGAAATCAATACAATGGCCGAAGATTTGAAACAAGCCGCGCTTGAATATCATGAACATCCAGTTCCAGGAAAGCTAAGTGTGACTATCACTAAGCCGACAGAGACCGCTCGCGATCTGTCTTTAGCTTACAGCCCTGGTGTTGCTGAACCTTGTCGTGAAATTGCAAAAGATCCTGAAGCAGCGTACCGCTATACAGGTAAAGGTAACCTAGTTGCCGTAATTTCTGATGGTTCCGCTATTCTAGGTCTAGGTAATCTTGGCCCACTAGCTTCAAAACCAGTCATGGAAGGTAAAGGCGTTCTTTTCAAACGTTTTGCTGGTGTTAACTCTGTTGACGTTGAAGTTGAATCTGAAAGCCCACAAGCTTTCATTGATACTGTTGCTCGTATTGCGAATACGTATGGCGGTATCAACCTAGAAGACATCAAAGCGCCAGAATGTTTTGAGATTGAGCGTCAGCTTATTGAAAAATGTAGCATCCCAGTTTTCCATGATGATCAACATGGTACTGCAATTGTAACTGCAGCAGGTCTTTTGAATGCGTTAGAGCTTCAAGGTAAAGACATTGCAACTGCTAAAATCGTTTGCCTAGGTGCCGGTGCAGCAGCAACAGCTTGTATGAAATTGATCATCAGTTGTGGTGCTCAAGGCGAAAACATCTATGTATTGGATCGTAAGGGTGTGATTCACTCTGGTCGTGATGACTTGAACAAATACAAAGCAATGTTCGCAATCGAGACTGATAAGCGTACTTTGGATGATGCTATCGATGGCGCTGATGTCTTTATCGGTGTATCTGGTCCGAACCTACTTTCTGCTGAGCAGTTGTCAAAAATGGCAGCTAACCCAGTAGTATTTGCTTGTTCTAATCCAGATCCAGAAATCAGCCCAGAATTGGCTCATGCAACACGTGATGATCTAATCATGGCGACAGGTCGTTCTGATTACCCTAACCAGGTAAACAACGTTCTAGGTTTCCCATTCATCTTCCGTGGCGCTCTAGATGTTCGCGCAACTAAGATCAATGAAGAAATGAAAGTAGCGGCTGTTCATGCACTTAAAGATCTAGCGAAAGAGCCAGCACCTGCTGACGTTATTGCTGCTTATGATGGTGAAGTAATGGAGTTTAGTAAGACTTATATTCTTCCTAAGCCATTAGATGGTCGTCTTCTAACTGTTGTTTCTGGTGCAGTAGCACAAGCGGCAGTTGATTCAGGTGTAGCAACACTACCTTACCCTGATTTTTACCCACTAACTGATCTAGAACGTTTCTAAATCTGTTAATTGGTAATAAAAAAGCCGGATCTAAGATCCGGCTTTTTTTGTGCTTAAGAAATCGAGAGCGAATGAAACATTCTAGTTAAGGTGAATTAGAAAAGCTCTTCTAGAATAGGCTCTTCAGTGGTTTCAATTAAATCGTTATTGCTCGATGTATCTGAACTAATCGTTCCTGTTTGGGCGCTTGCGAGTTTTATTTCTGGCACATTCTCTTCTCGGAAGACTTCAAAGATGGCGTCCTTTTGTCCTGGTAATGCTCGTTCACCCGTTTTAGGGTCAATGCGAACTGTGACTAGACTAGATGGTTTATCTATATAAGAAGGTTCGGTATTAGCGAGGGCATCTCGCATGTATTCAATCCAAGTGGGTAAAGAGACAGAACCGCCCCATTCGCCACGACCTAACGGGTCTGAGTTATCAAAACCACTCCAAACTGTGGTCACCACATCCCCATTGAAGCCCGAGAACCAAGCATCACGGCCATCATTCGTGGTCCCTGTTTTGCCAGCGATATCATCTCGTTTAAGCACTCTAGCACGACGACCTGTACCGTATTTAATAACATCTCGCATCATGTCATATACAATGTAATCTACCTCTGGATCTAATACTTGAGGCGCTACTGGTAAGGTTTGTACACCTTCATTGGTATCGAATAGCGCACTGACCAAGGTGTGTTCATTACCTTCTTCTTCCGTTTCAAGTGGGGTACAGCGTTCACATACGGTAAAAGGCGTAGAGCGATATAACTCGTCACCATTCCTATCCAGTACTCTATCAATGATGTATGGCTTCACTTGAAAGCCACCATTAGAAAGAACAGCATAACCTGTGGCAATTTGTAAGGGTGACAAGTTAGCACTACCAAGGGAGAGAGATAAATTATTAGGTAGCTCTTTAGGATCAAATCCAAAACGGCGTAAAAACTCTAGAGTAGGGCGTATTCCCATCTCATCGAGCAACCTAACGGAGACAATATTTTGCGAACGGTATAGTGCTTGGCGAATACGAGTGGGTCCATAAAACTTGCCGCCGTCGTTTGTTGGTCGCCATGCACTGGCTAAATTGGGATCATTAAAGACAACCGGCGCGTCATTGATAATGCTGGCAGCACTGTAACCTGAAGAAATAGCACTAGAGTAAATGAAAGGCTTGAAGCTAGAGCCAGGTTGGCGCTTAGATTGGGTTACACGGTTAAACTTATTATGTTTAAAGTTAAGACCGCCGACCAAGGATTGAATCGCACCATTTTTGCTGTTTAATGAGATGAGAGCGCTTTGAGCCTTAGGGATTTGTGATAATTTCCATCCTAATTTGGCATCGGGCTTAACCCGAATAATGTCACCCTTAACTAAAATGTCGAGTACAGATTCTGGCTTCGCACCTTGTTTGTCATTATCAATGAAGGGTTTCGCCCATCTCATTGCTTTCCAGCTCAATTCAGTACGCTCACCATTATCAAGGCGAATTTCAGCCGTTTTGAGTGTGGTTGAAAGAACCAAAGCCGATTGCCATTTCCCAATTCTAGAGAATTTTTTAAGTTCTTTTAATTGATCTTCTAATGGGGCTTCTACTAAATCAGGGCGAGTTTCATCTGAACCACGGTAACCATGGCGTTCATCATAATTTGATAGGCCAAATAAAATGGCATTATTAGCGGATTCTTGCAGTCGTGAATCTATGGTGGTGTAAACACTCATTCCTTCATCATAAAGGGCTTTTCCAAAAGTCTGGAACAGTTCAACCCGAACCATCTCTGCCACATAATCGGCATTTACTTCAGACTGGATGCCATAGTTCTTAGCTGTAATGGGGGCGATAACGGCGGTTTCATAACTGTCTTTATCGACCATGCCTAAAAACAACATGCGTTGCAGTATCCAGTTACGTCGAATCAATGCACGTGAAGGGCGATTAATCGGATTATAACTGGAGGGTGCTTTGGGTAATCCTGCGATCATAGCCAGTTGGGCAAGGTTAAGCTTATCGAGTGTTGTGTTGTAATATACTTGAGCGGCTGCTTGGAAGCCGTAGGAGCTTTTACCCAAATAAATTTTATTCATATAGAGCTCAAGAATTTCTTCTTTGGATAATTCTTGCTCCATTTTTAAGGCGATAATGATTTCGGTAAATTTACGAACAAATGTTTGCTCAAAGGTTAAAAAATAGTTTCGTGCTACCTGCATAGTGATGGTACTACCACCACCGACAATATGGCCTGTTGTTAGAATTTGCATCGCCGAACGCGCTAGACCCATAATATCCACCCCAGGGTGGTTATAAAAGTTACTGTCTTCGGCTGCTAATACGGCACCTTCAAGCAAGGCAGGAATTTGTTCATAAGAAATGGGTGTTCGACGTTTTTCTCCAAACTCTTCAATCAATTTACCGTCACTGGAGTAAATACGCAGAGGAACCTGTAATTCAGTTGCTCTCATCTCTTCTACAGTGGGTATTTTATCTTTAACACTTTGATAGAAGGCATAGGTGATTCCTGTACCGACAATGGTGCCGAATAAAGACAATAATAAGAATATTTTAAAAAAACGGGCCATGTCTCACCTAGGTTGAAGGATTTTTTAAGGAAAATAGAGCTGATATCCAACCAGATTATACCTAATTGTGATCTGCTTTAGGGGATTAAGTTAAGTCATCTCTGTATCAATTTGATGACTACTTGGTGTCGATTAAACGTAAAAGGTTGCATCAAAATAGTGTTGATTTGTGATTATGCCGCTATTAATAGCCAGTTTCTCCATTGAATCTGGATAACTCAGATGTATTTTTGTTTTATGCTAAGAAATAAACTACTTTTGGTTAATGGTTTGGCAGTTTAATTTTTTAGACTTAGGTTCATATAATAAGTACATAAGCTTGTATAAAGTTTCTCTGTGCTTTCTAAGTCTAGGAGTTGGCTGGCGAGTTTATACGGAATTAATGTTACCGATTGCGTTTCTTAGTAGTGAGTGAATTAACACAAAATTCAAGGATGGATGATGTTGTTAAACCGGTATTTTTTATTGTTATCTTTGCCCAGTGGTTTTCATCTTTTTTCGATAAAACCAAACTCGAATCAAAACAGTGAATTGAAGCACGCCTTATCAAGTTTGCATAAGGGCTTAACCCAATCTGTTGAAGAGTATTTGGCTCAAGATATTGTCATTCATTGTGATGACGAGACGAATAAACAGTTGGAATCACCCTTCAGCCAGGTTTTTCTAGTGGTGCCAGATATTTGGCTAAGGTGTATTGAAAGCCGATTGCCCTTAACCGACTCAGCACAAGTTAGAAGCTTGGCTGCTTTAGCATTAGCTTCTGAAGTCAGCCATTTAGCGCCAGACTTGGTGTGCTACCGGTACCTGGTAAAACCCGTAGAAAAAAATGAGTGGCAGTTGCAAGTAACCACAGCCCCCAAGGTTATTTATGATTCTGTGATGCAATTGTTGCCGAATCCTGCTCGTTTCAAAGGGCTTTTATCGGCTCAAGATTGTATTAATTTACTTGAAAACTCCTCCTATAAACTGGGTGACTTATTCAAACTCAGCATTAGACCTAGCTCAAAACAAGATGCTCAAGCTCGCTATTATAGCCGCCCCTGGTTGCTTCTTTTATGTCTTGCCTTCGTCTCTCAATTGGTTTTGCTTTATAGCTATGAATCAGAGAAACAGGCACTCGCCCGAGAGTCGTTCAATCTCACTCAAACCCAAGCAAAGGTATCATCATTAATAAAGGTTAAAACCAATAAAGCGGCCATAGTTGCAAGAGAGCTCATGCAATCTTTACCGCTTAATGTACGAGTGGATTCGATTGTTAGTGAGCAGGGTATTACTTGGCTAGGGATAAGTTTAGAGGGTGAGTACTTACTTGAGTTACTGCCGAAATGGCAGGAGAGATGGAATAAATTCGATTTTTTACTAATGGATGAGTGGCTGCAACCCATGCAATCTAAGACTCTTCATTCACAAAACTTAATGATTAGAACAAGGAGTGTTCTTCATGTTGTTATTCAAATTCAAAAGCAATAATAGGCCAATCGTCGGTGTCTCACCCAATACGTATTTTAATCAAATTAAATTGCCTAAGGTTAGTCCTCTCACGTTATTTTTAGCGGTCGTTTTAGCGGCTTTGTGCTGGTATCCGAGCTTTATTGAGGTGCAGCAAAAGATATTAGTCGTTAAGCAAAAAAAACAAAAGCTATTGCTAAGGGATATGCAGGTCCAAAGGCTTGTCAGTCAAACAGCAAGGCCTGAATGGCTGAGTGACTACCCTTGGCTAACTTGGCATACAGAAGCAAAAACAATTACCACAGGCTCAAATGAGATCGATAGCGGTAAATCACCCTTGTTGTTTTATATTTCCTTGCAAGGAGTCGCCAGTCAGCAGAGCTGGAGTTTGATGTTAAATAAATTGATTGATGATTATTCCCTTCAACCTAAATTTGAGCAGATTTATTGGCTAGAGAGTGGCTTGTTAGACGTGAATATAGAGCTGCAGTTAGTCCCTAAAAAACTAGCAATAAAGGATTATCTTTTTTTACCGAGACGAGTTTATCGAGATTGGCCAAAAAATATAGAAGTATTAGCCGCACTAGAATGGCAAAACAAGCGAAGTCTAAAGATTCGTATCGGTGAACTAGATTTGTCACTAGAGCAGGGGGATTGGGTGCCTGAATTAGCTGCCAATTTAGTGTCGCTAGATGGTCAGCGGGCTGTATTTCGTCAGCAATATGGTCATTCAATTCAAGATCAGAAAGCGCAGGCTGAGCTGGTATTAGAGTATTTAAATCACGCTACATTAGAGGGGGTGAGCCTTGCGCAGGATAACGCTAAGTTTAGTCAGCAGATGAACATAGATATCCTAGCGTATCAAAATAGGGACGTTAAGGATGAGCTTTAGCACTTCAGTTTTGGGCGTAGGCCAATCCTTTATATCAAAAATATGCTGCTTAAAAAAAAGCCTAACGGCCTGCTTTTTATTTTATAGCATTCAAGTATTGGCGATGGATGTGCAGGTAACAGATAAAAGCATTCAAGACTTTCTGCCTTGGCTCGCGGCGCAAACTGATAATAGCTTGATTATGAGCCCCAATATTGAAGCTAACTTAAGTCTATCCTTACGCAATGTGGGTTGGCATGAGTTAATGGAATCGGTTGCGCTACAGCACCAGCTCACATTAACTTGGTCAGAAGATACAGCTACTTTAATGCCTGCCAAAAAAGCGCTGAACCCTGAGCAAAAGTTAGCGGCAGAATGCGATACTAAATTTTGGCATATTGAGCATGCATTGGCAGCTAATGTCAGCCAGCATCTGAATGTTTTATACCCTAATTTGATTGTCTCATTTGATGTGCGTACTAATTCAATCGTTAGTCGGCATTGTAATGACAGTCGAGAATTGGAAAAAACAATCCGTTGGTTAGACGCCCCGCTACGCCAAATTGAAATTAGTGCTCGTATTGCTCAGGTGCAAAGCGCATCTGAGAGTCAGATTGGAGTGCAATGGCAAGGACAGTTGACGGGTAAAACTGTCTCGACCAGTGCTGGGCTTGTCGATTTAGCCACCACAGCATCTACCTCAGGTTTGTCTTTTGCTCTGGCTAAGGGGGATGATTTATTAGCATTGAACTTAAGTTTTCTTGAATCTAATGGTTTGGCTAATATTGTATCCGAACCTAAAATCGTGACAGCAGAAGGCCATGTAGCCAAAATTGAGTCAGGTACAGAGGTGCCTTATCAAACGACAAATGAAGACGGGACGCGTGTAGAATTTAAACAAGCGGGCCTTTCTTTAGAAGTCACTCCCTTTGTTAAAGCGGGTGAGAAGATTCAATTGAGCTTAAAAATTCATCAAGATGCGGTGGGAGAAATGTATAACGGGGTACCCAGTATAGAAACGAATCGTATTAATACTCAGGTAGTGGTTAATAACGAAGAAACCCTGATTTTAGGTGGTATTTATCGAGATGAAATATGGGAAAGTGAGAGTAAGGTCCCTTTTTTAGGAGACTTACCCTTCGTTGGTGCCTTGTTTCGGCAACAAATTCAAAGGCAAGAAAAAGTCGAATTACTTGTATTTATTACTCCAAAACTGCTACAAATGTCTTATTACTAGGCGACTGCCTATCTCTGTTTAATTCTGATGTATTTGAACACAATGATTATTGCCCCCAATATAATTCTAGTGGGCCCGATGGGCGCTGGAAAAACGACTATTGGTCGTTTATTGTCACAATCTCTAGAACGTGAGTTTTTTGATTCCGATAGAGTCATTGAAGAAAATGCAGGGGCGGATATCCCTTGGATTTTTGATAAAGAAGGTGAAGACGGTTTCCGTCGACGTGAAACGCATGCGCTGCATGAACTCACTCAGGAATACGGTGCCGCTATTGTCATGGCCACCGGCGGCGGCGCTGTGATACTTGATGAGAATCGAGAAATTCTACGCCAAGGCGGTTTGGTTGTTTACCTATATGCCTCTGTCTCTCAGCAACTTGCTCGCACTTCTAAAAGTAACCACAGACCACTGTTGAAAAATGGTAATCCAAAACAAATTTTAAGTAACTTATTTAAAATACGTGATCCCTTGTATCGCGAGGTTGCCAGTTTGATTGTTGAAACTGACTCACGTAATCCAAAAGTAGTTGCCAATAAAGTACTTGATGCGATTAAGCGTCATTTAAAAAAAGAGAGTGTTTCTTAATGCGAACGTTAAATGTAGATCTTGGTGACCGCAGTTACCCTATTTATATCGGTATTGGATTACGTCATAAAAAAGCTTTGTTTGCTGATGCCATTGCGGGCAAGCAAGTAATGATAGTAACAAATGAAACGATCGCGCCTCTTTACCTCGATTCTCTCGTCTCTTTATTAGCTGATGACTATCAAGTTGATACCTGTATTCTGCCGGATGGTGAAAGTCATAAAACTCTGACGACCTATGAAATGATTATGACCCGCTTATTAGAGGTGCGCCATAATAGAACGACGACCATTATTGCTTTGGGTGGTGGCGTCATAGGTGACATGGCTGGTTTTGCGGCGGCGACTTACCAGCGTGGTGTAAACTTTATTCAGGTACCAACAACCTTGTTGTCCCAAGTAGATTCGTCTGTGGGTGGAAAAACAGGGGTTAATCATGCCTTAGGTAAGAATATGATAGGGGCATTCCATCAGCCTCAAGCTGTTATCATTGATACTGAAACCTTATCGACATTACCAAAAAGAGAGTTGTCTTCTGGTATGTCAGAAGTCATTAAATACGGTATGATTTGTGATCTAGATTTCTTTGCTTGGCTTGAAGCAAATATGACTGATCTAATGGCGCTTTCACAGGAGCACATTAGCGATGCTATCTATCGTTCTTGTGCCGCTAAAGCTAAGGTCGTTGCACAAGATGAGAAAGAAAACGGCATTCGCGCGATTTTAAATCTGGGTCATACCTACGGCCATGCGATTGAAACTGAGATGGGTTATGGTGTTTGGCTACATGGCGAAGCCGTTGCGGCGGGTACCATGATGGCGCTAGATTTGTCTTGGCGCATGGGCAATTTAAACGATGATGATCTCGCTCGTAGTCAAGCTATCTTGAAAGCGGCACAATTGCCTACTTTACCACCAAAGGAAATGACTCTTGCGTCTTTTATGCGGTGCATGTTGGTTGATAAGAAAGTGCTCGATGGTAGTTTACGCCTGGTTTTGCTTAATCAACTAGGTGACGCCATAGTGACATCTGATTTCCCAATGGCCATGTTCGAAGATGGCGTAAACGATGCGCTTGAATCCAGCCACGGATTAAAATAAAAAGGTATAGGACGTAGTATTGCAGGGGACTAGCAAGGGGACGCATGGCTGAATCAAATTTCCAGTTTGATTTAGACAAAGCATTAGATCAGCAGCCTAAGGTTATGCTGAGGGATCCTTTTGCCTCAATTTCTGCCCCTTACTTTGCGACAGAAGAACGTAATCAGCAACTTGCCCTGTTAGAGCATTTAAGTCGATATAGCTCTATGCTATTTGTCGTCGAGGGCGCAAAAGGCAGTGGCAAAACGGCGTTTATGGAAGAGTTTGCTCGCCAGCAATCTGATATTGCTATTATTAGCCGTATTAAAGGCAGCATGCTTATGACTGCTGGGCAGTTGCTAGAGGGTATCTATAAAGGTTTTCCAGATGGGATTAATGGCCTTACTCTTGATACCAGTTTTGGCCCTTTATTAAAGTTTGCTAAAGATAGAGAGCAGCTGGGAGAGAGTGTACTTCTGGTCATTGATAATGCGCATGAGCTAAATACCGATGCCGTTACCATGTTGCTGGATATGATTTCATTGGCAAATGAAAACCAACCCGTTCCCCATGTCGTGCTTTTTAGTGAACAACCGATTCAGCGTAATTTGGATACTTATCAAAAATCTCGTTTTGATCAACTTAGCCACTCTCAGAATTTATCAGCCTATAGCTTTGAACAGACCCAGGCGTATCTTTTACATAGAGTCCGAAGCATTGGGGGCGAAATTAATTTACCCTTCAATGAGCGTCAATTAAAAACCATTTTCCAAGAGTCTGGTGGTTATCCTGGTGCTATTAATGCTGTTGCTAGGCAGCTAATGGGCAAAGGCGTAGAGAAAACGAAGTTTAGTTTCAGTTTAGGGCTGGGTTTCCCATTAGTGCACATGGCTCTTTTATCTGTGGTCATGCTCGCTATTTTAATAACAGTCATTTTTAATGACTCGGATTCTCAAACCGCCTCGAGCAGTAAAGGCAAGGTGATTCCGTTAAGCAGTAATACACAGCTTAGTAGTAATCAGATACGCACCTCGTCGACTATCGCTAAAATTGAGCAGGTCCAACGAGGGCTGATAAACAATAAAGCCATATCTTTGCCGCCTATTCCTATGGATGCCAGGGTGGCACCTCTCAAAGTGGAATCGAATAATAGTCTTGGTGATACGGCTAAAACATTAGCGGCGCAAGTTCTATCGAATACCAAGGTATCTTTGCCTGTGGCTGTGACACCTAGAGAGACGACTCCAAGTATAAAAACCACAATCGGTCAAAGCTCAAGCGTAGTCGTAGCCCCTATCGTAACGACTACACGAAATCCAGTGGCTGCTAAAACGATTAAACAAACGCTGACACCAGCGAAAACACGTCAGAGTGATAGGTTCGATAAGACTTCTTGGTTGTTAGGGCAAAACCCAAACCGTTATACCTTGCAGCTATTAGGGACTCATACTTTATCGACGGTGAAAGATTTTATCCGAGATCAGGGAAGTCTAGATGGCCTTTCTTATTTTGAAACCGTGCATAAGGATCGCGAGTGGTTTGTCGTTGTTTATGGTTTATACCGTAATCGTAGTCAAGCCATCGCGGGTATAGAGGCCTTACCAAGAGATTTACGTGCTTTGACGCCTTGGGCTCGAGGATTACGTGGAATTCAGCAGGATATTCGAAAAGCAGAGTAATCACCCTCTATTTCCCCTTAATGTCACGACTCAGTAGCGTGATCGACTGATTTAGGTGCTTTGTCAACGCGCATCTTTCCTATTACCGCTCTCAATTTATATAAAATAAGCAAAAATCTTCTATAAACGCGAGAAAAAACCATATTCCACTGAAAAACCTGCACGAACAGAGGAATTTTCTGCTGAGGAAAAAGCTAACCAGATAAAATGCTTTATTTTGCTGCTTTCTGTCATTAAAACACCCCTAAATCCCTATAAAATAACAGAAACTTTGATTTTACTAATTTGAGCAAGCAGGCTTTGCAAGGTACTATGGCCGTCAATTAAAATTGGCAATATTAACTGATAGTCATTCTCATTTTATAATGATGAAGTCAGCCAACATAAAGCTATTGTGAGACAGTCAGCAATAGCGTCAAAGAATTCTAATCTAGTTATTTACGTTTATATTTTGTGGGAGTTGGCGTATGAATACAGGTCTTTACCGTCCTGGTGAGTTCAAAGACAACTGTGGCTTTGGTTTGATCGCCCATATGGAAGGCGACGCGAGTCACGATTTGTTAAAAACGGCTATTGAATCGTTAACCTGTATGACACACCGTGGTGGTATCGCGGCAGATGGAAAAACAGGTGATGGTTGTGGTCTATTAATTCAAAAACCAGACAGTTTCTTACGCGAAGAAACATACAAGCTATTTAATCACACCCTATCAGATTTATATGGTGTGGGTATGGTGTTCTTGGATCAGGAAGAAGCCCTGGCAAATGAACAGCGCGATGTGCTTAGTCAAAAACTAAAAGACCAAGGTTTGAAGTTAGTCGGTTGGCGTGAAGTGCCGATTGATCCTGCTTGCCTAGGTGAAATAGCGGTTGATTGTTTGCCTCGTATTGAACAGGTAATTGTTGATAGTAACCGTATGGATGCCCGTACTTTTGCTACACGACTTTTTGTTTCTCGTCGTCGTGCTGAAATTGCATTATCTCAATATGAAAACTTCTATATCTGCTCTTTATCTGACAAGGTTCTGTCTTATAAAGGCTTGATGATGCCGGTTGACCTGCCTTCTTTCTATAAGGATCTAGGTGATCCGCGTCTACAGACTGCGATTTGTGTTTTCCACCAAAGATTCTCTACCAATACCTTGCCAAAATGGCCGTTAGCTCAGCCATTCCGTATGGTCGCTCATAATGGTGAGATCAATACCATTGATGGCAACCGTAATTGGGCATTGGCACGTTCTAGTAAATTGCTATCGCCACTTATCCCTGAAATGGAAGAGCTTAAACCGTTAGTGAATACGACAGGTTCTGACTCTTCTTCAATGGATAATATGTTGGAATTATTGGTGACAGGCGGCATGGATATCTTCCGTGCAGCGCGTATGATCATTCCGCCAGCATGGCAAAATGTTGAAAACATGGACCCTGAGTTACGTGCTTTCTACGAATACAATTCAATGCATATGGAACCATGGGACGGCCCAGCAGGCTTGGTTATGTCCGATGGCCGTCATGCTGTGTGTATGCTTGACCGTAACGGTTTGCGTCCAGCGCGTTGGGTAATGACTAAAAACGGTTATATGACTGTTGCTTCTGAGATTGGTACTTATAACTACAAACCAGAAGATGTTGTTGCTAAAGGTCGCGTTGGCCCTGGTCAAATGTTAGTGGTCGATACTCAAACCGGTAAGGTATTGCATACAGCCGATATCGACAATCGTTTGAAAGTCGCACACCCGTACAAAAAATGGTTGAAACAAGAATCGATTCGCATCGAATCATTGTTGGTTGAATCCAAGCAAGAATTTGAGCACTTCAGCTCTGAAGAAATGCTGGAATATCAAAAGATGTTCCAGGTGAGCTTTGAAGAACGTGAGCAGATATTCCGTCCATTAGCGGAAAGTGGCCACGAAGCGACAGGTTCTATGGGTGATGATACACCTATGGCTGTTATGTCTAGTCGTACACGTCCTGTGACTGATTATTTCAGACAGAAATTTGCTCAAGTGACCAATCCACCGATTGACCCACTACGTGAATCTATCGTGATGTCGTTGGAGACCTGTATTGGTCGTGAGCGTAATCTGTTTGAAGAAACACCGAAACATGCAAACCGTATCATTCTTTCTTCTCCCATATTATCGCCGCGTAAGTTTAGCCGCTTATTAGCGATGGATGATTACCGCTTCCGTTTAGTACGCTTGAATACCAACTACAACCCTGATGAGATATCTCTTGAGCAAGCGATTAAAAACTTGCAAAAAGGGGCTGAAGAAGCGGTATTAAATGGTTCCGTTATTGTGGTCTTAACAGACCGAGATATCGAGAAAGGTTATCTGCCTATTCCTGCGCCTATGGCGACAGGTGCGGTACACCATCATTTAACACAAGCCGGTTTACGTTGTGATACCAATATCATATGTGACACAGGTTTTGCGCGTGACCCACATCAATTTGCCGTACTACTTGGCTTTGGTGCAACGGCGGTTTATCCATACCTAAGTTTCCGTATGATCAACGATATGATTGAAAATGGCGAAGTCTTGGGTAACCCGCTTAGCTGTCATTCAAATTATCGTAAAGGCATTAACAAAGGTCTTATGAAAATCCTATCTAAGATGGGAATTTCAACAGTAGCCTCTTATCGTGGCGCACAATTGTTTGAAGCAGTTGGACTGTCTGAAGAAGTGATTGATCTTTGTTTTAAAGGTGTTGCTAGCCGTATAAAAGGCGCTACCTTTGCTAATTTCCAAGCTGAACAGGCACAAGTTGCAGTGAATGCATGGAAACAGCGTAAACCAATTGAACAAGGCGGTTATCTGAAATATGTGCATGATGCTGAGTATCATGCGTTTAATCCAGATGTCGTTATTAGTCTGCAAACATCGGTAAAAAGCGGTGATTTCAAAGACTTTGAAAAATACACAGATCTTGTCAATAACCGACCTGCGTCTATGTTACGTGACCTTTTCGCTATTTCTGATGATGCTAAAGCCATTGACGTCGAAGCCGTCGAGTCTGCGGCAGAAATTTTGAAACGCTTTGACTCTGCAGGTATGTCTTTAGGAGCCTTGTCACCAGAAGCGCATGAAGCACTTGCTCAGGCGATGAATGAATTAGGTTGTCGTTCTAACTCAGGTGAAGGTGGTGAAGATGCATCACGTCACGGTACTGAGCGTCGCTCTAAGATCAAACAGATAGCCTCTGGCCGTTTTGGTGTGACACCAGAATACTTGGTCAATGCTGAAGTGCTGCAGATCAAAGTTGCCCAAGGCGCTAAGCCGGGTGAAGGGGGTCAGTTACCAGGTGGTAAAGTAAATGGCTTGATAGCTCGTTTACGTTATGCGGTTCCTGGTGTGACCTTGATTTCACCACCACCACATCACGATATTTATTCAATTGAAGATTTAGCTCAGCTTATCTTTGACTTGAAACAAGTTAACCCTGAAGCCCTAGTATCAGTGAAGCTGGTATCTGAGCCAGGTGTTGGGACTATCGCAGCGGGTGTTGCAAAAGCGTATGCTGATCTGATCACTATTTCAGGTTATGACGGCGGTACAGCAGCATCACCGTTAACCTCTATTCGCCATGCCGGTTCTCCTTGGGAATTAGGTTTAGCAGAAGCTCAACAGGCATTACGTGCTAATGATCTTCGCGGTAAGGTTCGTCTACAAACAGACGGTGGCCTTAAAACCGGTTTAGATGTGGTTAAAGCCGCAATTTTAGGCGCTGAAAGTTTCGGTTTTGGTACCACGCCTATGGTTGCTATGGGGTGTAAATTCTTACGAATTTGTCACTTAAACAACTGTGCAACAGGCGTCGCTACTCAGGATCAGCATCTTCGTGATGACTACTTCTTGGGTACCGTTGATATGATTAAAAACTTCTTCCTATTCATGGCAGAAGATACGCGTCAATGGTTGGCTAAGTTGGGTGTAGCAACACTACAAGACCTAATCGGTCGTACTGATTTACTGACGATTCTTGAAGGCGAGAATGACAAGCAAGCAGGTTTGGATCTAAGCCCAATTCTTAACAACGATGCTATCCCAGCGGACAAGCCTCAGTATTGTAAAATACCGTTAAATCCGCCTCACGATAAGGGCGAACATGCTCTGAAAATGTGGGCTAAGGTACAAAGCGTAATCGAAGAAAAAGAAGGCGGTGAATTCGCCTTTGATGTGACTAACTGTGACCGTTCTATTGGTGGCCGTTTGTCAGGTGAGATCGCTAGACGTTATGGCAACCAAGGTATGAATGATGCACCGCTAACACTTAAATTGACCGGTACTGCAGGTCAGAGTTTTGGTGTTTGGAATGCCGGTGGCCTAAACATGTACCTTGAAGGTGATGCGAACGATTACGTGGGTAAAGGCATGACTGGCGGTAAGCTAGTGATTCGCCCTCCGAGTGTCTCAAGCTTTAAGTCTCAAGATACGGCCATTATAGGTAATACCTGCTTATACGGCGCAACAGGCGGTAAGCTATTTGCAGCAGGCACAGCAGGTGAACGATTTGCAGTACGTAACTCAGGTGCTCATGCGGTAGTTGAAGGTGCAGGTGATCACTGTTGTGAGTATATGACAGGCGGTTCTATCACTGTCTTAGGTAATACAGGCCATAACTTTGGTGCTGGTATGACAGGTGGTTTTGCTTACGTACTGGATTTGAATCGTACTTTTGTTGATAAATATAACCATGAGCTGGTGGAAATTCACCGTATTGGTACTGAATTAACAGAGGAATACCGTTCACACTTACGTTCTGTAATTGAAGAGTATGTTGCAGAAACCGGCAGTGAGTGGGGCCATGAAATTCTAGATAATTTCTATGACTACATAGGTAAGTTCTGGTTGGTTAAACCAAAAGCGGCAAGCCTGGGCGATTTACTCGATAATACTCGCGAACGTCCAGAGTAATTGCTGACCTAGTGTTGGTGCCTTGATTCAAGGCACCTTGTTTATCCAATCTACATATTTTTAGGGTTACTTCTATCCGCAGATTAGGTTAGAAGGACCATAGGAGATACCGCTTATGACTGGGCGCTTAAACAACGTATTTCAATTCGTTGAAGTGGATCGCGAAGATCCAAGTAAGAAACCATTGATCACACGTAAAGGTCAATTTGTTGAGATCTATAAGCCGTTTGCAGAACCTGCGGCGAAAGAGCAATCTCACCGTTGTCTTGAATGTGGTAACCCTTATTGCGAATGGAAATGCCCCGTTCACAACTATATTCCTAACTGGTTAAAGTTAGTGAGTGAAGGCAACATTCTAGAGGCTGCTGAGTTGAGCCATCAGACTAACTCTTTGCCAGAAGTGTGTGGTCGAGTATGTCCTCAAGATCGTCTTTGTGAAGGGGCTTGTACCCTTGGTGAAGGTGGCTTTGGTGCTGTTACTATCGGCTCTGTCGAAAAATATATTACCGATACGGCTTTTGCACTGGGCTGGCGTCCAGATATGTCAAAAGTGATCCCGGTGAATAAAACCGTGGCAATTGTTGGTGCCGGACCTGCAGGTCTTGCTTGTGCCGATATCTTGGTACGTAACGGTATTAAACCGGTTGTATTTGATAAGAATCCAGAAATCGGTGGTTTGCTGACCTTTGGTATTCCTGAATTCAAGCTTGAAAAATCTGTCATGACACGTCGTCGTGAAGTGTTCGAAGAAATGGGCGTAGAGTTCGTTTTGGGCACGTCAGTCGGTGATGATGTACCGTTTGAACATGTACTTGAAGAATACGATGCCGTATTCCTTGGCATGGGTACTTACACCTATATGAAAGGTGGTTTCCCTGGGGAAGACCTGCCAGGTGTACATGATGCGCTAGACTATCTTGTTTCTAACGTTAATAAGAACCTTGGTTTTCAAGAAAACGAAGAAGATTTTATTAACCTTAAAGGTAAAAAAGTGATCGTTCTTGGCGGTGGTGACACAGCGATGGACTGTAACCGAACTTCAATTCGTCAAGGGGCTAAGTCGGTTTCTTGTGCTTATCGCCGTGATGAAGAGAATATGCCAGGTTCGCGTAAAGAAGTACAAAACGCGAAAGAAGAAGGCGTAAACTTTCTCTTTAATCGTCAACCTGTCGAAATCGTGGGTGATGGTAAAGTAGAAGGTATTAAAGTTGTTAAAACTCAAATGGGTGAACCTGATGAGAATGGCCGCCGCTCTGCTGAGGTGGTTGAAGGTAGTGAAGAAATTCTGCCTGCTGATGCGGTATTGATTGCCTTTGGTTTCAAACCAAGTCCCGCACCATGGTTTGAAAAATTTGGTATCGATACCGATGCTCGTGGTCGAGTGATTGCGCCTAAGTGCAATAAGTTTATGTACCAAACGACTAACGAAAAAATCTTCGCCGGTGGTGATATGGTTCGTGGGTCTGATTTGGTGGTGACTGCCATTGATGAAGGCCGAAAAGCAGCGGAAGGAATTATGGACTTCTTAGAGGTTTAAGCTTACATTCCTCTAACTTGTTTAGTTAAGCTAAACGCCCTAATAGCCTAGCTTATAGGGTTGGCTTAAAGCGCTAAAAAAACCGCTTTCTTGGTAAAATAAGGAGCGGTTTTTTTGTTTTTCAATAACGGCTGCTTTACTATATGTCATCAAGAAGTGGCGAAATTAAGAGAGGATGTCATGACACCAGCACCCGCTAAACCAGAAGAATGGGAATGTTGTGAATCATCTTGCACACCGTGTGTGTGGGATACCTATTATGACGATATGCGCGAATGGAAAGCAGCTCAAAAAGCAGCAGCCCAAGAGGCCATGTCGAAAAGCGACAAATCAGAAAAATAAGCCGGAAGAATGTGTGTTAAGCACTGCTTAAACGACCTATTTTTATCTAATTGCCCTGCCTAGTTGTCCAAAATAGACAATTTGTCCTCGCTTATTTGCCAATTTTTTCTCGTCTCAATATATTGGGGCATTCGATGAACAGCATTAACTTAAGGTTATTCAAATATGGCAATTCAAAACTCTGATTCTAACGAATTTGTATTGAAAGCATCTTGTACTGCTAAAAGCGGTATAGTAGCCGCAGTGACCTCTTATATCGCCTCACAAGGTTGTTATATCTCTGAGCTCAATCAGTATGTAGATGAAGATAGTGAACAGTTCTTTATGCGAGCTGTATGCCGTATTGAAACCGGCGAAAAAACGGTTGATGAAATCCGAGAAGGTCTTGCTGCTGTAGCAGAACCTTTTAATATTAAATGGGAGTTGCACGCTAAGTCTTCTTTGACGCGTGTGCTTTTGATGGTCAGTAAATTCGACCATTGCTTGGATGATTTATTATATCGCCACCGTAAAGGTGAGCTGCCGATGGAAATCACTGCTATTGTGTCTAATCATAAGGACTTACGTCCTATGGCTGAGCGTGAAGGTATTCGTTTTGTCCACTTACCCGTAGACAAAGAAAACAAACGCGAGCAAGAGTTAGCGTTATTAGACATTGTGAATGAGACCAGCACGGATCTTGTGGTACTTGCCCGATATATGCAGATACTCTCCGATAGCTTATGTAAAGAGCTTAGTGGCCGAGCGATCAATATTCACCATTCCTTTTTACCTGGCTTTAAAGGCGCAAAACCTTACCACCAAGCTTTCCATCGCGGTGTTAAATTGATTGGTGCGACAGCGCATTATGTCACCCCAGATTTGGATGAAGGTCCTATCATTGAGCAATCGGTACAGCCTGTAGATCATACCTATAGTCCTGAGATGCTAGTATCAGTGGGGCGTGATACAGAAACCGTTGCGCTTGCACGTGCATTAAAACTGCACATCGAGCATCGTGTATTTTTAGACGGAAATAAAACAGTTGTATTTAAATAACTGTTTTTAGCGAGTTAAATAAGACAGATAAAAAAAGACCGAGCAATGATATTGCCCGGTCTTTTTTTTAGAGCCTTTTTAGGCTGTTTTGCTCAGTGATGGGTTCATACCTTGTAGTAACTGCATACTCTCTTCGGCAAAACCATTACCTGCCTCTGTATAGAAGTTAAAGACATTATCTATGCCTGAGGCTATCAAAGGCTCTCTTTCATCCTGATAGCGAGCTATGGCCGCTACCTTGCCTTTAAAGTCCGCTTTACGTAATTGGATAGTGATATTACTGCAATCTTCTATGGATGGCAGGGCAAGTAACACCAGCTGATAATCAGACACATCGAACTGTTCCCATAAGTCAGCATCTTCACCATCACCAAAAAAGACATTATGACCTTCAGATTTAAGGCGATTAATGCGCAGGCGATCGGCATCCATACCAACCACGCGATTTGGTAAAAGGCGATGTAGCGAGTGAAAACTACCACAACCAACACGACCTAAGCCGACGACTAGGATATCGGCCTTTTCGGGTTGAACAAAGGTATCGATAGCAAGTGGTTCTGCTTTTTCAAAACGACGGATGAGGCGCTGGTAAGTATGGTAAATATCATGAGCGCGACGATAAAGTAGGCTGGTAACCACAAATGAGATGGAAACGGCGAGCGCTAAAATAACCAGGAACTCTTTATCCAACCAACCTGAATCAACGCTGAGTTGCGCCACGATAAGACCAAACTCACTGTAGTTACTCATTGCTAATGCGGTTAAGAAAGCCGTCCTGCCTCTTAGTCTTAATAGAATAAAGAGTCCAAAAAAGAGAGCGAATTTAAGGATGAGTGCAAATGAAACAAGGAAGGCAGAGATCAACATGTCAAACGTGGGTAGGGCGGTAAAGCCGATAGACAAGAAGAAGGCAATTAAGAATAGATCTTTAAAACCCATCAGAGATTTGGTTAACTCACTGGCTTTGGGGTGGGAACTTAACAGTATGCCAAAAATTAGAGCCCCTAGATCGCCTTTTACATTAAAAAGATAAAACAGCTCGTAACCCGCTAACGCCAGAAAAATACCTGCTAAGGGTAACATTTCCCCGTGGCCCGCTTTATTGAGAATAATACCAAATAAGGGTCTCGCCAGAATAAGTCCAAACAAGGCTAGGGCGCCTATGCTAGGGATAGTCCCAGTTGCCACGACTAAGAAAAGTACGGCAACAATATCCTGCATAACCAAGATTGCCAGTGAAATTTGTCCATGTCGGGTTTTAAGTTCTCCGCTCTCTTCTAACAGTTTAATGATACAGACTGTGCTACTAAAACTGAGGGCAAAACCGACTAGGGCTGAGGTCTGCCAATCTAAAGAGGTAAAGTAAGGCAAGCTTAATGCGAACCCGAAAAGACACATGGCGATAAAAAGGCCTGACCACAACACCATATGTGACAGGGTACCTGCCCATACTTCCCGTTTTAATAAATCCTTTACATGAAGCTTAAGACCTATGGTGAATAGCATGAGAGTAATGCCAAGGTCGGCAATGGTATTTAACGAATCGCTTGGTTGAATGCCGTAAGCATTGAGCGCAAAGCCAGCAATTAGAAACCCAATGAGAGGGGGTAAATTAATCAGTTTCACCAGCAGGCCGCAAATGAAGGCAAATAAAATCCAAATAAATTCCATATAATTCCATGATAGATAAGATATTGATAAATCTATGATAAAGCAAAGCTGTGTTAAGGCGTAGGGCGATTTAGTAATGCTTTTGTGAGTTTTGAAGGAGTTTTACTGATGCGATAAATCAAGCTTATAACAAGCCTGATTTATCGCTCTAAATAGCGTCGCTGCCAGTCGTATGACAGAACTAGAGATAAGAGACCTTAAAGGTGGTCAGGTAATAATAACCAGAGACGGCCATAATGTTTGAGCTGACTAGCATACTGATGTGCGTCATCACCAATACCTTGATACCAGTCTATATGGCCAGGACCTTTGATAGCGCCACCCTTATCTTGTGCTAATAACAGGCGGTATTCGTGGCGTACTAGTTCACCATTGATATCGAGAATGGGTAATTCACCCAACAAGATGGAACCTAGAGGAATGACCTTAGGGTCGACTGCAATAGAATACTTGGGAGTAAGAGGCACATTGGCAGCCCCAACGGGTTTGCTTAAACCTTCTTTAAAAAATAGGTAGCTTGGATTTGTGGTCAATATTTCCCTTTGTTTTTCAGGGTTAGCGATTAGCCAGTCTTTAATCGCCTGGGCAGACATATCGGCTTTCGCAATTTCGCCTTTTTCGATCAGTACCTTACCTAAACTACGATATTCATGACCATTGACGCCACCCCAGGATAAAAGTGCCTGACTGCCATCTTCATATTGAATCACGCCAGAACCCTGAACCTGTAAAAAGAAATTGTCGATTAAGCTATTACTAAAGGCAATTTCTAGTCCTTGATTATCGAGAGCACCTTCAAAATCTATCTTGTCTCGATCAGGAAGCTGCTCACCCTTAAGTTTCTTAGGTTTACGATAAAGAGGGTAAATGAAATCCCCTTGAGCGTATTTTCTTACTTCAATAACAGGAACGTAATAACCCGTGACTTGCACATTACCACGGCCATCTTGTCCACGTAGTTGGTAGGCTTTGATATGGTGTTCTTGGGTCGGATTAGACAGCCAGTCAGAGATCAGTTTCACGGAATGGTTTAAAGCCTGGTTATCAACTTGGAAATCTTCCAATTGATAACGGCCACTGGCTGATTTACGGGATAAAAAGGTCGCTTGTTGTTTCAGCCCATCGATGAAGGTCTCATCGGGATAAGCGAGGGCTGGGGGTAACCTTTCTTCCAAATAAAGACTGTCACGGGATAAGGCTTCAGTATCGCGGCCATTATTGGCGAAATTGTTACTATCATGAATCTCTTGTTTGCTACAGGCCAGTAACAAAAGAGCCAGCGTAAAGGTGCTAGAAAGTTTTAAAAATGAAATTAAATTAATCATATAAAATAGAATATTAGAAAAATGTACTTAGCATAGTAGCATGCTAATTTTCAGCTTTCTTGTTTAAAGTAGCGAAACCCTAAATCACTGTTTTTACTGATTAACTCACAGTAACTGTCAGGTGCCATTGGGCGGTATAAACCAAAACCTTGACCTATTTGACAACCCCATTCAAGCAATTGGTTGATGGTTTGTTGGCCTTCTACACCTTCAGCGACAGTTTGAGCACCCAGCTCAGTAATTAAGGTGACTAGGGTTTTACACAAGGTGAAGCTGGTTTCATCCTTGTGTAGGTTTTGAATAAACATGCGGTCAATTTTAATCTCAGCAGGGGAGAGCACCATGACACTGTGCATTGAGCTATAGCCTGCTCCAAAATCATCTATTGAAAGTCTGAAGCCGGCATCTTTTAAGGTTTTAATATTATTTTCAACGGTATTATTATGTTCGAAGAAGCTACTTTCTGTGACTTCTAAAATAAAACAGTCAGGCGAGACCTTATGGCACAAACTTAGATTAATGACCTGGTTCGCAAAGTCTGCTCTTAGCATATCTTTTGCGGAGACATTAATGGAAAGGTGACGTTTTTCGACAATATGGCGATTTTCAGCTACCCAAGCAAAAACCTTATTAATGATCATTTGAGTCACCATATAGATCAAGCCAGCACTTTCAGCTAAAGGAATAAATTCATCTGGGCCAATTTGCCCCATTTCCTTATTATTCCAGCGGATGAGTACTTCTCCACCAATAATACGGCCACTACTGAGCTCAACCTGAGGTTGTACTTCGAAACTTAATTGCTGCTCTCTGACATCCTCTTTGAGCCGAGCTAATAGTCGATGTTGGTAGATGTGATTGATTTGATATCTTTGGTTGAACAAGCTCCAGGAATCATTACAGAGATTGTTTACATCGGCAGCAATTAAGGAATAGCGAAATAAGGTATCTAGACTGCCAGAATGTTCAGGGTAAAGGGCGGTACCAATACTGTACTGGTGCTGCATATCAAAATGTTCGATTGTGACCACATCATCTAGGGTGGTTTGCAGCTCTTTCACCATGTTGTCCAGCTTGCCTTTGTCCTTACATAGGAACGCCAGAGTATTGGTGCTGGTTTTTATTAAGCTGGCTATATCCTTGTTAGGCATTTCAAAGGTGAGCGCATTATCGTCTTGCAGCAGGTTCAAATTCAAAATCAGTGCGGTTTGGCGAATCGCAATGTCGGCTTTTTCTGGACCAAATATATGATTCATAGAATCCTGACTGGTGAACTGTATCGTCACCAGAGCAAAGCTCTCTTCGGTCATGGCCAGCTTTTTTAATTCCTGCTTTAGCTGAGTGAAATAAAAGCGGCGATTGGGCAAGCCAGTATGTAAATCAGTGACCAATTGGTGCTGGCGAGATACTTCATTGCTATGGGCATTTTCTGCAAAAGCGAAAGAAAAGCCAATCAGTTCTATGATAGTGCAAATAGGGTAAACACTGGCACTCAGGTTGGTATAGGGGATGATATTAAGAAAAATTAGCGTTTCTACACAGGCACCAAAAATCACACAAGACCAGGCAACTAGGTAGCTTTTTATCGCGAAATTTTTTCTTGAGCCAGTGTGCACCAAACCTATGAGGCAAATTATACTGGCACAAAATTGTAGGCTTAAGAAGACAAAGATGAGCTGTTGGTAGCTTGAAAAACAACTAATCAAAACATAAGTCGCTAAAGCGATATCGCCATAGTGACGTTTTTTCCATATATGAGGCAGGCTGTTCTCGATATTAAAGAAAAAGAGGCTAAAGCGGTAAACGCTCCACATACTAATGGCATTAATGGTGGCTTTGAATTGGTTTAAAAAGCTAAACCCTGCATCAGGGAATAACCAAACCCCCATGCCACTGGTGACACTGATACCCAGAATCAAACTGGCATTGAGAGTGATGTAATAAATAAAAGCTGGCGACCGGAAAAAAGAATACACCGCCATGTTGTAGATAAGCAGTAACAAGAGAGCTGAGGTTAAAAAGGTCCAACTTATTTTTTGTTCTAGTTTGGCTGCTTCAACCTTGTCATCTTGGAAAAATGCCATGGGAGAAAGTAAGCTAGCGCTTGATTTTTTGCGAATTAATAACTGAGATTCGAACTCTTTATCAAGAGGAAGGGCGAGCCAAATAGCGTCAGTCTTGGTCTCTGGTAACCAATCCTGTTGTGAACCTCTTTGCCAGGATGCAATCAGGCGGTTATTCACCATCAGATAAAAGTTCAATTCATCAATCATGGCATTGGGGAACTTGAGATGTAGCTGAGTGTTCTTTTGCGTCGCTTTAGGAAGTACTATTTGATGCCAAAAGGTGTCGCTCGCGTATCCTTGAGAATCGTCAAAATTCCCCAAATTAAAGTCGAGTTGCGTTAATGCTTGTCTTGCCCCTAATGCCAAAGTAGCAGTGGTGCTAAAGACGCTTGTTTCTTGTTGTTTTACTTTGGCCGTTAATAGCGCGTGGGTAAGATACTCGCCATCTGCTTGAGACAAGTTCAAGGTTTGGGCGTTGAGGGAAGTAGAAAAAATAAGAGTCATTAAAAGAAAAAATTTAAGCATTTAACACCATCCATGGTAACGCAATGAGAAAGTTATTCAGTCTAAATTAAGGTTTGTAGGCCTGATATTTATTAAAGAGTCAGTAATTTGTAAGGACGCTTTTTAAAAGTGTAGTTAATAATCTTTTTTGCAACAGGGACTAAAGTGGGAGAAACCGTTACGTAATCGTAAAAATCCATTTTATTGTCACGTATATGATTGACTTATAAGGTGTTCATAAGCTTTTCGTAATTTAATAAATTTTTTCGTGTCGCCGCCTTTATCTGGATGTGCGTTACGTACAAGCAAGCGGTAGGCGCGTTTAATTTCGGTTTTAGTTGCGTTTTCTTTAATGCCTAAGAGCTGTAAGGCTTTATTAGTATCGTCACGGTTAAAGAGTTTGTTATAAAAGCCTTTTAATAATGCCGCGACATCTTCGGCATTGGTATTATCGTACTCATTCCAGTCAAGGTAATAAGCAGCTAACTTGGCCTCAACACCATCTTCAACTTCACTGGATTGGCTTTCTTCTATTTGCACTGCCGCTTCAAAGTGGATTTTAAGGGGGGAAATATAGAGGCGGACTTCATCTTCTTGCCAAAGTTTTCTTTGCAGTTGGTAGAGGGCGTTCATGATTAAAAAGTGTTTACGAAAAAGCTTTAAATCCGGATCACTTCCTAATTCATCAAAGATGGGCGCTTCATGTTCTAACTGACGCAATAAATCAAACTCACTAATGCCTTTGTCACAGGCTTCAAGAATACTGAGAATGGGCTGAATTAAAGGGTTATCCACATATTCACCTAAAATAAGAGAGGTTATTTGCCTAAGTGTAATTCAGGACGACAATTTTAAAAGTGAATTTTGTTTAGCCTTTGTTAAAGTAATAGGTCAATCTTAACAAAGGCATACATAATAAAAGACCGAATTTATGGAGAAACTCTGTGCCCGTTTTAATTTTAGCGTTATTAATTCTCATTCTTGCACCGTCTATTTGGGTGCGGCTTGTTTTAAAGCGACATAGTAAGGGTCGACCTGATCTTGCGGGTACGGGGGGAGAACTTGCTCTTCACCTTTTAAAGAAGCATGGCATCAGTGACGTTAAAGTAGAGTCTTTAGTTAAAAATGATCATCATTATGACCCTAGGGCCAAAGCGGTACGCTTAGGCCCTCAGTCTTATAACGCAAAGTCTCTGACGGCTATTGCTGTTGCCGCCCATGAAGTTGGTCATGCTCTTGCTTATCATAAAGAAGAAAAGGTGACTTTACTGACTAAGCATTATGCTCCTTTAGCGCGTTTACTGAGACGACTCGCCTTGTCTTTATTAATGTTTTGGCCTGCTATATCTGCCTTGGTCCACATTCCTTATGCGGTTCCACTACATGCACTTGTGGTCTTCGTGAGTGGTTTTTGTCTTGTCTTTGTGTATTTTGCAATGTTGCCTGAAGAATGGGATGCGAGCTTCAATAAAGCCTTGCCCATCTTGATTGAAGGGAGATACCTAGCGCCACAAGATTATCCTAAGATAAAACAAATTTTAACGGCATGCGCGTTAACCTATGTGGCGCAAGCATTACTCAATGTTCTTTTCTTCTGGCGCTGGTTTAGGCGCTAGTTAGTTTATGCGGGTTTAGCTATTTTCTGCTTTTACTGCCTTCACTAAGACTGAGGTATCCATGCGGTTTAAACCTTGATCTTGAAGTGCTTTATAGCTCTGATCGACTTTTTCTGTAAGCGGCAAGGTAATGTTATGACGTTCTGCTTCCTCTAAACAAATGGCTAAGTCTTTACGCATCCAATCAATGGCAAAACCAAAGTTAAATTCATCTTTTGCCATGGTTTCTAGGCGGTTGGCCATCTGCCAAGAGCCGGCGGCTCCATGCTTTAACGTGTCTACCACTTGAGCGATATCTAAATCCGCTTTTTGTGCCAACATCAAGGCTTCACTGAGGCCTTGTAAAATACCCGTGATACAGATCTGGTTTACCATTTTACAGCGCTGACCTTGGCCGTTCTTACCTAATAGCTGCACCTGTTTAGAAAAGCTGTCCATAACGGGAAGGGCTTTATCAAAGCTTGTTTGAGAACCGCCACACATAACTGTCAAAGCACCATTTTCTGCGCCAGCTTGGCCGCCAGAAACAGGCGCATCGATAAATTGATTACCTTGTTTCTCACATGCCGCTTGTAACTCTATGGCAAGGTCTGCTGATGTCGTTGTGTGGTCAATTAAAATGCTACCAGGTTTAAGGCCTGCTAATACACCGTCCTCACCATAAATGACGCTGCGCACATCGTTATCATTACCAACACATACAAATACCATATCAGCGTCTAAGGCAGCGGCTTTGGGTGTCGCTGCAAATTGTCCAGAGAACTCATTGGCCCATGATTCTGCTTTATTGCTGCTGCGATTGAAAACAGTCACAGGGTAATCATGTTTTGCCAAGTGGCCAGCCATTGGATATCCCATGACACCTAAGCCAATAAACGCGGTTTTGATGGTTTTCATCTTGCCTTCCTATGAGTCTTATAAATTGAATAATCTGTGAATAAGAGTAAGTTTTGAATTAACCTATGTCAATTGCTATATTGCCATAGATTTTTTATGTCATTTGCTTTTATATAGAAGAATAAACAGAATTTGAATGGCACATGAGGGTTGAAAAATAGCTCAAACGTGCTGAATTAAGTCATCTATGGGGATGTTTTATCCATGACTGCTGCAAAATATGTCGAAATTGCTCGAAAAATAGAATCACGTATTGAAATAGGTCAATACCCTGTGGGCTGCAAACTACCCACCCACAGAGCGCTGGCTGATGAGCTTTCTACCACAGCGGTAACCGTTGCAAAGGCCTATAGTGTGTTGGTCGAAACGGGTTTTCTTGAATCTTTTGTTGGACGAGGTAGCTATGTCAAGCAACCGCCTCAATTAAAACAGGTGATTCAATCTCAACTAGAAGATAAAGATAAGAATTTTTCTATCTTACAACCGTGTTTTCCATCCCAACTGAGCCGTCTTCAGAATGTGTTTAGTCAACTTTTTAATCAACAAATCAATGCACAACTATTTGCATATAGTGATGACACAGGCTCATTATCCCATAAGGAAGCCGGTCGCCTTTGGTGTGAGAAATATGGGTTAGAGGTGAGTCGTGCAGAGCAAATATTACTCTGTAATGGCGCTCAGCATGCGTTATCTAGCCTGATCGAGTGTTATAGCAAGGAAGGTGACTATATTGCCCTAGAAGCCCAAACCTATCCTGGCATCATTGCCATAGTTAAAGCATTAGGGCGCAAGCCTGTTGCCGTGACTATGGATGCATCAGGCATGTGTCCTGAGGCTTTGATTGATGTCTGCGAGACCTATTCACCTAGTATGGTGGTGGTGGTTCCTTCTCACCAGAATCCAACGACCATCACCATGCCCCTAGAGCGCAGAGACGCTATCGCCAAGGTCATTCAACAATATCCATTGTGGTTATTGGAAGATGATATATATGCCTTTTTAAATCCACAATCTATTCCAGCGATTACTAATTTTGTTCCTGAAAAGAGCTTTTATATTAGTAGTTTATCGAAAGCGATTAGCCCAGGTATGCGTTGTGGTTTTATCAAAGCACCGCAAAGTCAGGTGGCCCACCTTAGCGATTATATTCGTACCATGGTGTGGCACGCTTCTTCTTTTATGTTTGAGTGTGCAGAACAACTTATTCAATCGCGAATGGCATTTGATTTGGCATTAGAGCAGAAGGATATTGCGATTAAGCGGCAAACTAAGGCAACTCAAATTTTTGCTGAACATTTACCTGAAGTGCAATTTCAATCTCAAGCATCCAGTTACCACCTTTGGCTCACGTTACCGAGTACTTGGCAAGTTGAGGTATTCGTTAAAATTGCGAAAGAGCATGGCTTGTTATTGAGCAGTGGTAACTTTTTTGAAGTGAGTGGTAAGGGGAGCCAGTGTTTGCGTATATCTTTAATGGCCATTGCCGATGATGCGACTTTCTGTTCAAGCCTCATACAGCTTACTGAGCTCATTAAGCGAGAGCCTCCGATCTTGTTACCTCGCTGACAAAGACTTTTATTTCCTTGTTTTGTCAGATTATTGTCATGAATATAGTTCACATTATAGAAGCTTACTGCTAACCTGACTTCTTGGTCAGTTTTTAGTCTGGTTGAAATTTGTTCAAAACTAATAAAACAAAATATTAATAAGTTCAAAATGGAGTTTTGCTATGTCTTTGATGCGTCAATCACTGCCTTATGTGATGGGTTCTTTGATCGCAGGTTCTCTCTTGCTAAGTCAGGGTCTTCAAGCTGAAACGATACAGTTAAGAGTTATGGAAACCACGGATATTCACATGCATATCCAAGATTATGATTATTACAAAGATGGTCAAAGTAGCTCTGTTGGCTTGTCTAAAGTAGCGACCTTGATTCGACAGGCCCGTGCTGAAGTCGCAAATTCAGTGCTGGTGGACAACGGTGACTTATTGCAAGGCACACCACTGGGTGACTATGTCGCTAAAGGTAAAGTACTTAAATTTGGTGAAATACATCCTGCTTTTAAAGCCATGAATTTATTAGGTTATGACGCGGCGAATATTGGCAACCATGAGTTTAACTATGGTTTAGATTTCTTGATGAAGTCCCTCAGCGGTGCAGACTTCCCTTATGTGGTATCGAATGTCTATTTTGATGATGGGGATGATGACGCCGACAATGATCAGAACTATTTCCAGCCTTATATTATCAAAGAGAAGCAGGTAACAGATAGCGACGGCAATACGCAAACCATTAAAATTGGTTATATTGGTTTTACCCCGCCACAAATTATGACCTGGGATAAAGCTAACCTAGATGGCAAGGTGATTTCTAAAGATATTGTAGAGACAGCAAGACGCTTTGTACCTGAAATGAAAGCTAAAGGCGCGGATGTTATCGTTGCGATTCCGCACTCTGGCATGTACGACACACCTCGTGAAGGTATGGACGAACACGCCACCTACTACCTTGCTAAGGTTGAAGGCATAGATGCCATCATGTTTGGCCACTCTCACCGAGTTTTCCCGGGAGATAAAGCCCTTGATGCTTATGTTGGTGTCGATTCTGAAAAAGGCACTGTTTTTGGTGTTGCTGCGACCATGCCAGGATTCTGGGGTAGCCATCTAGGTGTCGTTGATCTGACGTTAGAGCAACAAGAAGGCAAGTGGGAGGTTGTAGATGGAACAGGTTCAGTGCGTGCTATTGCGAAACGTGAAGGGCGTAAGAGCATACCGCTAGTGGAAGCCGCTGCAGATATCAATGCCGTGGTAGAAGAGGATCATCAGGGCACGCTTGCGTATATGCGTAAAAAAGTCGGTGAAACCACCGCCGATATTAATAGCTTCTTTGCCTTAGTACAGGATGATCCTTCGATTCAAATCGTTAATCAGGCACAAACTTGGTACGTGAAAAATATCGTTCAAGGCACCTCTTTTGATGGCTTGCCGATTCTATCCGCAGGCGCGCCATTCAAAGCCGGTGGCCGAGGGGGTGCAGATTATTATACGGACGTGAAAAAAGGTGACATCGCCCTTAAAAATGTCAGTGATCTGTACATCTATCCAAATGACTTAAAAGTGGTGAAATTAAACGGCGCTCAAGTGGTGGAATGGCTAGAATTTTCAGCCGGTCAATTTAATCAAATTAATACCGCTATAAAGACAGAGCAGCAGTTAATTAATACCTCATTTCCAACCTATAACTTTGATGTGATTGACGGCATCAATTACCAAATTGATGTGACTCAGGCTGCTCGTTATGAAAGTAAAGGCGCTATGGTCAGTGCCGATAATCACAGGATTACTCATGTCACCTTCCAAGGTAAAGCGATTGATCCAACTCAAATCTTCCTAGTGGTAACTAATAACTATCGTGCTGGTGGCGGTGGTCATTTCCCTAATCTAGATGGCTCAACCATAGTGATTGATGCACCGGATAAAAACCGTGATGTGGTCGCCAATTATTTATTAACCAAAAAAACGATATCACCCAAGGCTGATGGTAACTGGCATTTTGCCGATACACTTTCTAATGCAAAAGTTGTCTTCAAAACCTCACCAAAAGGTAAAGCGGTTGCAACTAATAATGTTGTCTTTGATAAGGACTTAGAGGATGGCTTCTCGCAGTTCTTATTAAAATAAAGCATAGGTTTTCCTAGGTAATAGCCTTGTTCGATTCAATTGAATTGAACAAGGCTTTTTTATGGAACCTTCGTTAATTTTTAATGAAGATGCCATAAGAAAAAAATGATAAAGACACTGATTTTAGTCTTGTGAGTATCAAAATGTGAGCCGGATGTTTTGTTGTTGCAGTAGGCTAGTTTTGTACTTATTGTCTTTTTGAACCCTTGTGTAAAAACTCAATGGAATGAGCGCCTAAATAGAATAGGGATGAACCAGCATATTGGCTTCGTTATTTGGAGTGCGGCTTAAGTGTGCTGCTACCGTTCGATACTAGGACCAAATAAAAGGAATTTGAATGCAAGCCATAAACGGCAAAAGGGAACTGGGTCTAAGCAATGGAAAGCTAATGGTGGTGGCTAAGGGCTTGTCTGACTTCGGCTCTTTCTTAAATATGGTAGCAATATCGACCTATATTTATTTCCTCAGTAATGATGTGTTTCATGTCAGTTTATTTTTAGCCTGTCGGGTGTTCGGTGGTTTGATAGCGAGCTTAGTCGGCACGGCTTTTTATCGACGTTACTCCGGTCGCGTATCGCTAGTGGGTTTTGATCTATTACGTGCAATATCCATTGCAGCTTTACTGAGCTTACCAAGCTCAATACACCTTCAAATATTACCCTTTATTGCCCTTGTGATAGGCTTCTCTGGTGCCATGTTTAGTATTGGTCTAAATAGTCAGCTCCCCAAACTAGTGCCAGAAGATAAGCTCATCTCGATTAATGCTTGGATCTCATCTGCCTCTGCAATGGGAGCTGTAATGGGCAGTTTAGTCTCAGGAATACTCATAGCAGTAGGTAGTTATGAGCTGGTGTTTGCAGTAAACCTACTAACTTATTTATTAGCCGCTGGGCTGGTGTTATTACTTAAAGCGACAGACCAAAGCACTAATGACAATAAAGAAAGTCCCCCGTCGAGTGACTGGCGTACTTTATTATTAGCGCTTAAAGGCACACCCGTACTGGCGGGAATGTTACTCGTGACCTTGGCAGATACCTTAGGCAGTGCCGCTCACAATGTGGGCTTTCCTATTTTATCAAAGCTCATTAGTCCTGATGATGCGAGTACGAGCATGGGGCTATTGCTTGCGACTTGGGCACTGGGTAAATTTTTGGGTGCCAATGTGTGTGCTAAATGGCTTTCAAAGCGTCCGCAGGTTTGGATGGATAGATTATTTTTTGTCGGCGTGGCCTGTATGTCACTGGGCTTTATTGCTACGTTTCAACAGAGCATCTTATTACCCGCGTTATGCTTCATTGTTTTCGCGGGTATTGGCGATGGTTTAGCCGAAGTCTGTCTTATTTCTCGTGTGCAACAAGAGCCGGAGGTTTTACGCTTACCACTTTTTAGTGTACTTAACTTATTCCAAATGACGGGGTTTGGTATCGGTATGCTGATTGTTGCACCGTTTTATGTGTGGTATCAGCCAAGTATTGTGATCATTTTATTTCATGGGTTGCCCTTAATAATGCTTTTTATTACTGGGATTCTTGGTTATAAACTAAAACAACCAATACGTCTTTAACAGAGGTGCTCTTATGTTTATCAAAGGTCAGGCAATTACATTAAGGCCACTGGAAATAGAAGATGCTGAAATTTTTTATATGTGGTCCCAAGATAGGGAAATCACCCAATTTAGCTTGTCTTCTTTTGCTTATCCCAAATCTCAAAGCGATATTGCGACTTGGCTGAGCACTATTAACCAAAACCCAAAGAACATTTCTTTTGGAATTTGCTGTATTAAAACCGGCAAACTGGTGGGTTATGCCGGTATCGTGAGTATTAGTCAGATCAATCGTTCTGGAGAGTTTTTTATTCTAATAGGCGATAAACACTATTGGGATAAAGGCGTGGCTACCGATGTAACTCAACTCGTTAACACCTATGGTTTTAGAGATTTGGGCTTGCATCGTATTGAACTAACTGCCTTTTCGGATAATAAGGCGGCGATACGTGCTTATGAAAAAGCCGGTTATCAACATGAAGGTATCAAGCGCCAAGCAGGCTTTAGGCACGGTGGCTTTTATGACAAGGTACAAATGTCAGTCTTAGTAACCGATGATATGCCAGAGCAAGTTACTGACAGTATTGAGGATGTAAAAGTAGAGCTTCAGGATTTAGAGCGACAAGAAGAGGTGCTACCTATTAGCTCAAATACTCAAGACTTAGCGCGTTAAATACTAATCAAAGGAAAAACCAAAAACATTAATCTGCATCTTATAGGGCACTTCTTTAGCGCCAAGTAAAAGGCCATCAATCAAATGATTATAGGTACTCATCTGATGGGCGAGCACATTACTCTCGTTGGGCAGTGCCGAAGTAAACTTGGTGGCTCTTAACATGCTCTTCAAACCGTTAGTTTGGGCATACTCTTTGTTACCCATCAGAATAACTTCCTCCCCCATATGCCAATAAATATCCAAGTCTTGAATTTGCAAAGGGCTAATCGGAGGGACGAGAGGGACTATGTCTTGGGGCGTGACCACTCTGATCAAAGGTAAATCATCATACTGTTTGGCGCCTGCCACATTGGTTACCTTGGGTTGGCCAAAGCTAGTGACCTTATCTAATGGATAAGCATCCTGTGTTAAGTACATAGCCAGAATGACAGCGACAGCGCCACCTAAACTATGACCGGTTGTTTGCACCGCTTTGTCTGTTTTGAGGAAGGGCTTAACATCCTCAAATACGGCGCGAGCCGCAGCTGCAAAGCCTTGATGTAGTGAAATGTTGAGCTTAGGGTCTGGCTGTAGTGCTAAGTCCAAATCCAATATCACATTCTCAACATTAGAAGTACCGCGTATAGCAATCGTTAGAATCTCATCTTTTTGGACTAAAAAATAGCTGACTTGTGAGCTTGGAATCACGGATTGGTGAATCAACTCATAACCCTCTTGGATGAGTTGTTGTTCAAGTGATAAATTGGATGCAGAATCAATATAACTGGCATCCGCTAATCGTGCCTGTTCTTTTATGAATGCAAAATCTTGTGCCGCAAAGGCGAATTGAAATAGACTCAGAAGAGCCAGGGATAAAAGTAAGGTAAGGGATTTTAACATCAGAACTGGCTCAACTCATTGCTTGTACTAAAACAGCGAGAGTACTAAAAATGGTCTTTAACGAAAAGCAGTTTATGCTTAAACGATTGTTATGAGCGTATGTATAAGTTCAAAAAATGCAAAATCCGCTAAACAAAATTAGATAAGAGGATTTTGCATTTTAGTGCTTTTTAGGCAGTGATCGTCAACTTACTACAGTGACTGATATACAAAGTTTGTCATCGTAACAAAATCAAATACGGGGCGCCCCGTTGCTTTTCGAATGGCATCGGCAAAGGGTGGAAGATCAGTACATTCCAAGACGAAAGCACCAATGTCAGACTGCTTCATCATTGAAGTGACAAGATTAATAATGTCATTTTCTACTTTCTTAAGGTCAATATCCTCGTTAGGCGTTAAGAATATTTTATTCCACTCTGCAAAGGATTCTAGGCCTTCAATATGAAGAGATAGGTCACTGTTTATCCCCGCATTTTTTAAATGTTCTGCTGAAAGTGCTGATTTTTTAGCAGTGATAACCCCAATCACTTTTTGTGGGCCTAACATGTTTTGGACCAAGGGGACCTGCATTAAGCTAGAGGTAAATATGGGAATATTGACCGCGTCAGCCAGCTTTTGCTGAAAGATAGCATTGAAGCCACAACTGGTGGTAATGGCTTTTATGCCCTGCCTCTCCATATCTTGTACTTCATTAATCATTGTCTGTAGGGTATTTTGACACGGTGATTCAAGAATAGTATGAACATTAGCCCCTTTTACTTTACTGTATTTAACAGGGAACTGAAATGAATCAGGATTGGTACTATTTCCAATGAGTGACTCTAGTTGCTCTAAACCACGTGGGCTACAACCTTCTTCCCAGCATAGAATACCGATCAGCGGCATATCTACAGACTCTTTTATTGCTGTCATTTTTAAGTATCCTTTTCATTAAATAGTGTATCTAGCATTTACATAAAACGTTCTGGAGAAAATGGCTCCATGTCTAAATCAGTTTTTTGTCCATCAACAAGTTGAGTCACCAGTTTCCCCGTAATGCCTGCTAAGGTTAGTCCTAAATGTCCATGTCCGAATGCGAGAGTAATGCGTTTATCGGATTTACATTGACCAATAACAGGTAGCGAATCTGGGGTAGAAGGTCGACTACCATACCAGGTTTTAGTTAATTGGGATTTTCGACCAAGCATCTTTTCAGCATGGTTTAACATAGTTTCAGATCTTATGTTGGACGGTGCTGCGTCTGGGTCGGTGAACTCAGACGTGCCTGCTACTCGAATACCATCCGTCATTGGCGTGATAAAAATGCTGGTATCTACCCACCCTATTGGTCGTTTTATGATGTCGGGCTCTTCATCTAACATGAGGTGATAACCACGTTCACTGACTAGAGGGATAGTTAGACCTAGTTGTAATACTAAATTCTTTGAAGCGGCTCCCGCAGCAATAATGAGTTGATCAAAGTGCTTATTCTGTAATGCAGTTTGTACACTAATGCCGTTATTATCTGGCAGTAACTTTTTAACTTTCTGCCTAATAAATTGTCCACCTTGCTGGCAAAACGTCTCAAATAAGGATTGAGAAAGCGCTATCGGACTTACTGTATGTCGTGAACTTGGGTAATAAACACCACCTTCATGAAAGCTGCTTAGATTCGGCTCAATCTCCTGTACTTCAGCATGACTTAGGTATTCCATTTTTACCCCAAGTCTCTTGCGTTCTGTTAGTTCTTTTATTTGATATTTTTCGAATCCCGCTTTACTACTAAATAGTGCTAATGATCCTTGGGAACGTATGAGAGACAGGCTATTGCTTATAGTGAACAGGTCAAGATCGGCTGCAGGTGCTAATTTTTGTAGGGCAGACATAGCCTGAGAGCCTTTACGATAGCGAGTTGATGTACAAGCCTTAGTAAAGTGCCAGCCATAAGACATTAGTTGAGGCAGGTATCCATTACTGATTGATAAAGGGCTTTCATTGTCTAAAAGCATACCCGGTATGCTGCGCAATGCCGAGAAACTGGTTAATGGTTGACAGGAGTAATAAGCGAATAACCCTGCATTGCCAAAAGAGGTCCCTAACCCGGGTTCATCTTGATCTATAAGCGTGACTTTATATCCTACTTGTTGCAATTGCAGTGCACAGGAAAGGCCAATAATGCCTGCTCCGAGTACAGCAATCTGCTTGTTTGTGTTTTGATTTGAACTGTTCTCGGACAAAAAATTTGACATGAGTTCCCTATGACCCTCTGCAAGTGAGAGGGATCATTCCTTAGTTAAATTAGACTTTTTCTCACCCAGTAGAAAGTAAAATGCATTTACTAGGTCGAAAATATTTGATTTTCTATTTGGGTACGTAAATGTGCAAAGCAGTGCTTTTCAAGGTTATTAAGTTTCAATTTAATTTTTATTAAAACAATTAATATATTTATATAATGTTTTTTTAAATTAATATTCCTTTAACTTTTAAGTCTCTTTTCTGCCCAGTTTGCAAATCTTAGTACAGGGTAACAATAGGCAAAATAAAGTATTGCTATGAGGAAATAGATGAAAATAGTATCACTAGGCATCCTTAATATGGCAGTTTCACCTTGTCGGGTTAACTCAGTTAAACCTATAACAGATAATATAGCGGTACATTTAATCACGGTAACATAAATATTTGCCATCGCAGGAATCGTTAACTTTATTGCCTGTGGAATAACAATGTAATATAAGGCTTGGAATTTACTCATCCCACATGAGCGAGCAGCTTCCTCTTGACCTTTTGGTACAGAAAGTATCGCCGAACTCACGATCGCAGTGACATAACTTCCAGTATAAACAGATAAAGAAATAATGGCTGCGGAGTAACTATCAAACTGTAACCAGGATATTTCAGTAGAAGGTAGTACAAAATAAATAACATATAATTGGACTAAGTAAGGCGTTCCTCTAAATATATGAAGGTAGGTATTAATAATAATTCCTAATATACGATAATTTAGAGTGTCTAATATTCCTAACACGGCACCTAAGATACTACCCAAAATAATAGCGAACATGGATACTTCGAAAGTATTTAAAAATCCATCTAATAAAAAGGGTGAAAGACTAGATAGTACCTGCCATTTGGCAATAATCCATTCCATAATAGTTTTCCTCTAATGAGCCTGGTTATGGGTGTTTCCGCCAAGATAACGTTGAATATAACCTGATAAAATGAGCATCATTAAATAAATAATGAGGTAACAAAAAGCAGTGGTCATATAGCTCTCAGTCGCAATGACAGTATCCGAGAACATTTTTAAACCAACACCCATGAGTTCAAATACAGCAATGATGCTGAGTAACGATGTATCCTTGAGTAAGACAATCGATTGTCCTAGAAGAGGGGATATTAGTTTCGCGATAGCTTGGGGAAGAATAATAAAATACATGGTTTGTATTTTATTCATTCCCACAGCCATAGCGGCTTCATTTTGCGAACGTGGTACTGATACAATGCCTGATCGAATGATTTCGGCCATATAAGGTGTTGTATGAATTGTTAATGCAATAATGCCCGTTTGAAGTTCATTAAATACATTTCCAATTAATTCAGGTAAACCATAATAAATAATGTAAATTTGAATAAGCAGAGGCGTTGCTCTGATAAATTCTATATATGATGATGCTATTCTCCATACTATACCTATGGAGGACATTCTCATTAAAGCAACAAAAACACCAAAGAATAATGATAATACAAGGCAAATTAAAGATATCCATACAGTGGATATTATGCCGTCAATAAACATGCCAGTATATTCAGAAACAATTCGAAAATTAAAATAATCAATAAACAGATTCATTTACTCTTCCTTACTACCTTGGTGTAAAAAATCTAATTTTTTAGAAATAGCTAAAACTAAACTTTATAATAGGTTTAGTTTTAGCATTAATAATAAGGTGTTATTTATGATCAGCTTCCCAGTCAGTACTTTCCCACCAGTAAGTTAGCATTTTTTCTAGACGGCCATCGTATTCAATCATTCTTATGTAGTTATTCAATGCCAATAATAAATGTATTGAATCTGGGCGAACAGCAAACCCTAGAGGTTCTTTGTTTAGTGATCCAATAATGACAAGATTATCATTTTGTTTTAAATAAGAGGCTAGAGTGGCACGATCAGATACACCGGCATCAACTCTTCCGCTGACAACAGATTGAACAACTTGTGGTGTGGAACCTGAATATTCTTTTAGTTTAGCCAAGGGGATTTTTTTTCTTGCTTGATCAGCATATGAAGTTGATTGAGCGGCTCCAATAGAAAATTCTGTTGTATTTAAATCTTTCCAAGATTTGAAATCACGATCTTTAGTAGTAAAGACAACATTTTCAGAGAAGAAGGCTGGGTTGGTAAACAGCATTTGCATGTGTCGTTTAGGTGTGGGTGTCATATCAGCCGCAATAAAGTCTACTTTTTTCGACGTTAATGCTGGAATAAGTCCTTTCCAATCATAATCTTTTATTATTAATTTAACCCCCATATCATCGGCAAATGTTTGTGCCATTTCGATGGCAATTCCTGCACGATCACCATCTTTATTAATAAAACTGACTGGCGGTCCTTGTGTTTGCACTGCAATACGGATTTCACCACTTTTTACAATTCGCTCCATCGTCGTATCGTTTGATTTAGCCGATACCGATGAAACAGTTAATAATATTGTTATGGCAGATAAGACTTTTTTTAATTTTAGCATTCAAAGTTCCTTATTATTGTTTTCATGATTGAATTTTTTATTCAGGGATGAGAGGTATTAAAGAATTTGTGCTAAAAAGTTTTTAGCACGATCGCTCTTCGGATTATCGAAAAATTCTGCTGGGCTTGCTTCTTCAACGATTTTTCCAGCGTCCATAAAAATGACTCTATCGGCTACTTCACGAGCAAAGCCCATTTCATGGGTCACAACTGCCATAGTCATTCCATCACTGGCAAGTTGTTTCATCAAATCCAGTACGCCGTTAACGGTTTCAGGATCGAGTGCTGATGTAGCTTCATCAAATAGCATCATCTTAGGTTTCATTGCTAATGCTCTAGCAATAGCAACTCTTTGCTGCTGACCACCAGATAACTGCTTGGGATAGTTGTTTTCACGGTCTTGGATACCCACGGTTGTAAGTAATGCTCTTGCAATAGCAACCGCTTCTTTGTGAGACCTTTTTAAAACAACTACTTGGGGTAATACAATATTTTCAAGGCAGGTTTTATGCTCGAATAAGTTGAAATGTTGAAACACCATACCGACCTCAGTTCGTAGGGTATTCATACAGGTGCTCTTTGCTGATAAATCAACACCATCCAGAATGATATTGCCTTCATCAAAACTGTTAAGGCCATTGAGGGTTCTTAATAGTGTGCTCTTGCCGGAACCACTTGGGCCAATAATAACAACGACTTCACCACGATTTATGTGGTTAGAAACGTTATTTAAGGCAAGAAATGAGCTTTTTCCGTTATCAACACTGAAACTCTTCGAGACATTATTTATTTGAACCATAAGGTTATTATTAACGGCTGAATTAGAAAACTCGGATGAACTTAACGATGACATTTAATACTCCTTAGGTTTCAACAGAAGGGGGCACTTTCAATCAACCTCCTCACATCAGTAAAATCAATTTTTAACTTAATTCATGCTCTACTTATGACTTGATATTGATCGTAATCAGGAAAACGATATGATACAAATGATTAAAAACTCACTACTCATAACTTAAAGTTAACTATTTATGAATATTAAACAGCTTCGTTTGTTTCATGAGGTATTAACAACAGGGAAGATGTCGATTGCGGCAGAGCGCTTGAACTTTAGTCAACCTGCTGCCAGTAAGATGCTAGGAAACCTGGAAAGTAAAATAGGTTACAAGCTTTTTTTAAGACAAAACAGCCAGCTTGTTGCAACACCTGAGGCACTGCATCTTCATGAAGAAGTGCTAACACTATTGCAAAGCTTAAAGCGCTTAGAAGATAATTTTGAGCGGGCTAAAAACGGGCAATTAGGCAGTTTAAATATAGCGGGGGTTTTAGGCCCTACTTATAGCTTAATTCCAAGAATATTTGATGAGTATGCGAAAGATCAATTTCAAATAAAATTGAATCTACAAGTGAACAATTCACATATGATTCGAGAGTTAATATCAAGTGGACAGTTTGAGTTAGGGCTTGTTGATACGGGGCCATTTACGGCAAGTTATGACTCACAACGTTTCGAACTACCTTGTTTTTGTGCCTTGTATCATGGTCACCCTGCGACAAATTTGAAAGTAGTGAGCCCTAAAGATTTAGATGGAGAGCCATGGATAACGCTCGATCCAGAGCACTTAACCTATCATGCCTTAAAAGCAGCTTACCTTGAAGAAAATGCCGTATTTAACCCTCAGATAGAGGTGAATGCGACCTTAAATGGCCTCATGTTTGTAAAGCAAAAGAGAGGGGTTACTTTAGTTGATGCCATCAATTTTCAGTACTACACGGAGGCTTTTACTCAGCATGACATCGTATTTCGGCCGTTCACTCCAAAGATCACGGAACCTATTGAGTTAATTCAAGTTAATAAACGACCCTTGTCTAAACCAGCGGCTGAATTTAGAGAGTTAATAGTGAAAGAATTAGAAAGGCTCTGTCAGCTATAAAAAACGCCGTATCAGCTTATCTTATATAAGCTGATACGCATTTTCGGTTTAATTATTAAAATAATTAATCGACTAGAACCACTCATCTTGCATAGCTAAACAGGTGTCATCATTAGCTTGCAGTAGTTTAGCTAGATGGTCGATTTCAGGCAGTTCCCAGCGGATATAGTACTGGGCGGCTTGCAGCTTGCCCTGGTAGAAATTTTCATCGTCTTTATGGGGTTTTTGATCAAGTGCCTGTTGTGCGATAACCGCTTGTTTTAGCCAAACCCAGCTCACCAATACACGACCAAACATATCTAAATACAGGTTAGCATTGGCAAGACCCAGCTCAATTTTGCCTTTACCTAGGGTCATCATCAGCATCATGGTGGTATTGTCTAAGGTTTTTAGAGCATCTTTAAAGGTGTCAGAAAGTTCACGGATACGACCTTCTTGTAGGTTTACATCGGATTTGATGGTTTTCAGAATTTTCTTCATTTCCTTGGACATTGCTTGGTAACCGGCCATGTCTTTCATCGGTACTTTACGGGCCAATAAGTCCAAACCATGGATGCCGTCGGTGCCTTCATGAATCGCATTAAGGCGGTTATCACGATAGTACTGTTCTACCGGATATTCACGAATATACCCCGAGCCACCGAGAATTTGGATCGCCAGTTCATTGGCTTTCAAACCGTATTTTGAGGGAAAGGTTTTCACCACTGGCGTGATGAGGTCCAACAGAGTGAAGGCGGCTTTTCTATCCTCTTCCGTGATGCCTGTTTGGCTATCTTCAAATAAAGACGAGGCGTACAAACAAAGCGCTAATGAGCCTTCGCAATAGGCTTTTTGTGCCAATAACATACGGCGTACATCGGCGTGTTCTATGATATTTACTTGCTTGCTGCTTGGGTCCCTATCGGTCGGTGGTCGACCTTGAGGACGATTACGAGCGTATTCAAGGGAATAGTTATAACCTTGATAACCTAACAGACTTGCTCCTGAACCCACGCTGATACGCGCTTCGTTCATTAACTGGAACATATAACTCAGGCCTTTGTTCTCTTCGCCGACAAGGTAACCGACAGCGCCATCTTTCTCACCAAAATTCAATACCGTGGAGGTAGCGTTTTTGTAGCCCATTTTATGTAACAAACCTGCGAGCGCCACATCGTTACGCTCACCTAAAGAACCATCTTCATTGACCAGTACTTTAGGGCAAATAAACATAGAGATGCCCTTCGTGCCCACAGGTGCGCCTTCAACACGAGCCAATACCATATGAATAATATTTTCTGTTAGGGATTGGTCACCGCCGGTAATAAACATCTTTTGACCGAAAATACGATAAGTACCATCATCCTGTGGTTTCGCTGACGTGGTGATGTCAGCAAGGGCTGAACCTTGCCCTGGTTCTGTTAGTGCCATGGTGCCAGCAAAGCGGCCTTCCATCATGGGAGGCAAATAAGTTGCTTTGTATTTATCACTGGCAAAGCTGCGGACCAAGTTCGCTGCACCTAAGGTTAGAAAGGGGTAAACCGTAGTTGATGGATTAGCTGCTGTCACATACCCCATGGCGGTGCGAAGGATGATTTCAGGCATTTGCAAGCCGCCTTCGTCAAAATCATAAGCGGCGGCCAAAAAGCCCGCTTCTGCGAAAGCATCCCATGCGGCTTGAGTTTCAGGAATAAGGTGAACTTTTTCACCGTCGAAGCTGGGTTCATTCTCATCGCCTTTGGTATTGTGATTGGCAAAGTATTTATGGGCGATGGTTTTTGCTGTGTCTAACGTATTGTTAAAGATTTCACGTGAATGTTCTTGATAACGGGGTCTCTCTAGTAGGGCTTGAGTATCAAGAAATTCGTAAAGTAAAAATTCAATATCACGATCGTCAATCAATTTAATGTCAGACATAGAGCTTCCTTTTGAATAGGTTAAATTCATTCTTGTTATTTTAATATGCAAATCTATAACCTATCATCATATGATGAAAGTAAGCATTCTGACTAGTAGTAGGCATAAAAAAAGGGCCGAATAATCGGCCCTTTTTTTAACACTTAAACTGAGTGATTAACGCTGACTGTTTTCCCAATCCCCGTGTATCCACACAGGCACGTTTTCACTTGGTAAGGGTGTATTGCCTAGAATCAAGTCAGCCGCTTTTTCAGCCACCATGATAGAAGGTGCATTCAGGTTGCCGTTAGTGATAGTCGGGAAAATAGAGGAATCCACGACACGCAATGCGTTAACGCCACGTACTTCACAGTTCGCATTGAGTACTGCCATAGGATCACTGTCAGCGCCCATTTTACAGGTACAAGATGGATGATAAGCACTTTCAACGTTTTGTCTTACCCAAGCATCAATTTGCTCATCACTCTTGATATCCATACCGGGTTGAATTTCTTCACCACGGAATTCGGTCAGTGAATTCTGCTGCAAAATTTCACGGCTCAAGCGGATAGTGTCACGCCAGTCCTGTCTATCTTGCTCAGTGCTTAGGTAATTAAAGATAATGCGAGGTTTGGCTTTAGGGTCAGCGTTTTCTATCCAAACTTTACCACGGCTCTCAGGCTTGTTAGGGCCCACGTGAACCTGGAAACCATGACCTTCAAAAGCGGCTTGGCCATCGTAACGCATAGCAGCAGGTAAAAAGTGATATTGAATGTTTGGCCACTTAAGTCCCGCACGCGAGCGAATAAAAGCGCAGGATTCGAAATGGTTAGTCGAACCCAAACCATCTTTAAACAAAATCCAACGTGTGCCTATCATGCCCTTGCTGACTAAATCTAATTTAGAGTTTAGTGATACGGGTTGTTTGCATTCGTACTGGAAGTAAACCTCAAGGTGATCCTGTAGGTTTTCGCCCACACCGGGTAATTCTTTGAAGAGTGGTACACCTGCTTTTTTCAGCACGTCTTTTGGACCAATACCGGAAAGCTGCAATATCTGAGGTGAACCAATTGAGCCTGCTGATAGAATGACTTCTTTGCTGGCGTTTGCTGTCTTAACTTTGCCATTCTTTTCATACTGAATACCCGTTGCGGTATCCCCTTCAAAAAGTACTTTGTGGGTCAATACACCCGTGCGCAAGGTTAAGTTACTGCGTTTCATTGCGGTTCTAAGGTAAGCATTTGAGGTGGAGGCACGAACCCCTTTTTTCACCGTCATATGCATAGGACCAAAGCCCTCTTGGCGATAACCATTATAGTCATCTGTACTACCGTAACCCGCATCAACACCGGCATTGATAAACGCTTGATAAAGCGGGTTCATGCTCATGTTATTGCCGTTGTTAGTCCCGACAGGGCCAGTACCACCACGGTAGGTGTCGCCACCTTGAATCCAAGTTTCAGCACGCTTGAAATAAGGTAGGCAATCTTGATAACCCCAACCTTGAACGCCACCTTCTTGCCACTGATCAAAGTCACAAGCATGACCACGAACATAGACCATACCATTAATAGATGAACCACCACCTAGCACCTTGCCACGTGGACAATGCATTTCACGGTCATCAACAAAGGTTTCTTTATCCGTATGGAACTGCCAAGCGTACTTATCTGTATTCATTGGATAAGAAAGAGCGGTTGGCATTTGGATAAAAATGCTCTTATCCGAACCGCCAGCTTCAAGTAGCAGCACCTTGTGCTCGCCAGAAGCTGTCAGTCTATCTGCCAGTACGCAACCTGCAGAACCTGCGCCTACTATGATGTAATCAAATGTTTCGTTTGCCATGGTTTAGCCTACTGGCATTCAAGCAGTCGCTTGAATGCAAAATAATGGATTCTTTAAACTCGATAAAAGGTGTTGTATTCCAGCACTTTAATAAGGTGCTGGGATATCTTCTAAGGACACATAAACACTTTTTACCTGGGTGTAATGATGTAGTGTTTCTACGCCATTTTCACGACCGATACCGGATTCTTTATAACCACCAACAGGCATTTCAGCAGGTGAAGCACCCCAGTTATTGATCCAGCAAATACCGGCTTCTAGTTGCGCGATTACGCGGTGAGCTCGGCTAAAGTCTTTGGTAAATACACCAGCGGCTAAACCAAACTTAGTATTGTTGGCACGGGCGATGACTTCGTCTTCGTCTTTAAAGGATAAAACAGACATGACAGGGCCAAAAATTTCTTCTTGTACTTGTGGCATATCATCGGTGCAATCAACAAAGACAGTCGGTGCAACAAAAGCCCCTTTGTCTAAACCGTTTTCAGTTACTTGATGACCACCGCACAATAGGGTTGCACCCGCTTCTTTAGCCGCATCAATGAAACCAAGTACCTTGTACATGTGATCTTTTGAAATCAAAGCGCCGACTTGGGTGTCTAGGTCCTGAGGATCGCCGATAATCATTTTTTCGGTACGTTCTTTCAGTTCCGCTTTAAAGGCTTCCATCATATCTTCATGAACGAAAACACGGGTACCATTAGTACAGACTTCACCTTGAGTGTAAAAGTTTGCCAACATAGCACCAGACACAGCCACTTCGACAGAAGTATCAGGGAAGATGATCATTGGCGATTTACCGCCCAACTCCATGGTGACTTGTTTTAGTGTTTGCGCAGCAGATGTCATGACTTTTTTGCCTGTTCCACATTCGCCAGTAAAAGACACTTTCGATATTTCTGGGTGAGCTGTAATCAATTGGCCTGTTCTGCCATCACCTTGAAGGACATTAAATACGCCATCTGGAAGGCCTGCTTGAGTATAAATCTCAGCCAGTTTAAGAGCGGTTAATGGGGTTTCTTCAGACGGTTTGAAAATCATTGCATTGCCAGCGGCGAGTGCCGGGCCTGATTTCCAACAAGCGATTTGAATTGGGTAGTTCCAAGCACCGATACCAGCACAAACACCTAAAGGCTCACGGCGTGTGTAATAGAAGTTACCATCACCTAGGTCTTGGTATTCGCCTTGGATCTTATCGCAAAGGCCAGCGTAATATTCGATTACATCTGCGCCACTCATGATGTCAACACAATTGGCTTCTTGCATTGGTTTGCCTGTGTCTAATACTTCAAGCTTAGCAAGCTCTTCATTATTTTCACGAAGTAGTTCAGCGGCGCGTTTTAAAATACGGCCACGTTCAACTGCACTCATAGCAGCCCAAACTTTTTGGCCTGCTTTAGCGGATTCAACCGCTGCCTCTAGCTCTGCAGATAAAGAAAGCTCAACACTAGCGATAACGTCGCCAGTGGCTGGGTTAATAGTATCAAAGGTTTCACCACTGGTAGATGCGTGATACTGACCATGGATGTACTGTTGCTGAACTGCCATAAAAATCTCCTGACGAAAGCTTGCGAGTCGACAAATATTGGGTTGATGCGTTTAAACTTAGACTAATTTTAGTAAAAAAATCTTTTGTTAAACGCTCATTTAATAAAAACATTGTACACGGTTTTAATCGAGAGGTAAGTGCTGGATGAAAAACCAACAGACAACTTGGTGAAATTAGTTAAGCCGGGGTCGTAAATTTATCATTGTCTTAGGTCACTAATAGGTCATAAAAAAGCCACTTTCTCATGATGAGTCAGTGGCTTTATTGATACAGATTAGGATAGGGGATTGATTACACTTGCCCTAAACGTGTACGACACAATTGCATTCATGGCCCACTTGGCTGGCGACATAGTCATCTGCGTTCTCGTCATTTATCCAAATGTTACCATCTAACAAATAACGGAATTGATAGGCCTGGTCTATGGGTAAATTAATAGTAGAAGCATAGACACCCGATTTTTGTTTTCGCATGGGGGTGGCAGAAACGTCCCAATTATTAAACTCTCCAACAAGGGCAATGCTTTTGGCATTGGCAACCTGCTCTTTGCTAAGGGCGAATTTCACTTTGCAAACGGGCTTACTTTTTAAATACTTCTTTTCAATCATGTTTAACTCCATGTAATGGTAAGGCAAGTAAGAATTAATCAAATAACGATAAAAACGAGTCTCATTCTAGATAGCAATTCTCGCGCCAGATAACAGCAATCTTGATAGATGATATAAATTCAATATGACAGATAGACGACATCATTATAACAGCTAGTTAGCCTTGCTTGGCGGTTTGCTGGGTATTGAAGGCACTTGAATTCCTCTTAATTTCAATGCAATAAAAGGTTTTTCTAAATTAGCGCAGGAGAGTGTGCTTGATAACCCCTCCTATGACCTTTTAATCTGCATTATAAAAGGGCATAGGAAGCGAGGAAGAGGCGTTTATTTGCTCACATTCAGTGAGGCTTCGATTGCTTCTGTGTGCTGAAAGCGACTTAGGATAAAGGTAAATACAGCGCCCGTTAGGAACATAAGTAGGGAGTAGCAGGTCGCCGCAATCGCCATTTCCGTATTTTGTAATAGGGTAAGGGCAATCACGATAGCGAGGGTGCCATTTTGGAATCCAATTTCAATGGCGATGGATTTTTGTTGGGCTAGGTTGAGTTTGGCCAGTTTAGCTAAGGTGAAACCTAATACCATACAAAGAACATTAAGAAATAAAGAGGCAAGACCCATCTGAGCAAAGTAATTGCCCATATGACTGATGTTTTTTACCACTATGCCCACCACAATTAAGATTAAAAAGGCCACAGAAAAAACCTTTACCGACTTTTCTGCAGACTTAGCAAAATTAGGTTTATATCGATTGATCATCATGCCCAAAGAAATAGGTAAAACAGTAATAATAAGCAGCTGAATGATGGTTTTGAGCAGAGGTAAATTGACTTGATCACCCGCGCCTAACAGCAAATCCATAAAAAAGAGTAAAACAAAGGGCACACTAAAGGGCGCGATCAAACTGACCACTGACGTCAAGGTGACAGATAAGGCCACATCCCCTTTTGCAAGATAGGTATATAAATTTGATGTTGTGCCTCCTGGGCATAATGCCAGAATCATTAAACCGACCGCCAGAGCACCTTCTATATTGAGGGTTAGAATAACCAAATAGGCCAATAAAGGGAGCATTAACATTTGCGCAAAGATGCCTAAAATCACAGCTTTGGGTTTGGCGATAACCAGTTTGAAATCAAGAGGTTTGAGCGCAAGACCCATACCTAACATTATGATGAATAGGGCGGCAGGTAGTACCACTTGAATGAGAAGATCCGCTTTCATTTTGCCTCACATTAATTGTTATTTTTTTCCAGCTTAAACGGATAAAAATAAACTGCCAATGGGCAATGCTGCATAATAATTATTCCTCAGGGTAATAAGTTTATTTTAAGACAGTGTTATAAGGCTTATTCATGTTAATCTGCGAGAGCTTGCAATAAAATTTATTTACATTTGCTTTTACTGTTTTAGGTCAAGGTTCATAAGATAAATTTATCTTATCTTTAACGCATCTTAAAGAGGGAATAGTCATGGAACCTGATAGCATTGCTTACATAGTGGTTGGCGTTTTAGTTGTCATCAAAATCGCTGTGTATATGGTTTATAAACGCGTCATGAAAAAGGCGGAACAGGATGACGTAGCGAATAAGAATGATGGCACTTTATCGGACTAACTCGGTTTATCCTCAGTCCCCTTCAGCGCTAATTTGATGCTAACTTTAGGGATTGATATCACTTATTTAAGCGGATTTTGCCCTTATTGTGTTTAGCAGCAACCCTGAATACAGGTGCAATCCTAGTGTCGACAACAAGATCTAACTCTTTTACCGCCAGTACTTCGCATCATTTTCTGAGCCCTTTAATTTTTTGGTGATACTTAAGAGAGGGGAGCGGCACTAGGCTGCCAACCCCGAATGTTAATCTTTGGGGTGGTGATTAATGTGCGCTTAACGGATGATTATTGCTTTAGATATTGCGTGCTTTGCATCTCGACTAATCGGCTTATCGCTCGGCGGAATTCAAAACTTAATGCGCCACCGTGATAAAGATCATCTAGAGCAACATCGGCCATCAAATAGAGCTTTTTATTCCCATCGTAAAGTTCGTCAATTAAGCTAATAAAACGACGTGCTGAGTCATCTTCTGGGGCAAATGAAATTTTCCTTTCACTGGTTTGATTCGGCTCAAAACTGCCATCTTCTGTACCCCTTGCTTTGATTTGTTCACTGACTTCACCACCTAATGAGGGTATGCCACTGAGCATGATAGTCTCAAAACGAGAGGCTATTTCAATATAATCCAACTGTGATCTGGGAGTATTACACAGGCTGTTAAAGTCAAACCATACCAGTGTTTCAGTATGCTGTACGGTAGGAATTTTCCGATTACAAATGAGTACAGGGTCACGCTTAATCAGCGACTCTTCCGCGTTCTCATTGATGCGATTGAATAAATGGGTAAAGTCTATTTCATCCTTCACAAAATAGGTTTTTGTCTGTTCTAAGTGGCGCAGTCTGTGGTCTTCTTTACCCCCTAGATGAAGCTGCTGACAGTGAGTTTCTAGCAGGGTAATGGTTTGTTCAAATTGCTGGCGTTGCACGCCTTCCCAATAGAGTCGCTTGATCGGAATGTTTGAAGTCGCGACTAGGGTGACCCCATGATCGAATAGGCCTTTGAACAATTGCCCTAAAATCATGGCGTCTGCGATATCAGAGACAAAAAATTCATCAAAGCAAATGAGATGATATTTTTTAGCCAGTTTTTCAGCAACCTGTAATAGAGGGTTGGCTTGGCCGCTAATGTCTCTCATTTCTTTATGTATATGGGCCATAAAGTGGTGAAAGTGGAGACGTAATTTCCCTTTCTCTGGCAGGCCTTGAAAAAAAACATCCATCAGGAAGGTCTTTCCTCGCCCCACATCGCCCCACATGTACAGGCCTTTAATAGGAGCTGGTTGGATTGTTTGCGTGTGACTTTCCGTCTCGCTCGAGTCTAACTGTGTATTAAGGTGGGTACGGCTATTCAGTTGCCAATAGCGTAGTTCGAGTGCCTCAAGGGCTTCTTGTTGAGCATCATCAGCAACAAAGTCAGATTCTTTTAGTTTGTTCTGGTAGGTAATTTTTGGGGCTGTCATGACGCTCTCTTGTAGATAAAACAGACTGAAATAGGGCGAAGCTTACCCGATTAAAGTGTTTATCTACAAGTGAGCTTGACCTCGAAATGTTAGATTTTTGGAGGAGAATTCAGATTTAGTGTGATGAGGTGCTTATGCCACTTCAATTCCGATATCAGACCAAACGGCAAACTCATTATCATTAGGGTCCAAGAAGTGAAAACGGCGCCCCCCAGGGAAGTGGAAAATCTCACGATTGATACTACCGCTTTCAAATGCTTCTATTTTTTCTATCGTTTCTTCTAAATCATCGCTGTAAAGGACAATAAGGGCACCACCATGTTGGCTATTGCTGGCGAGATCGGACTGAAAAAAGCCGCCATTTAATCCCGCACTAGTGCCAGAGAAAGCGGTGTAGTCAGCGCCATAATCGGTAAAAGACCAATTAAAGAGAGAAGAGAAAAAAGCCTTTGTTTTGGCTAAATCTTTTGCTGGTAGTTCGACATAGTTAATTTTTTCGTGATTCGACATAAAAGAACCCCCTATCAATGATACCTATAAAATTAGTGTCACTCGTTTCAATCATAGGTCATTTTGAGTGAGACGAGGCCGATTTCAGTTTGAACGATTCATTATAAAAGTAGACTGCTATTGATCTGACGGTAGAGGTCACATGCGTCGATTAACCCTGCTGCCGTTAGTTTGTCGACACCGTATACATGGCTTTTACATTGGTATTTGCTTCTCACCGCGTCCAGTAATAATGCGAAATCACCGTCACCCGAAGCGAGGACTATAATGTCTACATCGGGTGCTGCTGCCAGAGCGTCTATGGTGATACCCACATCCCAATCGCCTTTTGCTGAGCCATCACGGCGTTGAATAAAGGGTTTCAGTTTCACCTCAAAACCTATTCCTCGCAGAATCTGTTGGAATTGGGCTTGCTTGGAATCACCCTTATCAATGGCGTAAGCGTAGGCTTCAACTATTTCGCCATGAGAGGCAACTTCATCCCAGAATTTTTGATAATTAAAGTGCCTAGAAAAGGTGTGCCGGGAGGTGTAGTAGATGTTTTGAACATCGACAAAAATGGCAATTTTTGGAGTAGAGTTAATCACAAGCCGCCTTGTTATCCCAAAATAAGAATTATCAGTATAACCCTATTCATCCCTGACTCATATGCTCTAAAAAGGAGATTCGTTTGGCGCTTATCTAGGTTCATTTAAGGGGATTTAAACGGCGAAAATTAGCAACTTTATTGTATAAAATAGAAAAAAACGTTATTTTTACATAATGACAAATGAAAACGATAAACAGGTTGGCGAACCTGATACTAAAACCGCCATTCAGCGAGTTTATGTGCAATTAAGACAGCAGATCATCAAGGGCGAATTCGCACCGGGTGAGCGTCTTAAGGTGGAAACACTTAAGCCCTTATTTGAAACGGGTGCGTCACCTATTCGTGAAGCATTAAGCCTTCTAACATCGAATAAGTTGGTGGATCGTATTGATCAGCGAGGATTTCGAGTGTCCTCAGTGAGTGAGGCGAACTTTAATGAAATCTTCATGTTGCGTTGTACCTTGGATGACCTTGCTCTGCGTAAAAGCATAGCGCTTGGGGATAATGATTGGGAGGAGCGACTGGTACTTAATCATCATAGGTTATCTCGCGCTAATCAGGATGATTTTGATCATTGGGAAAACCTTCATAAAAACTTTCATATGAGTTTGATGGAAGCATGCGATTCGCCTATTTTATTAAGCTACTGTAATCAGCTTTATGATCAAAATATTCGTTATCGCTTTTTGGCGGAAACGGCGGTGAATTACGCTAAGCGCGATGTGCGTCACGAGCATGAAGGTATTATGAATGCAGCGATTAATCGTGATGCAGACCTAGCTTCCACCTTGTTATTAAAACACTACACGGACACAGGGGCTTTCCTCAGACAATCCTTTGCAAAAAATAACCCGGCTAGTTGGGGCTAACCGGGTTATTTTGCATTTCTAGCATTATTTACGCTAGGCGTTACAACCGTCATTAATGAGGATGGCATCGAAGTGAATCTTAGAATATGCCTCGTTCACTTTTCCTGATAGTTCAAATCCTGTTTTAGGGAAACTACCGGCCTCTTTGGCATGGTAGGGCACCACTAAATCTTCGCGCACACCAAATACCGTATCTTGATCTAGGTAAGGGTCGTCATCCGGAAAAACCTCGGTGACTAGGGTGCGATATCCAGGAGCACTGACCATGTAATGCAAATGAGAGGGTCGCCAAGGGTGTCGTCCTGTGGCGTCCAGCAAGACCCCTACTGGGCCATCACTGGGCACAGTGTAAGAAACTGGACGTACTGTGGTGAAAGCATAACGACCTTCTTCATCTGTGGTGAAGATGCCATGGAAGCTTTCGATCGCTTGATCCGGGTCTTGAGATGAATACATGCCATTGGGCGCGGTTTGCCAAATATCGACCTTGGCGCCAGCCAGTAGGTTACCTTGGGTATCTTTCACCACACCTTCGACTAGAATAATCTCCCCTTTAAAGGTTTGTTTTAAATCTGCACCATAATCCCGATCAGGAGAGTTGAGTACATGGAAGGGGCCTAAGACGCTTGAACTGGTCGCCTTAGGGTCTGAATGTAGCATGTCGACCAAGGATGAGACGCCCAGTACATCCGATAATAAAACGAACTCATTACGTTCATCCGAGGTCATCTCCCCAGTCCATTTTAAGAGTTCAAGCGCTTGACGCCATTCCTCATGGGTGAGCTGCGTTTCCCTGACGAATTGATGTAAATGCGTCGCTAAACTGGCCATTAATTCTTTCGTTCTAGGAGCGGTATCTGCCCCAAAGTAATTGATAAAGGTATCGGTAATGTTATCACTGGTAACAGTTCGCATTGTGAGAGTCCTTAGTTAAGAATGGCTAAAGTAAGAATCGGATAATTAATTAAAATAATGAGTACGAGCAGCATCACAAAAGCAAAGGGAAGGGCACCCATAAAGACATCTTTTAAACTGATTCTGTCATCTTCTAATGTGGCTTTTATGACAAAACAGCTGATACCTAACGGAGGGGTTAATAATCCAATTTCGGCCCCGATGACAGTGATGATGCCAAACCACACAAGGCTCAACCCCATAGGTTCAATGAGAGGTAAAAACAAAGGAACCACAATCAAAATGATAGAGGCAGTGTCTAACAAGGTGCCAAGAAACAACATCAAACATAAATAGATGGTCATTATCCAAAAGAAGCCGAGCTGATTGTTGGCAAGAATGTCGCCCAACTCATTGGGCAGCCCCGCCAGTCCTAACATACGGCTGTAAATAGAGGCGGCGGTAATTAGAAATAAAATAGCAGCGGTAATATGCCCTGTTTCAATCAATGCCTGCCAGAACGCCTGCAAATTTATTTTACGTCTCACAAGGGCGATAATTAAAGCAAATGCAGCGCCTGTCGCCCCGGCTTCAACTGGGGTCATCCAACCGGTATAAATCCCACCAAGCACGACTAAAATCAGTGAGCACAGAGGTGCCGTTTTCGAGAAAATCTCTTTTAGTGACATCCACTCAGTATCACTGGCAGGGCGCCCACCGACATAATCAGGCGCAATTTTTCCCATACTCCAAATTGTGGCGATATAAGCAAAAGCGAGCATGATGCCAGGCACTACACCAGCTAAAAACATAGCACCAACTGATTGCTCGGCCACAAACGAATAAATGATTAGCATGGCCGATGGGGGGATTATCATGCCGAGTACGGAGGACCCAGCGACCACACCGACAGCGAACCTAGGGTTATAGTCATAGTGCAGCATTTGCGGTACGGATACTTTGGAAAACACCGAAGCCGAGGCAATAGAGGACCCTGTTACCGCGGCAAAGACGGCATTGGCCCCTACGGTTGCCATGCCTATGCCGCCTTTTACTTTACGAAAACCTGAATTCATCACCTGATAGATGTCAGAACCCATCCCCGCTTTGGCGACGACCAGTCCCATAAAGGTAAAGAGGGGCACGGTGGCAAAGGTGTACTCCATAACACTGTCGCCAATGGCTATTTTTAATAAATTCATAGCAAGGTCAAAATTATCACGCATTAACCAAATGGAAACGAATGAAACTACGCCTAGGGCGATAGGGATATAAACCCCCAGATAAATAAGTACAATAATGGCAACCACCGACATTAAGCCGATTTCAATAGGGCTCATACATCCTCTCCTAGTGCTGCCTTAGTTGGGTGAGTCTTGGCCGTTGCCAAGATGATCTTGAGTAAAAATAGGGTGGCGCATAAACACGCACTTAAAAAGATGGTGAGTTTTATGGGCCACCAGGGCGCGACAAAGACCCCGGGAATCCCAAAGAAGTCATCACTTTCGTACATCTCGATAAATTCAGGCCAGATGGCAAACGCCACACATACCATGAATACCCCCGATATCGAATCAATGAAACGGCGTAAATAGAGAGCCGCTTTGGGGTAAGTTAAATCCAAAAAAAGTAAAAAACCGTCGGACCGTGTCAAACGGTTTACCCTAACGACATCGGGTAATTGTAAAAAAACAATGAGCACCATGGAGAATTGAACAATCTCAACCGCCCCCATAAAAGGTTGGTTAAAGGCGCCACGGGCAATGACGTCAAAGTTAACTATGCTAACCAGGGCAAGCACGACTAGCGTGCCCACCGCATTGGTAACTATTGCCACAGAGTTAACAATAGGAGAAAGCTTTTGAGCTCCTCTGATTAACGTGTTTGGCATATTCGGCTCCGAGTTATACAGGCTTAGTTAGTCGGCAATTCAGCCGCCCAATCACGAATGGGCGTGTAGCCTGCACGTGCTAACTTAGCCATGTAGGCTTTTAACATCTCAGTACCGGGTTCACCTTTCTTATCTAACGCGACGGCCCATTCAACGGCGATATTTGGCATAGAGTTAGCCCAATCGAGCTGTGCGCTTCTATCCATTTTAGTGATGGTGCCACCGTCTTTTTCAAAATTTCTCATACTTGATCTTGCCCGTGTCATGGCTTTTTTCGCCACATGATCTCGGTATAAAACGGCGACTTCTAACATCACGTCTTTTACTTCTTGTGGCAATTTTTTCCAATAGCGAGCATTGGCGGTGACGGTTTTTGAATTCACCGCGCCTAAGTTGGCTTGCAGCATATAAGGGGCGACTTCAACCACTTTGAACGTATTGGCAGCTTCTGGCCATAGCAGTGCGTGATCGACTAAGCCTGTTTGCAACATGTTATAGAAGTTGGTGAGACCACCTCGAACACCCGCTGTATTTTCTATGCCTTCTAGATATCTTAGATTCATGCCAGCACCTGCGACCTTAGTGCCTTTTAAATCGCTAATGCTATTGACGGGTTCATGGCTAAAGACTTGATAAGTATCCAGTACCACGCCAGTGGCAAGGTAAACTTGATTCTGCTTGGCAAATTCTTTTTGCATGGTGGGGAATTCTTTGGCAATTTCATCAACGGCTTTTGCCACGATTCGAGCGTCTGCCACAATAAAAGGTGTTACCGCAGAAAGCGCTTGGCTCGGCAATTTTGAACTGTGAAAAATAGTGGTAACAATACCAATATCGCCTAAGCCCAATTTAACGCCTTCAAGTACCCCTTTGGGTTTGACTATGGTGCCGCCATAAGATTGCTGCCAATCGATTTTATAATTGGCGCTTGTTGCTAGGCGTTTATTTACATTGGGAATGAAAAATTTAGAAAACTCATTCACCCACATAGCTTTGGCGGGATAACCATCAATAACGACAGTTTTAATGGTCTGGGTAGCCGCTGCAGGCAGTGAAATCATGCTTGCTAGCGTTAAGGCAAGGGTTGAGCAGAGAAGGTTTGTTATTTTCATTTTAGGTTCCTCAACTAACACGGATTAAAGATTAATTTATAAACAAAAGCTTTCCATTTTCCTGTCTGTATTTACAGACAATTGTGACAAGGTACCGAATCTGACCAGATAAGTGGCAGCTTGCATGAGCGTATTAGGCTTAGCAGGTTTTGGGCTCAGTATTGTCAGAGTTCGCATCTGAACTCTCTTCTTAAAGGGCGTGTTTTCTCAATTAAGGGCAAACCATTTAAGTCTGGATTCCGACTGGCTGTTAGGCTTAATCTGACAAAACAATTTAATAACATTATTACTCTCCTTCCTTCCTTACTTTCTTTCCTTAGAAAAATGAACACACATCATCAAAGGCAAAACGAGGGAGCTTTTGAAAGAGCGCGTTTTCATCAGCATAGCCAAGGTTGCAAAGAAAAGTGGACCTTAGACTCGTGCCATTAAAGAAGTCCTGATCGACTATGTCGTTGGAAAAACCTGACATGGCACCCACATCTAGTCCAAGAGCACGGGCGGCAATCATGAAATAAGCGCCCTGTAAGGTGCCATTTAAAAAGGCTGTTTTTTGAATGTAATCTGTTTTACCTTCAAACAAGGGGCGTCTGTCTTCATGGGGGAATAAATAGGGCAGGTGTTGCCAAAAGTCGAGATCATGGGCAATGATAGCGGTAACAGGCGCGGCCATCATTTTATCGATATTCTTTTCTTTTAATGAGCGCGCCAATTTTTGTTTGCCTTCGACAGAGGTGACAAAAATAAACCGAGCGGGGCAGCAATTCATGCTGGTGGCACCATTGCTTACTATCTCATAAAGCTCATGTATAAGCGCTTTTGAAACGGGTTTGTCGGTCCAAGCATAGTGGGAGCGCGCATCATTCAAAATGACATCAATGGAGTCTTTATCGAGTACAGGTTTGCGTTGACGTAACTCTCTGACGGCAGATTGTGCTTGGGCTCGAGCAACCTCTAGCGCCGCACCGGTAGGCGCGCTCATGATTGACCTCCTGTCATAGTCCCTTCATCGATAATAGGGTTAGCGCAAATGCCTATACCTTCTATTTCTATCTCGACGGTTTCACCCGGTTTTAACCAGCGCGGCGGAGTACGTGCATGACCCACACCCGGTGGTGTACCCATAGCAATCATGTCGCCTGGTGCTAATGTGGTATAGCTGGAAACCTCCGCAATGACCTTGGCCACAGACCATAACATGTCGGATGTATTAGCACTTTGCAATATCTCGTCACCCACGCGGGTTTCAATTTTTAAGCCCACAGCGCCTTCAGGCAATTCATCAGGTGTCACCGCTATTGGTCCTACTGCACCGGTATCATCAAAGTTTTTACCGGGAGTCCATTGGTGGGTTTTTCTCTGGTAGTCCCTGATTGAGCCGTCATTGAATAGAGTGTAAGCAAACACATAATCAAGGGCTTCCGACTCAGGAATATGACGGCCCTGTTTGCCGACGATGAGCATGAGCTCGGCTTCGTAATCTAATTGAATAGAGACGTTAGGCCTTACCATAGGGGCCTGGGAGGGCATTAAAGAGCTATTACTACGCATAAAAAGGGCAGGGTAATCCGGTACTGTATAACCCCCTTCCTTGATGTGATCCATATAGTTAAGGCCCAAACAAATGACTTTTCCGGGCTGCTGTAGCGGCAAACAAGGTTGAATCTGAGATAAGGGGATTGAGTCTTTTAAATCAAAATCGGCAAACTGTTCGGCCAGCTTAGGGGAGCGGATGATTTGGCTCAAATCTGAGCCTATCTTCTTATCCAGCTTGGTTATATTCAAGGCTAATTCACCCTTAATCAGATATACACAGGCTTCTGATTGAGGCTGATTTGTTTTGTTTTTTATGTCTTTACCTACAATAAATCGCATCTCATTTTCCTATTAAATGGTTTTTTTAAGATGTTAAGCTTGATTAATTTTTAACGATAATTTTTAATAAAGTCAAATAATATCGTTATTTTTTAAATATTGAGGTGTGATTATGGTGGCTTGGAATGAATACAAAAATGAAGCAGCTAGCCGCGGAGCCCTAGCATTAGAGTGTTATGTTGTTGTTAGTTTACCGGCCAGTGATCTGATGTTAGTGAAGCAAAATCTAGCGGCGCATTTGGCTTATCAGGCTCAGCAGGAAGCATTGGGGAACCTAATGTTTGCCGGCCCCTTATCTGATTTAAGCGGAGACCAAATGGAAGGTGCTGGCATGATTATTTATCAAAGCAAGAGCCTAGAGTTAGCAAAAACGCTCGCTGATCAAGACCCTATGCATTTGGCGGGTGCTCGTACCTATACTCTAAGGCGCTGGTTAATTAATGAAGGTAGTTTGCAGTTAGACATTAAGTTGTCGGCACAATCCGTTAAACTTGGGCATGGCTAAAGATTAACTATTACAGGTTTGATGGGAGAGAGTTTATGCCGCGCTGGAGTAACATGATTGAAGATTTGGTGTCTAGAGTCACAGAAATAGGCGGCACCCTGCTAGTAAATAACGCTTCTGATGAACAGACATTAACGCAAAAGTGCGAGGCTCTGTTATCAAATTTAGGCGAAGCAACCGGACTTGCGCGATCGAAAGAAATTTTAGAGGCTTTTAAAGCATTAGACAAAGCCCAAAAGCTCGATTTTTTTCAAACTATTTGTCGGGATTTCGGGGTCGATGATAACGCCTTAAAACAGGCGCTCGAGGCATGGCAACAAAACCCAGATGATGAGCATACTCGTAACATTCATTTTGCCTCGGAGCCGAGATCTCAGGAGTTGATTCGCCGTTTGAATCTAGCCCCTGGGGGGACCGCCGCATTAGTGGCTATGCGTGAAGATCTGATTAACCATATGAAAACGGATGCCTCTCTCTTGTCATTGGATAAGGACATACGCCACCTTTTTTCATCCTGGTTTAACCGCGGTTTTTTACGTCTCGAAAGAATTGACTGGTCTACCTCAGCCAATATTTTAGAAAAGGTAATCGCCTATGAGGCGGTTCACGAAATACAGGGTTGGGATGATTTGAGACGTCGAGTGGCGGCCAGCGACAGGCGTCTTTATGCCTTCTTTCATCCCTCCTTGATTGATGAGCCCCTTATCTTTGTTGAAGTGGCATTAACCACAAATATGCCCGATGCTATCGGCACCATTCTGGCTGAGGAGCGACAGGACTTATTGCCGCAAGATGCCAGTACGGCGGTGTTTTATTCCATTTCAAATTGTCAGGCGGGTTTGCGGGGGATTTCGTTCGGTAACTTCCTAATTAAACAGGTCGTTGAAGAATTAAAGCGAGAATTACCGAATCTCAAGCGTTTTGTCACCATGTCTCCGGTACCGGGTTTAAGGCGTTGGGCGCAAGCAGGCTCTGAGTTGGCCAAACAAAACCAAGCCTTGATCACTGAGTTGGATCAGCAGCAGGATCTTTTTCAAGCTGACTTTATGGCTCAAAAGCAAAATGCACTATCCCAATTAGCCGCAAGTTATTTATTAGAGGCTAAGAATAAAAAAGAACGTCCTTATGATCCCGTTTCTCAATTTCATTTGGGTAATGGGGCACGTCTACAGCAAATTAATTTATGGGCGGATCGCTCGAAACGAGGTCAGGCTAATTCATGGGGGGTGATGGTGAATTATGAATATGATCTGGATTATATCGAGAAGAACCACGAAGCCTTTTTATGTGACGGCATAATCAGTACCTCATCGAAGGTAAAGAAACTGCATAAACAACATTAACGGAGAAGACCCTTGTATCAGTCTAATTATCTAGCTAACCAATTACGCTCTGCTTCGGTGGAACATAATAATGATATTTTTGCTTATCTTAGTAATGGCGACCAAGTGAGTTACGGCAGTTTGTTCGCTAATGCTGAAAAAACCGCCAAGGCATTAATCAAGGCGGGTGTTGAGCCAGGTGACAGAGTCGCAATACAAGTTGCTAAATCCATTTCGACGGTCGAATTATATCTCGCTAGTATATTGGCAGGTGCTGTATTTTTACCGCTTAATACGGATTATACCCCCACAGAAATTGAATACTTTTTAACGGATGCCAGTCCCAAGGTGTTTGTTTGTGATCTAGCATCCGAACGATTAATGACACAAGTTGCGGTTAAGGCTGAAGTATCAAGTTTGCTGACACTGGATCATACAGGCCAAGCAGGCTCCCTCATTGAATTAAGGGCACTTGAGCAAGCGGGTTTCTCTGGTGTGGCGCGTGAGGAGGGGGATCTGGCGGCTATTCTTTATACTTCTGGTACCACGGGGCGTTCTAAAGGCGCCATGTTATCCCACGGTGCGTTAGCGACCAATGCCTTAACCTTGGCTGATTATTGGCAATTCACTCGAGCCGATAGATTAATTCATGCTCTGCCTATCTTTCATATACACGGTTTGTTTGTGGCATTGAATATCACCCTTTGTGCCGGCTCATCTTTGTATTTCTTTAATAAGTTTAATACAGACGAGATTCTACAGGCCTTGCCTAGCGCTAGTGTATTAATGGGGGTGCCGACATTCTATGTGCGCTTACTAAAGCAGGCGGCTTTAAATAAAGAGCGAGTGAAAGGCATGCGCTTGTTTGTTTCAGGCTCCGCGCCTTTGTTAGCCGAAACGCATCAGGCTTGGAAGCAACAAACAGGGCACGCCATTTTAGAAAGATACGGTATGACAGAGACCAATATGAACACCTCAAACCCTTATGATGGCGATCGCCGTCCGGGTACGGTTGGTCTCGCGTTACCTGGGGTGGAAGTTAAAATCACTGACCCAGAGACGGGAGCGAGCTTAGCCAATGGCGATGTGGGCCAAATAGAGGTACGTGGTGCTAATTTGTTTACGGGCTATTGGCAGATGCCAGAAAAAACAGCAGAAGAGTTACGCCCAGATGGCTGGTTTTTAACCGGTGATCTCGGTATTCGCGATGATGATGGTTACCTCTCTATTGTGGGGCGCTCCAAAGATCTGATCATTTCGGGCGGTTATAATGTATACCCAAAAGAAATTGAATTAGTGGTAGATGAACACCCTGATGTATTAGAAAGTGCTGTGATAGGTGTTTCTCATCCTGACTTTGGTGAGGCTGTGGTTGCCGTGGTGGTTGCTAAAGGGCAAGTACAGGATGATGTGGCGATTAAAGCGCTGTGTAAAACATCACTCGCGGCTTATAAACGCCCTAAAAGGGTATTGTTTGTCGATGAGTTGCCTCGCAACACCATGGGTAAGGTACAAAAAGCTAAGTTACGTGAGCATTATCAATCTTTGTTTTAGGTGTAATTAAAGTTTTTTACTATCAATGGTATTTATTTAATTAATTTCATCTATTTTAGTTTTCATCTTATAGTTAATTTATTGCAGCGCACTTGAGTTTAGAGGCCTGCTAATACCAATTAACATGTGAATAAGGTGGAAATTTTATGCAAGATAATACCCCGTCAAAGCCAACGAATGTGCCTCTAACCTCTGCGAACGGGGCACCGGTTGGTGATGACAATAATAGTATTAGTGTGGGTGCACGTGGTCCTTTAACCTTTGATAATCATTATCTATTCGAAAAGCTAGCGCACTTTAATCGTGAAAGATTACCCGAGCGTGTTGTTCATGCTAGAGGGACAGGCGCTTATGGCACATTTACCTTAAGCAAAAGTCTAAGCGATTTAACCATAGCGAATTTTTTACAAACGCAGGGTCAAAAAACAGAGGTATTTGTGCGCTTTTCAACTGTTGGTGGTGGACAGGATTCCAGTGATTATGCCCGTGACCCACGAGGTTTTGCGGTAAAGTTTTATACGGAAGAAGGCAACTTTGACCTTGTGGGTAACAATACCCCAGTCTTCTTTTTAAATGATCCGATGAAATTTCCAGACTTTGTTCATTCCCAGAAAAAGGATGCCAGAACGAACTTGCCTAACCCGGCTAATATGTTTGAGTTTTGGGCCAATCACCCCCAGTCGTTGCATCAGATGACTATCTTGATGTCAGATAGGGGTATTCCTGCAAGCCTTAGACATATGCATGGTTTTGGCTCTCATACATTAAGTTTTTGGAATCAAGCGGGTGAACGAGTCTGGGTCAAATGGCACTTAAAAACGGATCAAGGGGTGCAAACTTTAAGCTCTGATGAAGCCGCGTTAAAACCCGCTCACGGTGCTCAGCAAGACCTTGTTGAAGCCATAGATAAGGGGGATTTTCCGAGCTGGACAGTGAAACTGCAGGTGATGACAGAATCTCAAGCGGCTCAGTTTGCCATTAATCCGTTTGATTTAACCAAGGTATGGCCTCATAAAGAGGTACCCTTGATTGAAGTGGGTAAACTTGAATTAAACCGTAATGTGGATAACTATTTTGCTGAAACTGAGCAAGCGACATTTGCACCTAGCAACCTAGTGCCTGGTATAGGGGCGTCACCGGATAAAATGTTACAAGCACGTTTGCTTGCCTATCAAGATGCCCATAGATACCGAGTGGGTGCGCATGCGAGCCATATTCCTGTGAATGCACCTAAGTGCCCAGTGAATCATTACCAAAGGGATGGGGCTTATGCCGGTGTGAATGCGGGAGCCAGTGCGTGTCCTTATTCACATGGAAATCAAGCCGCAGTGAATTATTATCCTAATGATAGGGTAAATGAACCTAAACCAGATACGAAAGTACAAGCGCCTATGATGCCTGTGCTTGAAGACGCTTGGATTGGTGCCCATAGCCAAGATGAAGAAGACTATTATAGCCAAGCAGGTGACCTGTTTCGTTTGATGAGTCAGGATCAAAAAATACAATTAGCGAAAAATATTGCAGGCGGTTTATCCCATGCTAACAAATCAATCAAAACACGTATGTTAGCGCAATTTGCCCGCGCTGATCAGGCTTACGCTGATGCGGTTGAAGTGCTGTTAAAATAAGTGATTGATGACATGAAAAGCCTACCGGGTCAGCCCGCTAGGCTTTTTGGCGTAATAAAGCTGCAATAATATATGTGTTTAAAGATACCCTTATCAGTGGCTTTTGCTTATGATTAGCGCCTTTAAAATCAAGTCTAAGGAATATCATCAATGGCCAAAATAATCTTCTCTTTAAAATATGTGGAAGAGGATGAAGCGAATGATATCCGTAGCCTACTGATTGAAAATGAAATTGATTTTTATGAAACGACAGCAGGCCGCTGGCAAATATCTTTGGCTGCGCTCTGGGTGCGTCAAAATGAAGATTATGAAAAGGCCAGAGCACTGATTGAAACAGATCAAAAAGTGCGTCGAGAGGCTTATCAAACAAATATTCCGGCGCTTGGGCTGCTGCCTTCATTATGGCGACAGTGTCGCCATAATCCCGTTGAGTTTGCGTTTACCCTAGTGGCTATCCTATTTGTTCTGGGTTTATCCCTACTGCCTTTTTGGTCGGTTTAAACTGGCACACAGTTTTCTTGGCTTTCAATTAACGCTTTAGCGATTTGATGTCGTGTCACAATACCAATAATGCGTCTGTCTTCTACCACAGGATAAACCTTGGGTTTTCTGTCTAACATCATTTTAGCCAGTGTCATGACAGTGTCGTTAGGTTTGATACACAGCACGTCAGTTTGCATGACAGATTCAATTGAATTGGGCTGGTGGCAGTAATAGGCATTTTGCATAAGTTGGGGAAGAACGTCCTGCTCAGATACAAAGCCAATTAAATTTCCGTACTGGTCTGCGACAGGCGCGCCTGATAACTTATGCCTTGTAAGACCCTGAATAAGTTCATTGATGCTCGTCTTCTGAGTGACATAATAAGCATCTCTAGACATGATATCTCGTATTTGCAATGTCTCTTTCATACACTGTTTCTCCTTTTAGAGCTTGATATGTAAGAGTTATCCTAAGCTTTAGTCTAGAGGGTATATGGCGAAAATGCTTCTTCAAAAACTAAAATAATATCAATAAGCTTAATAGCTTTTAGCTGTTTAACTATGTGTGTTTTATAACCTGCTTCGGATGCCTTCCTAAGGTATACTAGGCCTTTCTTTTTGTGATTAATGCCTTTATGAACAAAGTTAAACATCAGCCTAAGCGCGGCACGCGTCATCAAAAGCTAGAATTACATCCACGTAATCCCCATAGAGCGAGATATGACTTTGCTCTTCTAGCTGATTCTAGTGCTGAGTTAGCGCCCTTTATCAGAGCCAATAAGTTTGGTAACGAATCCATTGATTTTGCTGACTCAAAAGCTGTCAAAGCCCTTAACCGCGCTCTGTTGAACCATTTTTATGGTGTCAGTTTTTGGGATATTCCTGATGGTTATCTGTGCCCACCTATTCCTGGTAGAGCGGATTATATACATCATTTGGCAGATCTTTTAGCGGCCAGTAATCAAGGTGAAATACCCAGAGGCAAAGGCATTAAAGCTTTGGATATTGGGGTCGGTGCAAATTGTGTTTATCCTATTATTGGCCATAGGGAATACCACTGGCAGTTTGTTGGCAGTGATATCAATAAAATGGCGATTGAAACGGCTCGCGCCATAGTGATGTCTAATGCGTGTTTAAAAGGCAAAATCGACTGTCGTTTGCAAGCGTCTAATAAACAGATGTTTAATGGTATTTGGAAAGCAGAAGAAAGATTTGATTTAACCCTATGTAATCCTCCATTTCATAGTTCTAACGCCAAAATGCAAGCCGAGTCTCAACGTAAATGGAAAGGCTTGAATCAAGGCGAAAAGAGCACGAAAAAACAAGGACTGAACTTTGGTGGTCAAGATAATGAGCTTTGGTGTGATGGTGGAGAAGAGCGCTTTATTAATGACATGATAGCGCAAAGCGTGGATTTTGGAGAGCAATGTTATTGGTTTACGAGCTTGGTTTCTAAACAGGCAAATCTCGCTGGAATCTACCGTAAACTCAAACAAGTTGGGGCCCAGGAAGTAAAAACCATTGAAATGGCGCAGGGGCAGAAAATTAGTCGTTTTGTCGCTTGGACTTTTCTGATGCCAGACCAAAGAGATTATTGGGCCGATACTTATTGGCGCTAGTTTTGAGTGCAGCATGGATAAAAAAAGGCGCAAACCTCAGGGTTATGCGCCTTTTTTTTGAGCCTGCTATCTACAAGGCTTATTCTGCGACTAGGTCACAAGCGATCTTAGAAGCCAGTTTGGCATTGTTAAATACCAACTCAATGTTACTTGCTAGGCTATTACCACCGGTTAGCTCAGCAACGCGGGCTAATAGGAAAGGGGTTGATTCTTTGCCTGCAATATTTTGTTCGACAGATTCTGCTAATGCTTGTTCAACCGCTTGGTCAATGGCATTTTTATCCATCGCAAACTCTTCAGGAATCGGGTTAGTGACTACCACACCGCCATTCAATTTCATGCCCCATTTAGCATTCAGGAATTTGGCAATTTGAGTCGGTGAGGTCAAATTGTAATCCACTGTGTGGTCACTTTCACGGGTATAAAAAGCAGGCAGTTTATCTGTGTTATAACCTAAAACAGGTACGCCTTGAGTCTCTAAATATTCGCGAGTGAGGCCAAGATCTAAAATAGATTTTGCTCCAGCGCAGATAACCGCCACATTGGTTTTTGCCAATTCTTGTAAATCAGCCGAAATATCAAAGCTGGTTTCAGCGCCACGGTGAACACCACCAATACCGCCGGTGGCAAACACTTTAATGCCGGCCATAGCGGCAATGATCATGGTGGCAGCAACCGTAGTTGCGCCATGTTGCTCGGTTGCAACAACAAAGGGTAAGTCGCGACGAGAGCATTTGATTACAGATAGGCCCGCTTGGCCTAGGGTATCAATTTCATCATGACTAAGGCCCGCTTTCAAACGGCCATCTAGAATCGCAATTGTGGCAGGTACTGCGCCATTATCACGAATAATTTGTTCTACTTTTTTAGCGGTTTCTGCATTTTGAGGCCAAGGCATACCATGTGAAATAATGGTACTTTCTAGGGCGACAACGGGCTGATTGTTTGCCAGTGCTGCAGCAACTTCTGGGCTGATATCTAGATATTGTTTCATTTCTTGGCTATCCATTTTTCAATATTTTTTTGGCTTATTTTTGAATTATTAGCGGAATCGGATTCCAACGTCATGGCAGAACAGGCACTAGCAAATTCTAATGCTTGTCCAATTGGCCAAGCATTCAGTTGAGCATGTATAAAGCCCGCAAATAACGCATCCCCCGCGCCAGTATCACTGACCGCATCAATTTGGAATACACCGTGGAATTCACTTTGTTGGGCATCGGCAAAGATAACGCCCTCTGCACCTAGGCTTAATAGAATACTGTTTACTCCCAGTGCTAATAAGGCCTGAATGAGCTCATCATCACTGGCAGTGGTTAAACCTGTAATCGCTTTTGCCTCATCACGATTAACTTTTAACCCCGTTAAACGGTGAAGAATGGGCCTAAGGCGAATCGATTTTTGTACGGAAACGGCATCGGCATAAAGGTTGCCATGGCAATTTAGTTGGGCTAACCAACGGATGCAGGATTCGCTTAAGTTGGCTTCAATTAACAGGGTTTGAGCAGATAAGAGAAGCGATTGTTTATTGCTTAACTGGGGACCATCTAGGGTATCAATAATGGCCATATCGGATACGGCAGCCACTAACTGACCTTGGGGATCGTTCAATGCTAAATAAGTGCTGGTGCCAAAATCTGGATGACGAATCACAGCATCCATATTAATACCGCTAGTACGGCATTGCTCTAATAACCAATCGCCAGATTTATCTTGGCCAATGGCGCTAATAAGAGAGACATCTTGTCCTAAACGAGACAAGTTTTCGGCGATATTACGGCCAACACCACCTGCACTTTGGCTAATTTG
>Ga0209396_1000201_pt1 | contig 76872 bp, 69 predicted proteins | sample GOMGulsemesocosm_6_FD_184638 | JGI IMG/M metagenome (GOLD analysis project Ga0209396, IMG submission 184638) | Methane-oxidizing microbial communities from mesocosms in the Gulf of Mexico - GOM8C Gulf of Mexico (SPAdes) (version 2) | ecosystem: Environmental > Aquatic > Marine > Cold seeps... | reverse complement strand
ATTTTTGATTCTGTATTAATGAAAAATCATTTTGCTCCAGCACCTAAAGCTCAATTAGGTGAGCATTGGGATGAAAGTGAAATGGAGGAACTTGAGCAATTATTTATACAAGATCACCTAGAAATAGCCGCCTTTATTATTGAACCTATTGTTCAAGGTACAGGTGGAATGCGCTTTTATCATCCTAACTATTTAAAAGCTTGTCGTCTATTATGCGACAAATATGATGTATTGTTTATTGCCGATGAAATAGCTACAGGTCTAGGCAGAACCGGTAAACTGTTTGCTTGTGAATGGGCTGAAATATCACCGGATATTATGTGTTTAGGGAAAACGTTGACTGGTGGTTATATGTCACTGGCCGCTACTCTTTGTAAAGCGGAAATAGCTACAACGATCAGTGAAGGTGAAGCAAGCTGTTTTATGCATGGTCCAACTTATATGGGTAACCCATTAGCTTGTGCTCTCGCGAATGCCAGTATAGATTTATTACTCAATGATAATTGGCAGCAAAAAATTTCATTGATAGAACAACAATTACAGAGTCAATTATTACCTTTGAAGGAAAGTTTACGGGTTGAAGATACCAGAGTACTAGGCTCTATTGGTGTAGTAGAAACTAAACAAGCGGTTAATGTTGCTAAAATACAACAACGCTTTGTTGAATTAGGAGTATGGATCCGCCCTTTTGGCAAGTTAATTTATATTATGCCGCCGCTGATCATTACTGCAGATGAACTGAGTCAGCTTATTAGCGCAATAGCTTATGTGCTTGAAGATGATGAATGTTTTAACTGATTCCTTAGTTTTAATTAGCTCTCTCCACAATATGCAGAAGAATGTAAGTAATCCAAGCAACAGAGATAACAAACAATAATAAAAGATTAAAGCGTTTGTTATCGGTTTTTCTACGACTACGGTATTTATTAATTAAAAGACTGATATAACTCATTAACGCGCTTAGCCAAAGTAAAATAGATAAATACCCCGTTAAAGGTACTAACCAAAACTCTCTGACTGCAATATTTTGAAATCTAAGATAGCCATAATCTTTTTCAGGCGCAGCAAAATAAGAAGTAATCAAGGCGATAATAAATAATAACCAACTTAATAAGGTTAATATTCGTATGGAATATACCCAAATATCAGTATGTTTACGCCTTTCCTGTACATCATTAATCACTAAACGTCCTCTTTGTGAAAATAATTAATACTTTTCACTCTATATAGACCGGAAAATCGAAGTTTTTACTTGTTAAATCTTCTACCCAAGGTAACATATCAAGCCCAAAATCTAGAAGATAATTTGATAAACAAAGAGGTTGATAAATGTCAGTTATAGCAATTACTGATGTATTAGCAGGTAAGTACCCTGTTAATGAAGAAATTACCGTTCATGGCTGGATCAGAACTCGCCGTGACTCAAAAGCTGGAATTTCATTTCTTGCCGTACATGATGGTTCGTGTTTTGATCCGATCCAAGCAATAGCGCCAAGTAATTTAGATAATTATCAATCTGAAATTTTAAAAGTCACCACGGGTGCTGCGATTAAAGTAACAGGAATATTGGTTGAATCGCCTGGTAAAGGTCAGTCTTTTGAAATTCAAGCAACTCACGTTGAAGTCCTTGGCTTAGTTGAAGATCCTGATACTTATCCAATGGCGGCAAAACGTCATAGCATAGAGTATTTACGTGAGCATGCTCATTTACGAGCTCGTACCAATATTGGTGGTGCCGTTACTCGTGTACGTAATACGTTAGCTCAAGCAGTTCATCGTTTTTTACATAGCAAAGGCTATTTCTGGATCAGCACACCGTTAATTACCGGTAGTGACTGTGAAGGTGCTGGTGAAATGTTCCGTGTAAGTACTTTAGATATGGAAAATTTACCTCGTACTGATAAAGGTGATGTTGACTATTCACAAGACTTTTTTGGTAAAGAAACGTTCTTAACAGTTTCTGGCCAATTAAATGTTGAAACATACTGTAGCGCCCTGTCGAAAGTGTATACTTTTGGGCCAACTTTTAGAGCAGAGAATTCAAATACAACGCGTCATTTAGCTGAGTTTTGGATGATCGAGCCAGAGATTGCTTTTGCAGATTTAGCCGATGCTGCTGACTTAGCTGAAGAAATGTTGAAATATGTATTTTCTGCAGTTCTAGAAGAACGCGCTGACGATATGGCATTTTTCCAACAACGTGTTGATAAAACCGTATTGGATCGTTTGAACTCTGTGATCAATAACGACTTTGTCCGTTTAGATTACACTGATGCCATCACCATTTTAGAAAAATGTGATAAGAAGTTTGAAAATCCTGTTTCTTGGGGCGTTGATTTAAACTCAGAGCATGAGCGTTATCTTGCAGAAGAACACTTTAATGGCCCTGTTGTATTACAAAACTATCCTAAAGACATTAAATCATTCTACATGCGTTTAAATGATGATGGTAAAACTGTTGCTGCAATGGATATTTTAGCGCCAGGTATTGGTGAAATCATTGGTGGTAGTCAACGTGAAGAACGTCTTGATGTACTTGATGCTCGTTTAGCAGAAATGAACTTAGATATTGCTGATTATGGATGGTATCGTGATTTACGTCGTTACGGCACCGTTCCTCACTCAGGTTTTGGTCTTGGTTTTGAACGATTAGTTGCTTATGCAACGGGTATGCAAAATGTACGTGATGTGATCCCATTTCCAAGAACACCAAATAACGCTTCATTTTAATTTATTAAAATATGCAGCTAGTAGCAAAAACAAAAGCCCTCAAATGAGGGCTTTTATGTTTATGATGTGAGAAATATTTCTATTGAAGAATATGAACTAAAAATAGCTAACAAAGCTTTCATGAGGTTTATGGGCTTTTAACGGTAATTCTTTAGATTTACTACCAATGTATAAGAAGCCGACAATGTCTTGCTCTTCACCTATATTTAAACCTGATTTTACGTACGGCTCTTCACTTAATATGCCTGTTCGCCACATTGCACCATAACCAAGAGCAGTCGCTGCCATTTGCATTGCATGAGTACTACAACCGGCGGTAATTAATTGCTCCTTTTCAGGTACTTTTTCATGCTTTTGATAGTTTGTTGAAATAACAATAATTAATGGTGCGCGAAATGGCATTTTTGCAGCTTTATTAATTTTAGCCAGATCAGCGCCCTGTTGAGTCAAAGTTTCAACAAATAGTTGAGCTAATCGTTCAAGGCCAGAGTCCTTTATCACAGTAAAGTGCCAAGGTTGCAACCCCCCATGGTCAGGTGCTTTCATACCCGCAGATATAATTTCGTGTAACTCAGTAACACTAGGCGCAGGCGCTTGCAAAAAAGGGTTTGACTGGCGGTATAATAATAAATCTAATGCTTTCATAAATGATTATGTTGCTTAATGTATTTAGGCTTGAGCCAGTAAGTATATAAGTAATAGTCAGCACTAGTAAATCGTCCAGCACCAATAAAAAACAACGCAAGTAACATAAGAAAGTAAGTAGAAGCAAACTCAATCCCATTATTAAGTACAACAACATTACCATTTTCATACAACCATTCGGTATTGCCATGTTCTTCAAGGATTTCTCTTACGGTAGTGAGTTTTTCCGAAGTGCTAGCACTATTGTTTAAACTCATTTGCGCTTGTTCAAAGCCTAACCAAACAAAAACTTTTGCAGGGCTGGTATCAGGATTGGTAGGGGTAACAGCAAACCAACCGTTATCAGCATGAACACTTGTTGCTGCAATGATCATGGTGAACATTAATGGCAAAGAAACTAGTCGCGTTAATAAACCAAACAACAAGAACCACCCTCCTAAAAATTCAGTCCAAGCGGCAAGGTTGGCTAAAAAGTCTGCATAGGGTAAGCCTAAGCCCCATTCGTTATTACCAAACCAAGCAACAATATCCTCTCTGGCCAACAATCGTTGAAAAAAAGATAAATCGGTATTGCCTAATTCCAATTTGTTAAAGCCCGCAATAATAAATACAGGGGCTAAATATAATCGAAGTAAGAATGCAGGAACACCGTCTAATACGAGTAGTTTTTTAATAAAACATTGGTAATAATAAGCACTTTTCATAGTTATAAGTTATTAGTTCACATAGGTTAATAGAACAAGTTTTTCTTAAGAATCTTTCACTAAGTAAGTATAACTTCACAGTATAGTTGTAAATATTTACAATTGAGACTTCTTAAGCACGCTATTTTTAAGTAGCATAGTCTTATATTGTACTTAAACTTGATAAAAATTTATGAAAGAAGATCAATCAACAATTAGTAGACTCTTTAGTTCTCTTTTTAGCCTATTAAATACCTCACGTAAGATTATCGTTAACTTAGTATTCTTTTTGGTGCTATTTCTCTTTGTTATCTCACTAACAAGTAATGAAGCCAAAATTGTTGTTCCTAAAAAAGCTGCTTTAGTGCTAAATATTTATGGTGATGTCGTAGAGCAGAAATTTGAAGTAGAGCCCATGGATGCTTTTATTAATGAAGCATTTAGTCAACGAGATGAAAAACCTGAAGTATTGATCAGTGATATTACGGATGTTATCAAACGAGCCAAAACTGACGACAGAATAGAAGTACTGGTGTTAAAGCTTCAAGGTATGAAACGTTCAGGGCTTACAAAGTTACGCATTATTGCAAAAAGCATTGAAGACTTTAAAACCTCAGGTAAAAAGGTTATTGCTTATGGCGATCAATATCAACAAGACCAATATTACCTTTCAAGCTTTGCTGATGAAATTTGGCTTAACCCAAATGGTTGGATGATGTTAGACGGTTATGGTCGCTACCAAATGTATTACAAGTCTGCACTCGATAAACTAGCAATAAGTCAGCACATATTTAGAGTAGGCACATATAAGTCAGCGGTTGAGCCTTATATGCGAGATGATATGTCTCCTGCTGCTAAAGAAGCAAATAAGCAATGGTTATCTGATTTGTGGATGCAGTATAAAACTGATGTTGCCCAGCAAAGAAACTTTGAACTATCTAACTTTGATGAAACCACCAATAGTTTAGTCACAAAGTTAAAAGCAGCTAACGGTAAAATAGCTCAATACGCTCTAGATAATCATTGGGTTGATGCTTTAAAAACGAGAGAACAAATTACCGCTTCAATGATTTCTCTTGTTGGTAAAGATTCACAAAATAAAACCTATAGCCACATTAGTTTTAAAAACTACCTCAATGCGACAAAATCTGCCTTCCCAATGAATAATCCAACTAGTGATAAAGTGGCTATTATTGTCGCCAAGGGCACGATATTAAATGGTACGCAAAAACCTGGAGCTATTGGCGGCGACAGCACAGCTAAACTACTACGCAAAGCAAGAATGAACGAGCAAGTAAAAGCGGTAGTTCTAAGAGTAGATAGCCCCGGTGGCAGCGCTTATGCTTCAGAAATTATTCGACAGGAAGTTGAATTACTAAAAAAAGCAGGTAAAACAGTGGTTGCTTCTATGGGGACTTATGCGGCATCAGGAGGTTATTGGATCTCAGCTCCTGCGGATAAAATTATTGCAGCACCAACAACAATAACAGGCTCAATTGGTATCTTTGGCTTTTTCATGACTCTTGAAAACTCTTTAAGTAAATTAGGTATTCATACGGATGGTGTTGGTACAACTGAAATTGCAGGTTTTGGAGTTACTCAACCATTAAGTGATGGGATGGGTGAAATATTCCAAATGGGTATCGATAGAGGTTACCAAGATTTTATTGAACTTGTTGCTAACAATCGTAACATGACTACTAAACAAGTCGATGCCATTGCCCAAGGACGTGTTTGGTCAGGATCAAAAGCAAAAGAGTTAGGTTTAGTTGATGAGCTTGGTGATTTAAATTATGCGATTGAGCAAGCTGCTACACTTGCTAAACTAACCGATTTCGACACCTTATTAATTGAGAAAGAATTATCTTCTACCGATTTGTTTTTTCAAAATTTATTTGGGAAAGCTGCGGTGTTAATGCCGGAACAATCAATAAAATCATTAGGGGCTTTTGATCAAATATTATTGAAACTTAAAGCTGAGTATCAAGCAATTAACGATTTAAATGATCCACAAGGTATTTACTCATTTTGCTTAGCTTGTGAAATAGATTAAATATACCCATTAACATCATTTCTTAGTGCTTATTTCTTATAGCATTAATTGATATACTAAAACCCCGTTAAGTTATTCTAATAATTTAGCGGGGTTTTATCATTCCTAATCAGTAAGATTAACAACACCAAATTTAATATGAGAAAAATCAGTCAATGAAAAAACGTATCTACATTGCTTACACTGGCGGAACTATTGGTATGAAAGCCAGTGATAATGGCTACATTCCTGTGGAAGGACATTTAACTGATTCTATAATGGCTATGCCTGAATTTCATCGTGAAGAAATGCCGGAATTTAGTATTCACGAGTACCTGCCACTCATTGATTCATCAAATATGACTCCAAGTGATTGGCAACGCATTGCTGATGACATTTATCAAAATTATAATGATTATGATGGTTTTGTGGTGCTGCATGGTACGGATACAATGGCTTATACTAGCTCAGCATTATCTTTTATGTTTGAGAATTTAGACAAACCCGTCATTGTTACTGGTTCGCAAATCCCTTTCAGCCAGTTACGCTCAGATGGCCAAGTTAACTTATTAAATTCACTCTTTATTGCTGCTAATCACCCTATTTGCGAAGTAGGCTTATTTTTTAATAATAAGTTGTTTAGGGGCAATCGTTCGATTAAAGCTTATGCCGATGGTTTTAATGCGTTTGATTCACCTAATATGCCAGCATTATTAGAAGCTGGTATTAATATTAGTTTAGTAGCTGGAGAAATATCATCTCGAAAAAACAAAGCACTAAAACTAAACAACATAACACCACAACCCATTGGAGTTGTGTATTTATACCCAGGCATTAGTAGTGAGCTCATTGAAAACATTATAAAACAGCCGGTCAAGGCTTTGATATTAAAAAGTTACGGTGTTGGTAATGCACCGCAAGATGAAAAGCTATTAGCTTGTTTAGCGAAAGCAAATGAGCAAGGTATTATTATTGTTAACTGTAGCCAATGTATAAAAGGCACCGTTAATATGGAAGGTTATGCAACGGGTACTTCGCTTAGTAAATGTGGCGTTATTAGCGGTAAAGATATGACATTAGAGGCCGCATTAACCAAACTGCATTACTTATTAAGTCAAAACTTAGCTGTTGATGAAATTAAAAAATTAATTGTTGAGAATTTATGTGGCGAGTTAACTGCGTAACTTATGTCTCAGTAACCATGTACCAAGACTCTACTATAAAGAATTAAATGAATCAGTGCATTTCATTTCCCCCCCCTTCTTAGGGTAGGTAAATGCACTATTTATTGTTTTAAATAAAATAAATAGAAGTGCCTGTTTGTTTTTTTGCCTCGTACATAGCTTCATCCGCTAACTGGATTAACGTATGAGCGTCAGTCGTTTTATCTATATACACAGAAACGCCAATACTTGCTTCAACCTTGATTAATTTTGATTGGATATTAAATGGAGAAGTAAATTCTTTTTTAATTTTAAGCGCCATTTTATTTAGCAACGTTTTATTTTTAAGCCCATTCATCACTACAAGAAATTCATCTCCACCAAGACGCGTAACAATATCTGATTTTCTTATGCAATGTTGTAGTCGATTAGCAGTACCAACTAAAACTCCATCGCCAATGGTATGTCCGTAGTTATCATTAATTTCTTTAAAGTTATCAAGATCAACATACATAAATGCAATGAGTGTTTTTTGTTTTTCAGCTTTAACGAATATATCGTCTAGTTTATTTTCAAGTACTCTTCGGTTTGGTAATTTTGTTAAAGGATCCAGATTGGCTAATGCTAAAGCCTCGAGTTCCTTTTGCTTTCGTCGTGAAATGTCACGAACAATGGCAAGTATATAATCCGTATCATTGTAATGAATAAAGCTAATACTCGCCTCTACTGGAAACTCAGTATCATCTTTACGTGTATGGGTAGATTCAATAACTAAAGTTCCATGCTCTTGGATATTTTGACTGTGTTTTTTCCAGTTCCCTTTCTGATTAAAATCAGGATGAATATCACTAACCGTTAATTTTAGTAACTCTAATTTTGTATAACCTAACCGTCGATACGCAAGTTGATTACAATTTAATATTTGACCAAACTTAGGCTCAACCACGTAAATGGCATCATTAGATTGGTTAACTAAGTAATTAAGTAATATCTCACCTGTATCAGATTTTTTTATAGCTGTTAAATCAATAAGTTGTGATATATATCTTTTGATAACACCATTGTCATCTGGCTGTGCCACAATATTTAATTGGGCATAAATGGTATGACCTAAACGGTGCCGATAACGTTTTTCAATCTGGATAGGAGTAAAGGGGTCTTTTATTAAACTTGATCTTATGACTTCATTTGCTTCAATATCATCAAGGTGGGTAATAATGACATCATCAGCGTAAATGCTTTCGCCCTCATAGCCCAGCATTCTCATTAAAGCAGGGTTAACATACTCCAACTTACCATCGGAAAATGATAATACAATTGGAATGGGGGTTATTTCAAATAAACGGTAAATAGAGCTTTCTATTTGATTTTTACTGCTAGTCATAATCAATCACACAACGACTCTTTTATTTATTGTATTTCCTAATTAAACTGCTGAAAGATTCATCCTTGAATGATAATTATAGACCACACTAATTATTTTACTAAAGACAAATAAATATCTACAACATTTATTATTAAGTACAGGTTGCGTTTTTCTGAGAAACTATTTTATATAAAATTTAATCTTTTATAAAATAAAGAGATAAGAGTTGTTTGGCATATATAATTAGAGTAACGAGGAAGCTTTAACACCGCCTCGTTACAGTTATACTTAGCAATAAATTTTTTTGATCCTTTCGATAAAGTTAACATCGTTCGCTGTAAACATACCTAAATCGAACCATTGGTCAAATAATTGCTCGGTAGTCAGTCGGTTACCGGATGACATTTGTTCCTTCATTAAAGCAACTTGTACCATCATTCTTTGCGCCTTATATTCACTAGGTGATTCATTACCCGTCAATATTTCAAGTTCGAGCGTTTTATGCATACGCTCTTGCTCATTAACTTGAGGCTTTAATTCAGTAAAACGTTTCTGCCATTTCGCTGATAAGTCAGTAAAATAAACTTGTTCACTTAATGGCTCTGATTTGGATAGAGAAATCATGCATGCAAAAATATTTTGCCAATGCTGGCTTTTATCTTGCTGTTGCAAAGTGGATATATCACTATCCAAAGCGTTTTGTAATTCTTTAAAAGCTTTGATTAATTTATTATCACGCGCCTTACTCTGCTGAAATTCAGTGTGAAGATTTAACACTTGCTCTTTAATGGCCTTCATATCTCCTACTGTTGAAGATAACTTTTTTTGTGCCGTTAACTGTTCAATCTTTTCTTGTACTTCAAGTAAAAATTGACTTTGTTTGGCCTTATCTTCACTTTGCAAAACTTGTCTTTTAGCAAATACACTGTCATTAATTGTTCTAAATTTTTGCCATAATTCATTTTCAGCTTGCTTGCCACAATAACCAATTGCTTTCCATTGAATCTGTAACGCTTTAATTTCATTTATCGCACGATAAACATCTTCGTCATTGCTTAATTGTTCTGCTAAAACAATAAATTTCTTCTTTGCATCAATATTATTTTGATGAAAAGCTGCTATTGATGATTTAACTGGCTTTAATATTTCATTAAATTCTAGATTAAGCGATTTATATTGAGTTCTATCTACTTCACCGGCATCTCGCCATTGCTGTTGTAGCTTACTTAAATCTGATTCAGTTACTTTAAAAGCGACTTTGTTATCATCGTTTTCAACAACTTTAGTTGCTAGTTCTTTTGCTTTTTCAATAACATTGAGTCTAGTCGTTAAATGCTGTGCTCTTAACTTTTCTTGTTCAGAAAAGAATAAACGACATGGTGCAAAAGCTTGTTCACAGGCTAAATTAAAATCAACATTTAGTGTTTTTTCCACGTCGTCTTCAGCATGACCTAATGAATTCCATGTATTCCTAAAAGCTTTGACTTTCGCTGCTTGTTCATTGGGGTTGTCTAATGGTGAATTGACTAATACTTTGACCTCTTCAAGTAATTTTTTCTTTCTCGGCGTGGCAATGTAGTGCTCCCAATCACTCAACTCAGCTATTTTTTCTTTTGCACTATCATATTCTCGCTGCATTCTTTGTTGTTGTTCAAGATTAAGCTGTAAGTATAAACGCTCGGCCTTTTTGAATACTCCAAAGGCAGCATTATATTTGCCTTGTGTAATTAAACGATTAAGATCAGTGAATAATTTTTGTAATTGATATTGGTTATGCTTTTGTTGCTTTAGTAACGGACTTAATGCTCCATTCCATTGCTTTACGATTTCTTGATGTGCACTAACTATCGACTCAGGTAATACTCCTGAAGCTTGATTTTTAACCAGTTGCCACTGTTTTAACCAATCTTGGTAAACAGGATGGCGCTCGGATAATTCAACAAGTGTTGTCGGTAATGCTAATTGAGATATTTTAGAAATTAAATGAGTTGCTTGAGTAACCGACTGAGCAATTTCAGGTAACTGACTTAGCTTGCTTTGTAACTGTTTCAATTGAGAAGCAAATATTGATTGCTCATTACTATTTAATACTGAACTTTCAATTTCTTGAGTTATAGAAGTCAACTCGTCATTAAATACACCTTCATCAATTTCACTATTTTCAAAGATTGAAGTGGTGATCAAATGTTGTTTGTCTTTAATCCATTGAGAGAATTTATGTTGAGCGTTTTGTTTATCTATCGAAAGTTTATTAGTGATCAACTGTTGTTGATGATCTTCAGCTTTCTTAACAAATACTTTTGCTAACTGTTGCTCTATTTCTGCATACTTAGTAATTAGCTTTTGTTTTTCTTGTTCATTAAAATAGGAAAAATCAATTTGAATCGTTTGCCATTGAGCAATAATGTCCGCTTTTTTATCAAGCATTTGTTGATAATCAGCAAGATCTTTAAGTGCAAGAAGTTTTGCTAAAAGCAGTTGTGCTTGCTTTTCAATTTTCTTGGGTTTGTCTTTAAGTTCAACTATTTTTGCTATTTTAGCTTTAATTGTTTCACTAATAATATCAATGGTTGAGCGTTTTAATAGCTTTTCTAGTAAATCCTGATCTTGCGTTTGTTCAATCAAGAAGCTCTGTACTTGCTGAGAGTTCTTACTTTTAAACAAAGGTAAAATTAACTGAGCTTTAGCTAATTTATTAAAGAGCGCAATAATTACATCATCATCTGTTTCTATTTTTAACCAAGCATCAAGCAATTGCTTTTTGGCTTGGTTATTAATAAAAGCTACTTTTTCTTCTGTTGATAGTTTGATGGCATGTTGACCAAATAATATTTGTTCAACTTGCTGATAAGCATATTCTTTTATTTTACCATTACTATTACTTTCACTAGTTAGCAGCCAAGTATCAAAATTATTTATTTTTAATAACACTGAACGTCGTACAAGTTCACTTTCATCATTTTCAAGCAGTGACATTAAAGTCGCTTTTTGATCTACATCTTCAGTGCTTAATTCTTCATTAATCGCGCTAATTCTTATATTACTATCTTTGTGTTGCCACTTTGCTTTAAAAAGTTTTGAAAAAATCATAAATCTGTAAACCTAGCTATATCGTCTTTGTTACATTTTTGAATATCACCTTGATCAGTTAAGTCATTAAACTGTGCTTTTAATTCACGTTTAGATTTAGTGACTAGTTCTCCATTGGCACCAACGGTTAACATTTGATCGGAATTTAGATGACGAGCTTGATAAGCCATTGAAAGTTGGAGTGCGTTATCTCGCTGAGCTTGCTCAACTTTAACACCTTCTGGCCACTTACCTGTTTCAGCTGCATGTTTTAAACGCAAGTACATTTCATGTGACATGTCGTCAACAAGGCTAACAATATTCATTTTATTTACTACTTCGTTTTAAAAGAATTAATTGGATACGTGTGATGATATAAATACAAAAACCAACAATTGTACTGGTAATTGCAGCGAGGTACTGCCAAGTACCTGGTTGAACTTCATACCAATAGAAAAATAAAAAGCCACCACAAAATAATAACATTGCCAAAAATGAAAAAGTCATTATGCGCTGGGACTTATTGATCGTTTGCACTTTCTTTAAACTTGCTAGCTTTTCAGCATCGATAGTGGTTAAGTCAATTTGACAATGATTACAAACTTTTGCTTTATCGGAAATTTTCTTCCGACAACTAGGGCAAGATATAACAGCCATTTTTTATTTCCTAATAAATTATGCAGCTATTCTACCTAATTAACGTGAATTAAAAATAAAAAAAACGCCCTTTCGGGCGTTTTTATTAAGAATAATCAATTTTAAATAGAGTTACTTATTCTCTTTGTCTTGCTTGAATCTATCTTCCCAAAAATGAGCGTTTTTAATGCCTAATGTTTCTGGATCAAAAGTATATTTTTCTACACCCGCTTTTTGCTGCGCTTCGTAATCTTTCAAGGCTTTTATTGCTGGTTTAGACATAAAGAAGATAATTAAAATACCCACAATATTTAACCAAGCCATAATGCCAACACCAACATCACCCATGCCCCATGCTGCACTTGGATGAGCTACTGTTCCGTAAAACACTGCAGACATCAGCATCACTTTTAAGAAAAATCTTAACGCAGGAATTTTAATGGTTCTATTAATGTATGAAACATTATTTTCTGCAATAAAGTAATAAGCTAATACGGTTGTAAACGCAAAGAAGAATAAAGCTAAAGCAATAAAAGGTTTACCAAATCCAGTTAATACACTATCAACCGCGATTTGAGTGAAAGCAGGACCATTAAAGATCACATCACTGGCTAAGTTTTGTACAACAAACGTTGAAGTACCTTCAGGCATTACATTATAAGATTGGGTAATTAAAATCATAAACGCAGTTGCTGAACAAACAAATAATGTATCAATGTAAACAGAGAAGGCTTGCACTAAACCTTGTTGTGCCGGATGCTCTACTTCAGCAGCAGCTGCAGCGTGAGGACCAGTTCCTTGACCTGCTTCATTCGAATAAACACCACGTTTAACCCCCCAACCAATAGCAGCACCAAAACCCGCCATTGGCGTGAAAGCATCAGTAACAATTGACATAAAGATTGCTGGTAAAATATCGATATGTAAAGCAATAATCACACAAGCAATAATAATGTAGGCTAATGCCATAAATGGCACAACAATTTGAGTGAAGTTAGCAATACGCTTAACACCACCAAAAATAATAAAACCTAAAATCAAAACAATAAAAGTTGCCGCGTATACTTTGGTTAACGCTAATTCACCTAGAAATGAGGGAACAGTTCCGCCATTACCAAACACATTAACTAGGGCATCACCTATACCATTAGACTGAACCACAGGCAACAACACACCACATGCAACAATAGTAGCAATAGCAAAAGTCCATGCATACCATTTTTGTCCCATCGCTTTTTCAATGTAATAAGCTGGACCACCTCGGTATACACCATCTTCTTCTTCTTTGTAGATTTGTGCGTTGGTTGATTCGATATAAGCAGTTGATGCACCTAAAAAGGCAACAACCCACATCCAAAATACAGCTCCAGGACCACCAAAGCCGATAGCCGCAGCAACACCAGCAATATTACCCGTACCTACACGACCAGAAAGAGATACTGCTAATGCTTGAAACGATGAAATACCTTTTTCTGAACTTTTACCAGATAATAATAAGCGCCACATTTCTTTAAAGTGACGGATTTGAACAAAACGGGTAAGCACTGAAAAGAATAATCCAGTAAACAAGCATAAATAAATTAATGCTGGGCTCCAGATAAAACTATTAAGTGTATTGACTATATCTTGCACTATTAACTCCTGAATTTATTATAATTATTTTTTGTGCATCTCAGCAGTAAAGCAGGATGCACTTTATTATTAAAACCAAAGACACTTCAAATATTAAGTACCTTAAATAACCTAACTAAAACTACCTTAAATCATCAACGATATGATAAATCGCCGTTAAAAAATCTCGACCAAATAAACTACTACGATTGTCAGACCAACCGACACTGTGATCAGGCAATAAATCGTTATCTTTAAAAGGCATTTCGACGGTATAAGCTAAACACTTAAATTGCTCACCTACCCAACTTGAGCCAACGGTCAAATTGGCTTGCCCAGCTTCTTCTTTGTCGTAACCTTTATCATCTTGAAACTCTGGAGTGATAGCGAGCAAAATTTGTTTAAATTTATCTTCTAGATTTTTATGGCGTTGATCATATGAAGGTATGCCTTCACAACCAGCAACAAAATTAAAAGGTAAAGCTTCATCGCCATGAATATCAAGGTGCATATCAACACCTGTTGCCAACATCTTTTCTCGAACAAAGTAAACTTCAGGACTTTTTTCAATGGAAGGCTCTGCCCACTCGCGATTTAGGTTAACACCTACGGCGTTTGTTCTCAAATGACCACGTACTGAACCATCAGGATTCATATTAGGCACTAAATAAAATACTGCACTATCTAACAATGAGCGAGCTACCCCATCATCTTCATCTAATAAACGGTCAATAAAACCTTCCATAAACCATTCAGCCATTGTCTCACCTGGATGTTGACGCGCAGTTAACCAAATAACTTTCTTGCCTTCCCCTTCCTCACCGACTTTTAACAATGAAATATCACGCCCATCAAGCGTTTGACCTAATATTTCTAACTGGCAATCAATGTCTAATTGAGCGTTATGAATAAGGTCTTGGTGACGTTCATAGCTATAAGGAGAAAAATAAGCGAAGTAGATGCTGTCATATTCTGGTGTGATAGAAATAGTTAAATTTTGACCATCAAACTCAGTAGGCACTCGAAACCAATGTTCACGATCATATGAAGCTACCGCTTGATAATCTTGCCAACCTTCAAGATAAGCAGATTGACCTGCATTGACAATTTTTAATACATGCTCAGTTCGAACATTATTGTTAAGTTTAAAGTGAAACCATTGATAAAAATCAGATTGATTATCTTTAATGATTTCTAAAGTGATGTTTTTAGGATCAGAGGCAGAAATAACCTTGATATTGCCGCTATCGAATTTAGCTGATATTTGCATGAAGAGTATCTATTTATCTATTTTTTGAATACCTTAGTGTACACAAACATTTTAAAGATCAGAAGCGCTAAAGTGATCTTAAATAAAGTCCTAACTCCGAAGAATATCCCATTGATTTTGAAACTACGGTATTTTCTTCATTAATTACATAATAACTTGGGTAAGCACTAATTTTATAGGCACTTTTAACTTGTTCATTACCAAATACCACAGGAAAAGTTAGGTGATGTTGAATAACAAACTGCTCAATTTCGGCTTTATCAACAAAATCTAGCGCGACAGCTACTACATCAATATTTTCATTTTTTTGATATATCGCCTGTAAATTGCTAATGCTGGCATGGCAAACATGGCACCAAGGGGCAAAAAAATAAATTACTTTAGTTTTTTGGTTGGCTTGCAATGAAACATACTCATCAACGGTTGAAGTCAAAACAAAAGATTGCTCTGCCAATGAAGTATTTCTAGTCAACATATCACTTTCTTTAAACCAAGATAATAATTGGAAAATGGCAGTAAAAATAACAATTTGAACAAGTAAATTTTTTATCAAGAATCGTTCCGAAAATGTAATTAGTGTAGCTTATTGATAAAGACCGTAAAAACGTTAAAGTTATTCATCAAAAATAAAAAAATCCGATGTGATAGTTATCACACCGGATTTAACAATTAATTTATTCAGTAAAACACTAGTTTTATTTTAAAATGTGTTAAGCAGAAAGGTTGGTTAAACCTTTCATATATGGCTGTAGTGCGGTTGGAACATTGATACTGCCATCGGCTTGTTGATAGTTCTCTAAAATTGCAACAAGGGTACGCCCTACGGCTAAACCTGAGCCATTTAAAGTATGTAATAATTCTGGTTTATTAGTTTCACTGTTTCTAAAACGTGCTTGCATACGGCGAGCTTGGAAATCCCCCATGTTCGAACAAGAAGATATTTCACGATAGGTATTTTGTGCTGGTAACCATACTTCAATATCAAATGTCTTGGTTGCACTAAAACCAATATCACCTGTACAAAGAATTACCGTACGATAAGGCAACTCTAATTTCTCAAGTATCTTTTCAGCATGGCCGGTTAACTCTTCTAACGCTTGAAAAGAATCCTCAGGCTTAACCACTTGTACCATTTCAACTTTATCAAATTGATGTTGACGAATTAATCCCCTAATGTCACGACCACCCGAGCCAGCTTCACTTCTGAAACATGGAGTATGAGCACACATTTTAATTGGTAAGTCAGCTTCAGCAACAATTTCATCACGCACTAGATTTGTTAACGGCACTTCTGAAGTAGGGATTAAAGAAAATCTTTTACCACTTAATTCTGTGTGAAATAAATCTTCACCAAACTTTGGTAATTGTCCTGTACCGTAAAGAGAATCTTGATTAACTAGATAAGGCACATACATTTCTTGATAGCCATGCTCTTCAGTGTGAACATCAAGCATAAACTGGGCAAGAGCACGATGCATTTTAGCAATATGACCGCGTAATACAGCAAAACGAGTACCTGCTAGCTTAGCACCGCTTTCAAAATCTAAACCGTTGCCTACACCTGCGCCAACATCAACATGATCTTTAACCTCAAAATCAAACTCACGAGGCGTACCCCAACGTTTAATCTCAACATTATCATCTTCACTAGCCCCTTCTGGAACAGAGTCATGAATTAAATTAGGTACAGCAGAAAGAATACCATTAATTTTTCCTAATACTTCATCTTGCTCAGTTTTTGCAGCGTCTAAATCTTTACCTAATTGACTTACTTGTGCTAATAACGGCTGGATATCTTCACCACGAGCTTTCGCTTGGCCAATCGATTTTGAACGAGTATTTCGTTGATTTTGCAATTCTTGTGTTTTAACTTGAAAAGCTTTTCGTTGCTCTTCAAGTTGCATTAATAATGCGGTATCTAAGGTAAAGCCACGTTTAGCAAGTTGTGCCGCAGTAGCTACAATGTCAGTTCTAAATAATTTTGGATCAAGCATTTTTTTCACGTCTACAAGTTGAGTTATTTGTTATTAGCAGCTAGTTTTCATTACTTAGAAAAGTAACTTACTAAAGTCAGTCCAATGCCAGCTGCAAATACACATAAGCTGACATTTAATAATATATTTAACATCGCTTTTATACTTTCACCTTGCTGAATTAGCAAAAAGGTATCCAGTGAAAAGGTCGAAAAGGTGGTAAATGCGCCTAAAAAACCAATACCAATTAAGGTTCGATAAACGCTTACTTCAATAACACCATTTTCAATGAGTCCATATAATGCACCCATGATCAATGAGCCGGAAATATTAACCGCCAATGTCGCAAAAGGGAAACCTTTTCCGAGCCAATTTAAAATTAATTGTGAAAAATAAAAACGTAAGCTCGCACCACAAGCTCCACCAAGTGCAACGAAAAGGTATATCGAGGCATTACTAATAGTACTAGTCATAACGCTTCTCATTACTTTGTTGATTTAATTGATTTAAATAATCTAACTTATCTTTTAACTGTTTTTCAAGGCCGCGATCGCTGGGTTGATAAAATGAAGTTTGCGCAAGCTCAGCAGGAAAGTAGTTTTCTCCTGCGGCAAAGGCATTTTCTTCATCATGGGCATAACGATATTCACTGCCATGACCTAAATCTTTAGTGATAAAGCTAGTGGCGTTTTTCAAATGCATAGGCACATCTAAACTTGCAGTATCTTGTGCCAATGTTAATGCTTGATTAAAGGCTCGATATACCGAATTGCTTTTTGGTGCTAATGCCATATACACCGTTGCTTGAGCTATGGCTCGCTCCCCTTCACTTGGGCCAACTCGTGAAAAAGTATCCCAAGCGTTTATCGCAAGTTGCATCGCTCTTGGGTCAGCATTACCAATATCTTCACTAGCTATGGCTAATAAACGACGAGCAACATACAGTGCATCTCCACCACCAGTTAAAATTCGAGCATACCAATACAAAGCAGCATCAGGGTCTGAGCCACGGACAGACTTATGAAAAGCACTAATCAAGTCGTAAAAGGCATCACCATTTTTATCGTACATGGCAACTTTATTACCGGCGATTTGTTTGATATTTTCTTGAGTAATAGTGATATTGCCGTCAAGAACATCCACTAAATCTATACAGTTCTCTAATAAATTAAGCAAACGACGAGCATCACCGTCAGCCAATAGAATCAATTGTTGTTTTGCCTGTTCAACAAAACATAAAGAAAATGACTTATTTGACGTTAGATATTCTATCGCATGCGTTAAAACAGTATTTAAGTTTTCTTGAGATAGTTTTTTTAAGGTATAAACCCGCGCTCTCGACAAAATAGCTTGATTTAACTCAAAGGCAGGGTTTTCAGTTGTCGCCCCAATAAAGATAATTGTACCATCTTCAATATGTGGCAAAAACGCATCCTGCTGACTTTTATTAAAACGATGCACTTCATCAACAAAAAGAACCGTACGCTTTTGTTGATGAGCAGCTCTGGCTTTAGCTTTATTTATCGCTTCTCGTATATCTTTAATGCCAGATGTTACCGCTGAAACACGCTCAATTTCTGCATCTGCATGACTAGCAATAATTTCAGCTAGCGTTGTTTTTCCTGTACCTGGTGGCCCCCAAAAAATTAACGAATGGCATTTACCCTGCTCAATCGCTTTATGCAGAGGCTTTCCTGCAGCCAATATATGTTCTTGCCCAACATATTCAGCTAATGTTTTTGGTCTTAATTGGGCTGCTAAAGGTTGAAAGCTAATGTTTTCATTTGTGCTGACATCACCGTTCTCTTTAAAGCTTAAGTCAAAAGAGCCATTAACGTTGGTCATCTAACTCAATACCTTCAGGTAAAACAAATTGGAATATACTCATCTTTGGTTTGTTTTTGATATCAACATCACTCAAATTAATAATGCTGAGTTGGCCTGTGCTATCTAATAAAGTAAAACTAGCTAACTCAGGCAGCTTTCCTATTTGATTAAAATTTAGCTCTAAGGTTTTTACTCGACTATTACTGTCTTTAGCATGGATCAAATAATTTTTTGTATTTATTTGGCTAACAGTAAACTTATCCCATAATTTTTTATCATCACTGGTTAACAATAAAATAGGGGTATTCGCGATAGAGGCATCTACCTTATAAGCGGTTGCTTGCTCGATGAAAGGGTCAAAAAGCCATAAAGTTTGACCATCAGAGACTATCAGTGACTCATCGGGTTGCTCAGTATTCCATCGTACTAAGTTGGGTTTGCTTACCACTAAAGAGCCACTCGCTTGTTGCAGCGTATTACCTTCTTCATCATGTACTTGTTGAGTAAAGCTAGCACTAAAAAAGGCGAGCTTTTCTAATAATTGCATTAATTGCTGTTTAGCCAACTGCTCTTTTGTAGTACTTGTTGAAGCATTAGATGTGTCAGTTAGTTTATGAATTTCAGCCTGGCTAGTACCTATGGGACTTAACTGTGCCGCAGATAAAAAGGTAGGGAAAATAATAATGGCCGCAGCCATTTTACGGGAAAAGTTTAACAACATACGGGTTTAATCCTTGTAATCCTTAACTGGCGGTGGCGCTAACACTTCTCTAGCACCATTATTGCCTGGTGTACTTACCACGCCTTGCATTTCCATTTGTTCAACAATACGAGCTGCGCGGTTATAGCCAATTCTAAATTTTCGTTGAATACTTGAGATAGACACACGGCGCGATACAGTGACAAATTCTAAAGCTTCATCATATAAAGTATCTAACTCTGCGCCATCGTCACCTTCTGCTAACTCACCGGGTAATAAAATTTCATTTTCAGTATCACCCGATAATATCTCATCTACATAATCTGGTTCGCCTCTCGACTTCCAATCTTTAACCACAGCATGTACTTCATCATCATTAACAAAAGCACCATGTACACGCACTGATACGGCTTCACCTGGAGGCAAGTAAAACATATCTCCCATGCCTAATAACTGCTCAGCTCCTTGTTGATCGAGGATTATACGAGACTCCATTCTTGATTGGACACGCAGCGCCATACGGGTTGGAATGTTAGCCTTAATTAATCCAGTGATAACATCAGCAGATGGACGCTGAGTTGCTAATATCAAATGCATTCCAGCCGCACGAGCTTTTTGAGCAATACGAGCAATCAATTCTTCAACTTTTTTCCCTGCTACCATCATCATATCGGCAAACTCATCAACCAAAATAACAATTGCAGGTAACTTCTCTAATAGCGGGGGTGTTTGTGTAAAGGCATCAGATGGTTGCCATAATGGATCAATTAGAGGCTCCCCGGCTTCAATAGCCTTCAAAACTTTATCGTTAAAGCCCTTTAAGTTACGTACACCTAGTGCTGACATTAATTTATATCGACGCTCCATTTCACCAACACACCAGCGCAGCGCATTTGCCGCTTCTTTCATGTCGGTAACCACTTCAGATAATAAATGAGGTATTCCATTATAAACTGAAAGCTCAACTTGCTTAGGATCAATCATGATCATACGCACGTTTTCTGGGGTAGATTTGTATAGGATACTGACAATCATGGTATTTACCGCAACTGACTTACCTGAGCCTGTTGTACCAGCTACTAATAAATGTGGCATTTTAGCTAAATCTGCAATAACAGGTTTACCCGAGATATCACTACCAATAGCCATGGCAAGATGAGAGCTAGACTCAGCAAATTTAGGATCTGATATCACATCAGTAAAGAACACCGTTTCTCGAAACTTATTAGGTAGTTCTATACCAATAACTGATTTACCTTCAATAACTTCAACTACACGTACACTTTTTGCTGATAACGAACGGGCAATATCTTGGGATAAACCAGTTACTTTGCTCGCTTTAACACCCGGCGCTAAGTTTAATTCAAATCGTGTAATGACAGGTCCAGGATAAACACCTACTACTTCAGCTTTTACACCAAACTCTAATAGCTTTTCTTCAACCAAGCGGCTGACTTGTTCAAGTTCTTTAGGATCAATTGGATTTTCAGTTCTGTTTGGACGATCTAGTAGCTCTAACGAAGGTAAACCTTGATAGTCAATAATAGGATGTGCTTTAGCTGGTTCATCTACAACAATCGGTTCGACTTGTTCAAATGCAGCAGTGATTTCATCACTGCTGACATGCTCTTGTACATTGATTGCCAATGGCTCACCCATTAACTCATCTATGGCAACAAAATGTTCTATTTCATCATCTAATTGAAAAGGGATATCGTCTTTACTCGGCGAAAATGCAGCCTGCTCTTCTTCACTATGAATGGCTGAAAATGCCTGTTGTACATCATTTTGTTCAATGTCTAATGGCTGAGACAATTTTTGTGATGTTCGTGTTTCTTTTGCGTTATTGTCATGAATAAGATTTTGGTGATCGGGAATATCAATATTAATTGCAGAAGATTCTAACTGAACAGAAGTACCAAACTTATCTCTTAATAAAGCAGGTAACATCATTAAATATTGTAGAAATTTGATCGTGTATTCACCTACATCATCAATAAACTTCAATAACGAAAAGCCTGTCAACAATACAAAGCCTGCACCACAAAAGGTTAAAAACAACAAAGTACTACCAACAAAAGATAAATAGGGTAATAAACTGTTACTTAACACATCTCCTAGAATCCCTCCTGCTGAAAAATAAAAGACGTCATCAAAGTTCATACTGGCAATAGAGGTAATGCCAATATAAAACATAATAAAACCAATAAACTTAAGCCCTAGCGTTAAATAATCAAGTTGAACTAACTTATGATATTTTTGAAAAAGTAACCAACCTGTAATAGCAATTACAAAAGGTAAACTGTAAGAAATCAAACCAAAAAGGTTCAATAAAAGATCGGATAAGTATGCACCTACCGCCCCACCTAAGTTTCGTATAGGTGTTTGATAACCCGTTTGTGACCAACCAGGATCAGCGGGATCAAAACTAAAGAGTGCCAGCATAATGAACATGGCAAAAACACAGGAGACTAACAACCCTGCTTCAAGCAGTCGTTGCACACCATTTAACTTACTTTGTGTAGGAGATTCTGAAGACAATATAATAAACCATATAATAGCTATTGTTGTTATATACAGTAAAATAACAAACTATGGTGGCGAGTTAAATGCTTTAATGAATATCTTAAGCCCTTTTCTGCCATTTAACGCTTAATTGGTATGTAATTAGTCGATTTAACTTCTTCCATCACCACATATGTTCTACTTTCACTAACTGCAGGAAGTCTTAACAAAGTATCTCCGAGTAATTGTCGATAAGCCGCCATATCAGCTACCCGTGTTTTTAATAAAAAATCAAAATCGCCTGAAACCAAATGACACTCTTGAATAACATCTAACTCATGCACGGCTCTAGAAAAATCATCAAAAACATCTGGACTAGTTTTTGTTAATGTAATTTCAACCAGTACCAATAAAGCTGCTTCAAGCTTTTTAGGGTTTAATATTGCTTGATATCCAGTTATATAATTGTCTTTTTCTAAGCGCTTAACTCTTTCTAAACAAGGAGTGGGACTTAAACCTACTCTTTTAGATAATTCCACATTAGATAAACGAGCATTCTTTTGCAGTTCATTTAAAATATTACGATCTATTCGATCGATATTTTTATTTTGATGTTCTCTCATTATATAATACTCTGCTATTTTTCGCCTTTTTAGAATTATATATCGACATAAGAAATATTACGACAGGTTAATTCGAGAATAAGCAACTATAATAGTCGCAAATATTATAATAAATATGTAAATTCATACAACAAGCGAGATGATTATGATTATTGGCGTTCCTAAAGAAATTAAAAACCACGAATACCGTATTGGTTTAACTCCTGCTGGCGTTAAAGAATTAACCGTTAATGGCCATGAAGTGATTGTTGAAAACAATGGTGGCGCGTCAATTGGTTTTGATAACGAACAATATGTTACTGCAGGTGCAAAAATAATTAACTCAGCTGCTGAAATTTTCGCTACTGCTGATATGATAATTAAAGTAAAAGAGCCTCAACCTGTTGAATGTGAAATGCTTCGCCCAGGTCAAATCCTATTTACTTACTTGCATTTGGCACCCGATCCTAAGCAAACAGAATTATTAGTTGCCTCAGGTGCAACTTGTATCGCTTACGAAACTGTCACATCTGCTGCTGGTGGTTTACCATTGTTAGCACCAATGTCTGAAGTAGCTGGTCGTATGTCAATTCAAGCTGGTGCTCATGCATTAGAAAAAGCGCAAGGCGGTTTAGGCGCTTTATTAGGCGGTGTTCCAGGTGTTGCTCCAGCGAAGGTATTAATTGTTGGTGGTGGTGTTGTTGGCACTCAAGCGGCTCGTATGGCTGTTGGCATGGGCGCAGATGTAACTATTTTAGACCGTTCACTACCTCGTTTACGTCAACTTGATACTGAGTTTGATGGCCGTTTAAAAACTGTTTACTCAACTGCTGATGCAATGGACCATTTAATTGTTGAAGCTGATTTGGTGATTGGCGCAGTATTAATACCAGGTGCAGCTGCACCTAAATTAGTAACCAAAGAACACATCAAAATGATGAAGAAAGGCGCTGTTGTTGTAGATGTTGCCATTGACCAAGGCGGTTGTTTTGAAACAGCTAAAGCGACAACTCATCAAGATCCAACTTATGTCGTTGATGATGTAGTTCATTATTGTGTAGCCAATATGCCAGGTGGTGTAGCACGTACGTCAACTATGGCATTAACTAACGCAACTATGCCATTTGCAGTAACACTTGCCAATAAGGGTGCTAAACAAGCAATGCAAGATGACGTTCATTTAATGAATGGTTTAAATGTTTTAGGTGGCAAGATCACATACAAGCCTGTTGCTGACGTTTTAGGTTACGATTATGTTACGCCTGAAGATGCTATTGCAACACTATAAAGTTCACACTTTATAAAATCTATTTGAATAGCCTTTGAATTTATCTATAAATTCAAAGGCTTTTTTATGTTCTGCCTAATTAAAGTTGATTATTTAACATTTCTTTAATTTTAATCGCTTTTTCAAAGTGATCTAAACTATGTGTTTGAATCCACCATGTTGCTGCTTCCATCAGTAACTCTGGCTCATCATTTTTATTTGCAAAAAAAGCGTAAAATGAGAGCCCTACTTTATCTCCTTTAGCGGCTATTTTTTTATTACACACTTCAATAATTTTTGCCCTTAACGATTTTCTCATTGTATATCCAAAGTTTAATTAACGTTAATAAATGTTCGAAAGCGCACTATTAGCAGGCACTGTACAATTAAACGTGCACTTTCAAAATACATTTTTCAAGAAATTGTTTTACCCTCTTGTGATCTTTGCTTAAAATCCCCATAAATAGCTTATTCATTCTTTTCTTTTTTCATTTTTTTGGAGTCATTCATGAGCGAAGCAAGACATTGCCCGTTACTCATTTTAGGATCAGGCCCTGCTGGTTACACTGCTGCAGTTTATGCTGCACGCGCAAATTTAAAACCTGTGATGATCACAGGCATGCAACAAGGTGGTCAGTTAACCACTACTACAGAAGTTGAGAATTGGCCTGGTGATGCTGATGACTTGACTGGTCCAGCATTAATGGAACGCATGCAAAAGCACGCAGAAAAATTTGATACCGAAATTATTTTTGATCACATCAATGAAGTTGATTTTTCTAATCGCCCTTTTACCTTAAAAGGTGACAGTGGTAGTTATACCTGTGATGCATTAATAATTTGTACTGGCGCATCAGCTCAATACTTAGGGTTACCTTCAGAAGAAGCATTCATGGGTAAAGGCGTATCTGCTTGTGCAACCTGTGACGGTTTCTTTTACCGTAATCAAAAGGTAGCTGTTGTTGGTGGTGGTAATACGGCGGTTGAGGAAGCATTGTATTTATCGAATATTGCTTCAGAGGTTCACTTAGTTCACCGCCGTGAAACGTTCCGCTCTGAAAAAATTCTAACTGATCGTTTATATGAAAAAGTTAAGAATGGTAATATTACTCTCCATTTAAACCGTACTTTAGATGAAGTATTAGGTGACAATATGGGAGTGACTGGCGTTCGCTTAAAAGACACACAATCAGACGATACCAATGATGTTGATGTTATGGGTTGTTTTATTGCTATTGGTCATAAGCCTAATACTGACATTTTCAAAGACCAGCTTGATATGAAAGATGGTTATTTAACCATTGAAAGTGGTACACAAGGGAATGCAACACAAACAACTGTTGAAGGCATATTTGCTGCCGGTGATGTAGCTGATCATATTTATCGCCAAGCAATCACTTCTGCAGGTGCTGGTTGTATGGCAGCACTTGATGCTGAGCGTTATTTAGACGCTAAAGCATAAGTAAATAAAAGCAATGACTTTGCCCTGGTTAGCTCCAGACAATCTTGTTTTTCCACCACTCAACAGCGCACTAGCTGAGCCAAACGGTTTACTCGCTGTTGGTGGTGATCTTTCTCCCAAAAGACTTCTATCTGCTTATCAACAAGGGATTTTCCCTTGGTTTAATCTAGATGATCCTATTTTATGGTGGAGTCCTACACCTAGAGCGATCATTGAATTATCCAATTTTAGAATAAATAAGTCGTTAGCTAAGTTTTTAAAAAAAAATCCATATACAGTTACTATCAACCAAGCTTTTGAGCAAGTTATTGATTATTGCGCTGACGCACCTTTTCGAAAAGAAGGCACTTGGATTATTGATGAGATGAAAACTGCATATTTACAACTGCACCTTTTAGGTCATGCTCACTCCGTTGAGGTCTGGTTAGAAAATAAACTCGTTGGTGGCTTATATGGTGTGGCAATTAATGGTTTCTTTTCTGGAGAGTCGATGTTTTATTTAGCCGACAATGCTTCAAAGGTTGCTTTAGTACATTTGAGGAGTTTATTAAAAGCTCAAAATGTTGACTTTATCGACTGTCAAATCAACAACCCCTTTTTATCTACTATGGGTTGCACAGAGCTTTCAAGAGAAACATTTATTAAAAAACAGCAAAGTGCTCTTAAAATCAAGCTACCAGAAAACTTTTGGTCTGCTCGTCAACTATAATGAATGTAGTGGTAAATCATTATGAATACTAATTATCAATTAGGTATCACCCAAAATTTTGATTGTAATTATCTTCCTGATAAAAAGGAAAGGTTACTGGTTGCAATGGACGAGAGACTTCAAAACAGTGATCGTTATGCTTGGTTGATGTCTCAAGGTTTTAGACGTAGTGGTGAACAAATATACCGTCCACATTGTGAAAACTGTCATGCTTGTCAATCCTTAAGGGTTTTAGTTGCCAATTTTTCACCTTCAAAAAGTCAAAAGCGTTTATTGAAGAAAAATCAAAAATACCAAGTAAAAATATCTCATCAATTAAGAGAGGAATACTATAAGCTTTATGAGCTTTATATTAATCAAGTTCATAGTGATGGAAGTATGTACCCAGCAAACTTTGAGCAATATCAAACATTTCTCAGTAGCAAGTTAACAGAACAAGTTTTTATTGAGGTTTGGCATGACCAAACGCTTATTTCAGTTGCGGTGACCGATGTATTAATTGATGCATTGTCTGCTGTTTATACTTTTTATCACCCCGATTACAGAAGAAATGGCATAGGGGTATTCTCTATCTTAAAGCAAGTCTCCTTTGCTAATGAAATAAATAAAGATTTTCTTTATTTAGGTTATCAAATTGATAACTGCACAAAAATGAATTACAAGAATCGGTACTACCCACATCAAATACTGAAAGAAAATAGCTGGCAGACTGTAAATAAATAAGACTATAGCTTTACATTAGCGGTTCATTTCGGCATTATCTGCGCAGCTTTTTATTTATGCACACTTTTAGAGGTTTAACGCCCAATGGCGAAAGAAGAAAATATTGAAATGCAAGGTACAGTTTTAGATACCTTGCCAAATACTATGTTTCGTGTTGAATTAGAAAATGGCCATGTTGTTACTGCTCATATTTCTGGCAAAATGCGTAAAAACTACATTCGTATTTTAACTGGTGATAAAGTGACAGTTGAATTAACACCTTATGATTTATCTAAAGGTCGCATTACTTTCCGTGCTAGATAGAAATATTAATTAACAAATTTTAAAAAGCCCTGATATTTCAGGGCTTTTTTTTTGCTTCGAAATAATGATTAAAATAAACTAATGTTCAACAAGTTCCTTTTTAGACTCATAACTCAATACGATCTTACCTTTTTTCACGCCAACTTTAGCAACGCCGCCAGCTTTTAAATCACCAAATAAGAGTTCATTCGCTAATGGTTTTTTCAAGTGTTCTTGAATAAGCCTTGACATAGGACGCGCTCCCATGGATTTATCGTAGCCATGAACCGCCAACCATTTTTTAGCATCTTTAGTTAATTCTAACGACACACCTTTTTCATCAAGTTGTACTTGTAACTCAACAATAAATTTATCAACAACTTGCTGAATAACGACATCAGATAAGTGATTAAACCAAACAATATTATCAAGCCGATTTCTAAATTCAGGAGAAAATACTTTGTTTATTTCATCCATTGCATCAATGTTATTATCTTGTTGTTTAAAGCCAATCGATTGTCGCATGGTTTCTTGCACACCAGCATTCGTTGTTAATACTAAAGTGATATTACGAAAATCAGCTTTTCGACCATTATTATCAGTTAATGTACCGTGATCCATTACTTGTAATAAAATATTATAAACATCCGGATGAGCTTTTTCGATTTCATCAAGTAATACTACTGCATGAGGATGCTTTAATACGGCATCGGTTAATAAGCCGCCCTGCTCATAACCTACATAACCAGGAGGAGCTCCGATTAGACGGCTAACGGCATGTTTTTCCATATATTCAGACATGTCATAGCGAAGTAGTTCAACACCAAGCACCTTCGCTAACTGTTGGGTAACTTCTGTTTTACCAACCCCAGTAGGACCTGCAAATAAAAATGAGCCCACAGGCTTCTCTTCATTACCTAAACCTGCTCGAGACAAACGAATAACCGATGAGAGCTCATCAATTGCCTGATCTTGACCAAATACCACTAGCTTTAAGTTTCGGTCTAAAGTTTTTAAACTATCAATTTCAGAGGATGATACAGATTTCTCTGGAATACGAGCCATTCTAGCAACAATGGATTCAATATCATTATCATTAATAACTTTTTTACGCTTTGACGCAGTAACTAGTTTTTGCTTTGCACCAGCTTCATCGATAACATCAATTGCCTTATCAGGTAAGAAACGTTCATTGATATATTTAGCTGATAATTGTGCTGCCGCTCTAAGCGCCTTATTGGTATAACGGATACCGTGGTGGCTTTCATACTTATCTTTTAAGCCCTGCAAAATTTTTGTTGTGTCATCAATGCTAGGCTCAACAATATCAATTTTTTGAAAACGACGAGCTAAAGCGCGATCTTTTTCAAAAACGCTTTGATATTCTTGATAGGTTGTTGACCCTAAACAACGAAGTTTTCCAGAAGATAACAATGGCTTAATTAAATTTGAAGCATCCATCATACCGCCAGATGCAGCACCTGCACCAATAATCGTATGAATCTCATCAATAAATAAAATGGCATTATCTTCTTCTTCGAGATCTTTTAATAACGCTTTAAAACGTTTTTCAAAATCCCCTCTGTATTTAGTCCCCGCAAGTAAAGCCCCCATATCAAGAGAATAAATAGTTGCATCCAACAGAAACTCAGGAACCTTTTCTTCGACAATTAAATTAGCAAGGCCTTCTGCTATCGCAGTTTTACCAACACCGGCTTCGCCAACAAATAAAGGATTGTTTTTTCTACGTCGACCTAACACTTGTAATGTTCGTTCGAGCTCATTACTTCTGCCAATTAGCGGATCAATTTTTCCGCTCTTTGCTTGTTCATTTAGATTGGTGGCAAAGTTTTCTAATGTTCTTGGCTCTTCTTCAGCTTGTTGAGCACTATCTTGACCAACTTGACCTGTATCTGCTTGCTCAACTTTAGCGATACCATGTGAAATAAAGTTAACAATATCTAAGCGGTTAATATCTGATTTTTTCAAGAAATAAGCCGCTTGAGACTCTTGCTCACTAAAAATAGCCACTAAAACATTAGCACCGTTAACTTCACTCTTACCTGATGATTGCACATGAAATACCGCGCGTTGCAATACACGTTGAAATCCAAGTGTTGGTTGGGTTTCTCTTTCTTCTTCTCCATCAGGAATCACTGGTGTTGTTTCAGCAATGAAAGCTAACAGTTCGGTTCTGAGCTTAGAAAGCTCAGCTCCACAAGCTTTAAGTACTTCAATAGAAGACGGATTATCAAGCAGCGCTAAGAGTAAATGCTCAACGGTCATAAATTCATGGCGAGACTCTTTGGCTTGACGAAAAGCCAAATTCAGGGAAATTTCTAAATCTTTGTTCAGCATAGGCTACTCCAATTCAAACCTTGCAACTTTACGCTTTTTCCATCACACATTTTAATGGGTGTTGATTTTCAATTGCGTAATCGCTGACTTGATTTACTTTTGTTTCTGCAACTTCTGCAGTAAATGTGCCACAACGGCCCTTACCTTTATAATGAATAGCTAACATGATGTCAGTTGCTTTCTCTGAATCCATATTAAAAAATATTCTTAAAACATCAATAACAAAATCCATCGGTGTGTAGTCATCGTTTAACAAAACTACATGATACATTGAAGGTTTTTGATGCTCTTCGATAACCTCTTCATCTAAGACCGCTTGGTCATCGATTAATTCTTTCCATTTGCTCATAGTTCTATATTAGTCTTTACCAGCAGTTTTTGCTGCATCATTATTGAAAAAAACAATCAAAAAAACGTTAAAAACACACATTTATTACTTGACTATTTCTATTTTTTATCTACGATTTAAACCGATGATGAATTTTTAATCATCATTACAATTATTGTTCATGCTTTTGGGGAAGCATACCTAATTACCGATGAATTTAGAAGGAAGTTGATGTATGGCTCACGGTACAGTTAAATGGTTTAACAACGCAAAAGGTTTTGGTTTTATTCGTCCAGAGGATGGTGGTGAAGATATCTTTGCTCATTACTCAACTATCCAGATGGAAGGTTACCGCACATTAAAAGCGGGTCAAGATGTAAATTATGAACTCAATGCTGGCCCTAAAGGTCATCATGCAGCGAGTATTACTCCTGATGAAATAGAATCCGACGAGTAAGTAAGTTATTTGAAAGAATAAAAAAACACAGCATTGGCTGTGTTTTTTATTGCTCTCATGTAAATTGTTTTTTACATATGTTCAATAATGCACTCACCGAATTGAGAGCAGGTAACCAAAGTTGCATCATCCATCAATCGTTCAAAGTCATAGGTTACCGTTTTTGCATTTATAGCCCCAGACATACCTTTTAGCAACAAATCAGCCGCTTCTGACCATCCCATATGACGTAACATCATCTCTGCTGACAAAATCACAGAGCCTGGGTTAACCTTATTTAAACCTGCATATTTAGGTGCCGTGCCATGCGTAGCTTCAAAAACCGCAATTTCTTCACCAATATTAGCACCTGGTGCAATACCTATACCGCCTACTTGGGCGGCTAATGCATCAGAAATATAATCACCGTTCAAATTCAATGTTGCAATCACACTGTACTCTGCTGGACGCAGAAGTAATTGTTGTAACATGGCATCAGCAATGACATCTTTGATTATGATCTCACGGCCTGTTATAGGATTAGTAAATGAACACCACGGTCCGCCAGAAATCAATTGAGCACCAAACTCTTCTCGAGCAAGCTGATAACCCCACTCTTTGAAAGCACCTTCGGTATATTTCATTATGTTACCTTTATGAACCAAGGTAACTGATTCTCGGTCATTATCAATGGCGTATTGAATAGCTTTACGAACAAGTCGCTCACTACCCTCTTTTGAAACAGGTTTAATACCAATGCCACAATTATCGGTAAATCGAATATTATTTACACCTAACTCTTCCGATAAAAATGAGATCATTTTTGTTGCTTGCTCAGAGCCTGCTTTATATTCAATACCGGCATAGATATCTTCAGAATTCTCTCTAAAAATAACCATATCTACTTCATAAGGTTTTTTTACCGGACTTGGCACACCGGTAAACCATTGAACGGGTCTTTGGCAAACATACAAATCTAGCACTTGTCGAAGAGCAACATTTAATGAACGCATCCCACCACCAACAGGTGTAGTTAAAGGACCTTTAATACCCACCTTAAAACGCTTAAACATCGCTAGCGTTTCTTCTGGCAACCAAGTTTCACTGTCATATATTTGTGTCGCTTTCTCACCAGCATAAACTTCTAACCAATGTATTTTACGATCATCACCATACGCTTTACTAACCGCAACATTGACAACATTAAGCATCGTTGGTGTAACATCAACACCGATCCCATCACCTTCAATATATGGGATAGTAGGATTATTTGGTACGGTTAACTTACCATCAACAATTTCAATTTCAGCACCTTGTTCTGGAATGATCAGTTGCGACATAATGTTGTTCCTTATTAAGTAGGTAGGTTTATCAAGCTAAAAGCAGAGAGCTGGCTCTAACACCTGCTTTAAGTAACTTGGATATGGTTAAATTAATCGATAAGGAGTAAATACACTAATACAGATTCAGTTATAGTGAACATAACGCTGATGAATAATTAAAACAAGTGTTTGAATTCTGATAGATTTCTAGAAAACATATAAATTTCAATTAACAATGATATTTTAATCGTTTGATATTCTGCTTCATTATTTTAATAGCTTGCTGCTGTTGTTCCGCATTCAGTTTTTGATATTGCAATTGTGAAAACTGCTGGCAGATTAATGAGAATATTTCAGCGATTTCAGGGTGGCTTTGTTTTACTTGTTTTTGAAAGTTATCAAGCGATACACTTTTAGTTTTAATAATATTTTGCTTCGCCAATAAGGCTAACGATTGTTGATAATACTTACGCCAAACTTCCAGCTCTTTTTTCCGTCTACTTTGAGTATTTAACCACCATAAAAGCAACATAATACATATCAATGCAAAAGTGATTAACAAGGCGGCTTTAACATTAATATCGCCTTTAAACCATTGAGTAAGCAAATCAAGTTGCCTTTTTTGAGAATAACCAATAACCCATTTTGTCCACTGGTAATCTAGTGCATCAAGTTGCCAACGAATAGCTTGATATATTGCAATTGAACCTAATTCGAAGTTAAATAAATCATCGGATAAAGATTGTTGTTCGCGTAATAATGCGGAGCTAAAGCCTTTCTCAACACGTTCAGGATTTACCGCAGCAGTAGGGTCAACTCTTACCCAACCTTTATCTGCTAACCAAACTTCACTCCATGCATGTGCATCTCGCTGATAAATACTGTAATAATTCCCTTGATTATTGTACTCAGCGCCTAAATACCCTAAAACTAAACGAGCAGGGATCCCTGAAGCCCGCATTAAGTAGGTAAAACTACTGGCAAAATGCTCACAAAATCCTGCTTGAGTATCAAAATAAAATTCATCCAAACTATGGTTAGTCAAGCTCGGGGGTTTTAACGTATAACGATAGTTATCTTGATTAAATTTTAACATCACTGCTTGAATTAATTGCTGGTCATCCTTGTATTGTTCTCTTAGTTGTTTTGCAAAGTTAACTAACCGTGGATTTGAGCGAGCCGGTATTTGTATATTATTAACTTGCTCTTGCGGTGAAAGTTCTAAATTAAGTAATTCACTTAAATAGCTGGTAACTTGGTAACTAATTGGTTGTGCAATTTTCCTTTGGCTGTATAAGGTATGATCGTCAAGTAAGTATATTTTTTTATTTTGTGCGACACTGCCAACTACCGCTATATCTAGACCAAATAACCAATGCTGATAACTTGGCTCTGCAATAACCTGATAACTAACCGTGTTGCCAGAAAAAGTTTTCAGCAACGCATCATCAAGCTGACGATGCCTTACTCGTTTTGTATGTTTCGCCAACCAGTGAGTGCCATTAAATTTATCTAAAACTAACGTGCGCCAGTAGAGTTGTTGATAGCTCGGCGGGTTATTTTCAAACTCAACTCTAAAAGCTAACTCATTGGATAGTGCAAGACTTGAAATATCGCCAACGGCTACCGTATCAGATAGACCTGTTGTTGCAGACTTAGCTAGTGGTACTTGCCAAAATGGAGATAGTTTAGGAAACAGTACAAAAAGCATTACTGCTAATGGCAAGCTTTGCACAATTAACCGTATACCTAATTTAGCTGATTCTTTAATTGTTTTTTTGGCATAAAAATAACTAATTAATACAGAGACATTAGCAATTAAAATCAGCAAAACCAATAAGGCAAAATAGAGCGATTGTTGAAAAATCAAGGATGATACAAGAACAAAAAGCCCAAGTGTTTGTAGTTGATAAAAATCTTTCCTTTGACGTATTTCAAAAGGTTTTAATACATAAGCTAAGCAAAGTAAATGAACCATACTCAACAATAAACCTAACGTCTTTGCCGTCACTATCAACAAAATGCAACCAACAACCGCAAGTAATAGTTTAAGCGCTCTTGATGGTCGACGAATTTTCTTATTATAAATGACCCAATGCCAAATAAAACAAAGCAAAGTTAACGCTAAGAGCCAAGGAGATAACTCTAATATTAGACATGCAATATTTAAACATTGAACCACAAGCAGTGCAAAAGTCGTTTTTGGGGGCAATTGAAACGTTACACCAGTCTTAATCATCAACTTGTCCGTAGATCGCTAACGCCGTTAGACAACGAGTAACATGCTCTCGCCCTTCCCCGGGAGCAATAGTTAAACTGCCAAGTTCAATGCCAAACTCACTATTTTGTTGTTGGCATTGTAAAATTGCATAACATAACAACCGCAATTTATCTTCAAGCTGACTAGAAGGCATCGCCTGTAAAGATAACCAAGTAGTCCCTCCTTGTTGCTGTTCATAACGTTTACTATGCCATCCTTGACCTCTAGCGACTTGTTTCCATGCAACTTGACTTAAAGGCTCTCCAACGCGATAACGTGTTAGTTCAGCAAAGTCATCTTGCCCCGCAATTGTTTGAGCAGACACATTTTTATCATCAGATTCATTAAATCCTTGCTGAAAGGGTATTTCTGAACTTGCTAATGGTTTCGGGTAAACCGTTACAGCCAAAGCTAAATCAAGTTTAGTCCAACAATGAAAGAGCCCTAGCGAATATTCACTGGCTAACTTCAAGCGACCAACTGTAAATATTCCTCTTGAGTTTAACGATAAAGGTAACTCAACTTGTGTGCTGTTATTACTTTGCTTTTTGTTCGTGTTCTCATTGGTTTGATTAATAGCAACTGTATTTTGTATAGGAAAGTTCATGGCAAGTGAAAAATGCTGCTTTTCGCTACTTAATACTACAGGAATATAAATAGTTTGCTGATCAAAGCCGGCATACTCTCCTTTAACTTCAATGGTTAGCCCCGACAAATTAAAAAAACAATGAAACATAGCACTAACAAATAAACTGCTAAGCAAATAACTAAAAAATAAAATTAAATTATTTTGATAATTGGTTCCTAAAATAAATAGTAAGAAAATAAAAAATAAAAATGAAAAGCCAAACTTACTTGGAATAATAAATATATTTTTTCGAGATAAACTTTGTTTTTTAGCCCCTGGCATACGCTGATTAAGCCAGAAGCTAAAGCGCTGGTTTATTCGTATTAACAGATTTTCTCTCAACGTTGAAAACATAATATAATCGCTTGATTAAAAAGGATTTACCGGATCAACTTGAGAAAGTATTTGGCTAGAATACTTACCTTGAGAAATACCCTCAATATTATCATGTAATTCAGCATGAGCACTTAATCTATGTTCACATACGGCAGAAAATACCGCTTGAATATCATCAGGTAAAACATGATCTCGATCATCAATAAAAGCCCAAGCTTTAGCGGCAGCAAGTAATGATTTCCCCGCACGTGGAGACAAAGGATTAACTGACATTTCTCCGTTACGGCTGTGTTGAAATAAAGCAATAATATAATCAAGCACTGACTCTGAACAATATACATCATCAACATGTTGCTGAATATTTTGCAACTGCGCTATGGTAATACCTGCTTTGATAGTAATATTACTTGTCATATTGCCACGACTTAATAAGATACGCTTTTCTGCTTCTATATCAGGAAACCCTAATGAAATTTTCATCATAAAACGATCTAACTGTGACTCTGGTAAGGGATATGTTCCGGTATGGTAAACAGGGTTTTGTGTCGCAATAACAAAAAATGGCTCAGGTAATCGATGAGTTGTACCATCAATACTTACACGCCCTTCTTCCATCGCTTCTAATAATGCACTTTGTGTTTTAGGACTTGCTCGATTAATTTCATCCGCGAGCACGACTTGATTAAAAATGGGCCCTTTATGTAATTCAAACTTTTGTTCTTGTGTATTAAAAACTGAGATCCCCACAACATCGGCCGGTAATAAATCACTAGTAAACTGAACCCTTTGATAAGTTAAGCCCAAAGATAAAGCTAAAGTATGAGCCAGTGTCGTTTTCCCCATACCAGGCAAATCTTCAATTAATAAATGTCCCCTAGCGAGTAAACAGGCTAAAGCGAGTTTCACTTGCTGAGGTTTTCCTAAAACGACTTGACCAACCTGAGTCAACACACTAGATATTAACGATCGCATTAAACATGCCCCTATCTTTACAACTATTTTTTTGACATAAAATCATCTTGTTAATGAAAAAACTTCTTTCCATCCATTTATTGACCTTAATCAAAACTCATTCTTGTTTGAGTATGACATGCTATAACCCTGTTAACAAAAAGGATGTGAATAATGGGGCAAAATATAAAACAAACATTATATTCTGAAAATGACTTTACGCTTTTTCAGCACAAACTTTTTGAACAATTAGAGCAATTAAAATCGGTGATGAATTCGCCAAATTTTGGTGATGAACCATTAAAACTAGGTGCAGAGCTTGAAATGTATTTAGTAGATGATCAAGGTGAGGTTTGCCTGAATAATTTACAAATTCTTAAAATGCTAAATGATGAGCAATTTCAGCCTGAGCTGAATCAATACAATATTGAGTTAAATTTATCCGCTTTTCACATCGCTGGAACCCCATTTAATAAGCTACTCACCGAGATCCAAAACAAAACTCACCAGTTAGAGCTAGTTGCAAATCAACTTGACACTAATATCGTTCCGATAGGAATTTTACCGACTTTAAGAAAAGAGCACTTAAATACCGAAAGCATGACTAATATACCAAGGTATCAGTGTTTAGCTTCACACCTTTATCAGCAAAGAGGTGAGGATTTCAAAATTAACATCAATGGGAAGGAACCGTTAAGTGTAAATTTTGATGATATTTGTGCTGAAGGCGCCAATACCTCATTTCAAGTGCATTTAATGACTAAACCAGAAAAACTCACCAACATTTTTAACGCTGCACAGTTAACCCTTCCTTTAGTCACGGCTATTTCAGCAAACTCAGGTGTATTTTTAGGAAACGCGTTATGGGATGAAACTAGGATAGCATTGTTTAAACAATCTCTAGACATTCGTTTACGCGATAAATATCAATGGCAACAACCCACTAGGGTTAATTTTGGTCATGGTTGGCTACGAAAAAATATTTGGGAGTTTTTTGCTGAAGCCGTTGCTTTATATCCACCAATCATTCCTGATTCAAAATTACAATCAGGTAAAGGCAATCCTACGTTACACGAATTATCATTACATATGGGAACCATATGGCCATGGCATAGACCAGTATATTCTTGTGAAGGCAATGGACATATTCGTATTGAGTTTCGTGCATTACCAGCAGGTCCAACAAGTATAGATATGGTTGCCAATGCAGCTTTTGCCATAGGGCTAGCTGTTGGAATGAGTGAGCAAGTAGAAGAATTAATTTCATTTATGCCATTTAGATTTGCTGAATATAACTTTTATCGAGCTGCTCAACATGGCTTAAATGCAAAGATTTTGTGGCCTTATGATAATAAATACCAACCACAAGAAGTGGATATAACGATAATTATCGAACAAATGCTACCAATAGCCAAACAAGGGTTACTGAGCTTGAATATAGACCCCAATGAAGTGGCGTACTTTTTAACAATTATTGAGCAGCGTTTAATAAAACAAATAACGGGCGCTACTTGGCAAAAGCAAACCCTCGCCTATTTTGAAAGAACACATCCAAAAAATATTGCTTGTCAAAAACTCGTGCAACTTTACCTTAACAACTGTCGCAGCTGTGAACCTGTCGCAGCATGGGAAACCTTATGGACATAGACTTTAGCGAAATCAATTACCTTAGCGATCCTAATGAAATTACCTTAAAAGCAGATTTCCAACAATTTCTTTTATCGTTGACCGGTGTAACGGTTATCGACATTGCAGGAAAAAATGCCCAAAGATATCGTGTAGTTACAACATTACTACACGGCAATGAGCCATCAGGGCTTATTGCTGTACATCGATGGTTAACTGATGAGAATCGACAAGAAAGGCCTGAAACAAATTTACGCTTTATCATTTGTTCAGTAGAAGCCGCGAGTCTTTCTCCCTTATTTAGCCATCGATATCTAGATGGAGGGTTAGATATTAATAGATGCTTTGGATGCTCATCAAATCAGCATTATTTTAAACGAGCACAACTAATTGAACTTGCCATCAGAGAAGTAACACCTGAAGCCGTTATTGACTTACACAATACTTCTGGGTCGGGACCTGCTTTTGCAGTTAGTCCGCAAGTAACTCCAATGGGCTTAACGTTGACATCTTTTTTTTGTGATACGATTATTTTGTCTAGCTTGAAATTAAATGCCTTAATGGAGCTAAATTTTAATTGCCCTACGATTACAATAGAGTGCGGTGGTGCTAATGACGATCAAGCACATCAAGTTGCTTTTCAAGGATTAAAACAATTAGCGCAATGCCCTACTTTAGCTACATTTCAACAAACCAATTCAGTTGATGTTGTGTATAAACCCTTACGATTAATGCTTAAAAAAAATACGAGCCTTTCTTACAGTGAACATGATGAAGGCTTTATAGGTGTCACCTTAAAGTCAAATATAGAACAGTTTAACTTTGGTAGTGCACGTAAAGGGCAAATGTTAGGTTGGTTAGATAAACAAGGAATGAGTAACTTACAATTACTAAATGACATGAATGAAAATGTGATCAACGATTATTTTTCAGTAAGAGAAAATCAACTAGTTTGTGCAACGTCTTTACGTATTTTTATGGCGACAGCTATCAAAGAAATAGCGATAAATGATTGCTTACTTTATGTGGTGAAGTAATTATAAATATTAAATTTATACAACAAAGCTAATTGATTTGTAATTGGCTCCAACGGGCATTGATTGCGGTTAAAACACCATTCGTTTTTAACTGCTTAATTGCATTGTTAATCTTTATTAGATCACTTTTACTCATGGACTCTTTACTTAAAATAACATGGATATTATCTTGATAAATAGTCACTGCATGCGGTTCAAATTCATCTTGCAGTTTATATTTATCAACAAATGCCTTCATGGTAACTGGGTCAACTAAAAAGCCATCGAGATGTCCCTTCAATAATAAGTCTACATTTTCTTCTATATCAATCACTTCAGTTATATGAGTTTGAAATGCTGAGGTTTTAATCAACTCCTGATATTCTTTTCCATAATAATAACCGCTTTCAACACCTATCATATAATTACTTGTACTTAAGGCTGTTAAGCTAGGTAACTGTATTTTATTAGCAAAACCTTTCTTCACGTATAGTTTTACTAATTCCAATCGATATGGCTCTGAAAAATAGGCATAGCTTGCGCGTTCGTCGGTATAGGAAGCTCCCATAGCAACATCCATTTCTCCCGTTTTAATGTATTGTAAATGTCTTTTCCAAGGAAGTTCTGTGTAAGCTACATTGAGGTTTGCATGCTTGATAATAGCATTGAAAATATCAAAATCTAAACCAACAAGTTCTTGTTTATTATTATGATATTGGTATGGGTACCAAAGCTCCCAGCCAACTGAGAGCTCTTTGTCCAAAGCAGAAGTACTAAAGCTAGAGATAAGTAATAATGAAGAAAGTAATGGTAGTGTTTTATGTAAATTCAAATTACCCTCTTTATCATTTATTTTATAATTATTTTACTGTTAACGCCTTTAAAGCTAATGCTGGGTCTAATCTCACTTGAAACCAGTTAATTCGCCAGTCTAAATGAGGGCCTGTTGCTCGCCCACTAGAGCCAACAGCTGCGACTACTTGCCCCTGTTTAACCTCTTCTCCTTTTGTAACGTAAGAATTACTTAAATGCAAGAAACTTGAAGTTATACCATGCCCATGATCAATGATCATTGTGCCACCGGAATAAAACATATCAGCAACATACAAAACAACTTTACCATCTGCAGGAGCTTTTACAGGATCTCCAGTTTTCCCCGCATAATCTAAACCATAGTGAGAACTTTTTCTGACTCCATTAAAAAAACGCTGACTACCGTACACACCTGTGATTGTTCCTTTAATTGGAGCAATAAAACCATTTGCAAAAGCAGTACGAGTACTTATTTGACTACGAGCTTCTCTCACTTGGCTACTATCTAATTTGGCACGAGCTGAATCCTTAGGTTTAGGATTCATGATCTTTTTTGCAATACCTGTAATTCGCTGTATTTTATAATCACGTTGTTGTGGTGTTAATATTTTTTTTTCTATAAGACCATTTGGAGATGTGACAATAAGTATATGAGCTTTATTATCATCACGACCAAAACCAAAGACATAGTCACCATTTTCTGAAACAGCTAAAGCTTTACCGTCAAAAGATACTCGATTACTAGCATTAGTTTTACCAATAACAATGCCGCCTTGCTCAATAGCACCTGATAACATAATTTCAGCTAGTGCAGGCATTGAAAGCAAAGATGCTATTGAAATAGTAGTGAGGAATTTAACCTTAAACATTTGCAATTGCTCCTTTTGCAACACCTTCATATGCAACAACTTTAAAACTATCTTGTGGCTGTTCCTTTTTAAGCTGTCGAGCAATATAATTAGCAAGTAACTCTACGGTAGAATCACAATCCACAACTTCAAGTACCTTAACTGGTACGGCAATATCAAATCTACCTTGCGGTGCGTGATATGAGAAAAACTGATGATCGGGTGTCAAATTAGCTAAAGCATTATTTGATAACTCAATATTACTTTGCTTGATACGATCAGCTTCACTAGCAATATAAATATCTTGCCAGCGTTTACACCATAGTTTTTCTAAGATAGGACTTTGCACACCATTTTGGTAAATATCAATTTTTGAACGATGACCATGAGCAATCCGTTGACAATTACCATCATGAAGTTTTAAGCCGTGGCTATAGTGGTAAAAATCGCTTGCAATATTTTCAGCGCGTAAGGTTAATGTTAAGCCAGCCACATTATTAGGCAATTGCTGCATAATAATGTATTGCAAGTGTGCTGTAACACTTTCAATGTTAATTTCTTGGCTATCTATTTGTGCAAACGCCTCGCTAGGAGATTGTAAAAAATAGTCTCCACGTTCACTATTAAAATCAAGCATTTGGTGATCTTCTTTAAAGCTTGATGTTATCAACGTAATTGTATTACTTTGCATTGGCAATAATAATTTGTGATCTACATCATCATCAATAATCGCTTTAATTTGCTTTTTAACTACACCAAAATCTAGAACCATGCTTTGCTCATTTAATGCGCCATCTAATAGCACATCAACAATCCAGCTTTCGCCAACAATGCCGCGTTTAGGGCAGCAATATGAGAAATCAATAACGGTTAAATCATTTACAAAAAGTTGCATATCGTCTCCTAATCTACAACTTTCCATTGAATATCATCATTGGCTCGAATTGGAACAACCTGATCTGCACCAAAAGCAAGTGTTGCAGGTACTTGCCATGCAGATTTTTCCAAAGTGATTTTATCTTCATTAATCGATAAGCCGTAAAAAGTTGGACCATTTAAGCTAGCAAACGCTTCAAGTTTGTCCAAAGAATTTTCCTGTTCAAAGACCTCTGCATACAGTTCTATTGCTGCGTGTGCAGTATAAGAACCAGCGCAACCACAAGCTGATTCTTTCGCATGTTGCGCATGAGGTGCTGAATCAGTGCCTAAGAAAAACTTAGCATCGCCACTCGTTGCTGCTTCAATTAAAGCCTGTTGATGTATATTTCTCTTTAGTATTGGCAGACAAAAATAGTGCGGACGAATACCACCAACTAACATATGATTACGATTAAACAACAAATGATGCACTGTAATTGTTGCCGCTACATTACTACCTGCTTGCTTAACAAATTCAACTGCTTCTTTAGTTGTAATATGCTCTAAGATAATTTTCAACTGGGTAAACTTGCTAGCTAACGGCTTTAATATGGTGTCGATAAAAACCTGCTCACGATCAAAAATATCAATGTCATCCGTGGTGACTTCACCATGAATTAATAATGGCATGTCCACCGACTGCATTTCGGTCAATACCGCGCTTAATTTGTCAATATCAGTAACACCTGATGATGAATTAGTCGTTGCCCCTGCAGGATATAACTTAGCTGCAAAGACCAAGCCCGAATTTTTAGCCTCTCGTATATCTTCAACCGTAGTGTTATCAGTTAAATAAAGTACCATCAACGGCTTAAATGAACCTTGTGGTTGAGTTGCCATAATACGTTGGTGATATTCTGTCGCCAATTTTGCATTTGTAACCGGAGGTACTAAGTTTGGCATAACAATGGCGCGACCAAAATAGCGACTAATATCACGTACTGTTGAGGTTAATACTTCACCATCACGTAAGTGAACATGCCAATCATCAGGGCGAGTTATTGTTAATGTATTCATGTGATTACCTTATTTCTTAAACCGTTTATATATGTATTATATTTTGAAAAATAGCTTTGGTTAATTTTGATTCACTTTAAAATTCAGGTGCCGGCATAGTGCTACTTTGCTCATTATCAATCAATGCTAATAATTGTGCTTTTAAATTGGGCGGTACTTTATATATGGTCAAGCTATCGTTTGAAGCATTATAAACCACGTCTTGTCCTAAATGGCTTCGTTCAAAACTGATACTAATGCCAGCACCATAGCCTGCATACTTAGTAATTTTATTAACGACAGCTTGATCATGAGGAAAAGACTCTTCTATTGGATAAGATTGCTCTTGGCAAAATTGATAGAAGTCTTGTTCTTCGCCTTCTTTTTTAATTACTTGACCCAGCTCTTTGAGTGATACATCTTGGTCACTTTGCTTCTGCTCTTTACAGTAACTCAGTAATTCTTTGCGAGTATCTTGCTTTTCTTGTGCATCTAATTGATTTACAGAAACAAAATCTTCAACCGCTTGCACTAAGGTTTGTGTTTGCTCTTTGGCATTAATGCCTTCTTCACAACTTAAAAAATCTAAAAAGAAATCTGATACTTTTCGACCTGCACGTCCCTTGATAAAAGAAATATAACGATTACCATCAGTATTTTGCTGATAATCAAATAAATCTATACGGGCTGCAAGTTGTAACTTACTGGTATCAAGGTGCTTAGCAGCAGAGATATTAAGTTCGCCATCAACACTATAATGTTCACTCACAGGAATAATAGCGGCTAATAAATATCGTCCCCCCATAAATTCATAATGACAAAGTATCAAATAGCCCGTTTCATCGATGTCGTATTTATCCAATTCATTCTTGAGTAAATTACCTGATTTCACGCTGAAATTATAAAAATTTTCTCGCTCAGTTAAATAATCCTCCATGATTTCAACAAATGGCGTGCTCTCTCCTTCGCTTGGCATTGAGGAAAAATGTCCGTAGGCTTTGCTGCCTTTGTTGTTGTAAATATTATGGAGCGCATCAACGAAGTTATGAATTTTTTCACTCACTTCAATCGTTTCTGGTCCTAAACGTAAGTTAACCTCACCATTTTCTTCAGGTTTGGATATAAAATGTAATGCAATGTTAGAAATAATTAAGCTCATAATTAAAGGTCAGTATTATATTGTTCAAGCTTTTGATAAACTTAATATCAGTTAATCATCAGCAAAATAAGTAAATATATGCCTATTGTATCGAAGTATTCCAATGAACGTGTAGAAAAAATTATCCAAGACTTACATAATGTTCTAGTAAACGAGTCTGCAACCCCTGATTTAGCGCTAATGTGCCTAGGAAATACTCTAACAGAAATAATTACCAGCAACATTCCAGAAGAAAAACGGGCGGCGATTGTAGATAATTTTACTAATGCGTTAAAACAGTCTATAAAATAACACGTTAAAGAAAATTTATCTTTTAAGCGTTAACTTTTATTACATAAACTTTATAACGAGAATAATAATTTCCAATGGTTTCTTTTGGCTCTACAACATATAGTAAACGGCTTCTGCATTTAATTAGTTGGAGCCATTGGTTCACATTTTTTAATATTATTGCTGCAATTGGGCTTTCTTCTTTTTATTTAATAAGTGAAACACAACCTGAAACATTATTAGGCCAAGTTTATTTAATAACAACTTGGCTGAGCCATATGGGTTTTTTAACCTTTATGAGTTTTGTTTTAATCTTGTTTCCCATTACATTAATCTACCCTAACACCCGTTTTATTAGAGTATGTGCTTCGATTATCTTTACCATAGGCTTACTCCTATTGTTATTAGATGCTTTTATTTATACCAAGCTGGGTTATCATTTAAATGCGTCATCTAGTGATCAAATTATCGCGCTGATTAATACACAAATACAACAGAATAGTAGAGCTTTTTGGTTTGCTAGTATTATTTTATCAATCGCTATTTTAGCCTTTCAACTAGTTGTTAGTAATTATGCTTGGAAGCATTTGCGAGATTTACAAAAAACACTTTTTGCTCGTTATGTGGTAATTTTCTTAGTCGCCTCTTTCTTTTTTAGTCATATTACCCATATTTGGGCCGATGCTAATTTAGAATATGATATTTTACGCCAGGACACTGTTTTACCTTTATCCTACCCATCAACAGCTAAAACATTATTAACCAAATATGGCATGTTTAACCGAGATGATTATATAGAACGGAGAACTAGCCCATTATCTTTTACGACTCCAGTACCTAAATATCCTGTTATAACTAAGCAGTGTTTAGCGATTGAAAAGCCCAAAGAATCTGTTTTTATCGTTCTTAGCGATAACTTGCTCACTCAGGCACAAATTAAGCAGTTTTCACAACGCAGTACCTCGAGTACTGTGAAGTTAAACAACCATATTGATAACGCGTTACCAGAAAATGCTTGGTTTAACTTACTTTATAGCTTACCAACAATCTATAAAGATACCTTAATAAAAAGAAGCACTAAGCCATTGTTATTTGATGTTTTATCTAAGAGCAATTTAACTAAAAGTTTAACTATTATCGACGACACTAATTCAGAACTTACCTCATTACCTTGGTTAGCGGCTCTTTTTGATAAAACTCATCGAGTGAATGATATTTCTAATTTAATTTTTGCTAATAAGCTTAATAATTACCCTAAAGGCTTACATATAATCTACTTTAAGTCTCAAAGTAATTACCACTACGAGCTTTTTATTGATGCACTGATGCTTGCACAAAAGCAAAAGCAGCAACAAAAATTAGCACAAGATATTATTTGGATCAGTTCTATCGGTAATCAGAGTAATGATACTAGTTTGTCAATCAAACCTGCATTACTCTTCCTCCCAAATGGAAAAAACAAAAAGGTAAATAATCTCACAAGCCATATGGATGTGCAGCCAACGTTGATGAAACAATGGTTAGGTTGTCAGGTAGCTGAAAAAACCTATAGCAGTGGGAAAAATATATTAACACTCAATAATAACCGAATAATTGCTAATACTATGGATAATGGCATTGTAGTTTTTAACAAAGACAAATCGGTTTTTATTGATCAAAATGGCAACTTTCAAAGCTACTCAAGCCAGTTGTCTGCTCCGATAATGGTGAGCTCTGATTTACCACTTATGATTGATGGTGTTAATTTTATTAAAGAATTTGCCCTTAGTAGTGAAGCTAAGGAGTAACTTGGATAGAAATCAAGCGATCAAACTAAGAATATTGTTTTATCATTGCAATCAATAAATAATTCATTATCATACCATCGGTAAGCTCATTTATTCCCTCAAGAGCTTATTTCTAGAGCACAAAGTCGGGGTATAGCGCAGCTTGGTAGCGCGTGCGTCTGGGGGACGTGAGGTCGCAAGTTCGAATCTTGCTACTCCGACCATTTAAAACAATAAAATCATCCACTTAGAGTTAACTCGCCCAACTACCTAGATGTTTTTTGTGTCTATCTATCGCATGGTTAACCCATGGCTAACAGAAACATTTATTCTAAAATTATATTTATATGACGAATTTACCTACAGATTGTTCATCTGTGATACATTTGCTTGCGTATAACGTCAAAATTTCTCAAAGATAACGCTTAAAGTTAGTTGTTATAAACATAAAAAATTAAGCTCTCACACTATCAAACAAGAAGTACTGGTAAACACTCTTAATGGCGATATTTTATTTTGGTCATATTATTAATGATTCGCTTGTTACCCGTTAGTATCGAGCCTTCATATAGTTAACAAACCATTTTAGAATTTCAATAATAAGGTTCTTTATGGTTACCAATACCGTTCCGTTGTAATGTGTGAACACCATGTTCCTAAGAACTGAGAGCTTTCCACCGTTCATCTCTAAACTCCGTAAATATTATCATAGTATGCTCTGACGCTCTTCTTTTCATAACCCCTTCGAACGACGTTCCTTAGTATGAATGCTCAATATACCCACCTGCTCAGCAAAGTATTCATTTGGACTGATAAGCATGCTAACTGGAAATGATTCTTATTTTGACTACACTGCTATTGTTCACAAATCGAACAGAAGCTATTGATGTCATCTTTGAGCCTATAACTTAAAGATGTAATAACAATTCAATAATAAAACAAGTAGGAACATATTATTATGAAAAAAACACTTACTCTATTAGTAGCTCTTTTTATTACGTACTCTGTGATAGCTGAAGAAGCTAAAACCTATACACAATACGACACATTTCGATTCACTATTGACAATAAAAGCGCAAAAAAATTCACTAAAAACATGCGGAATCATATCAAAAAGTATCATGTCAACGGTTCACTAAAAACCAAAATTTATAACATTACCTATGGCGCAAATACAAATGAACTCATATGGGTCATGGGTCCCATAAGTTATGCTGAATTTGATTCTCGTCCCGACGATAAGAAACACGATGATGATTGGGCAGATAATATTAATCCATATATTACTTCTTATAACGAAAGTGAAATATGGCGAATTATGGATGGGTTGATGATTAACAATATAGATAAAAATGCCGATTCGCCAGAAAGGTATATCACTAGATATCTAACTGTTAACCGAGATCAAGATGGTGAAGTTGTTAAGTATCTTTTGAAGCAAGTAAAAGATACTCTCGAAAAAATGGGTAAAGAAAAATATTGGGCACTCTACGAGAACCAATTAATTCAGGGAAGCTTAAACGGTCGTCATTTAATGGGGATTTCAGCTATGGATTCCTGGGCTGAGTTAGATGAAGACGGAGAGTTTGCTAAGTATTTTGAGGATTTATATGGCAAAGGAAGTCTCAAAACGTTTGGAGCTCTTTATGACAAGGTTTTTAAAAATCAATGGAACGAAGTTATCGAAGTAAACAAAGAAATGAGTGGTATGTAAGTATCTCTCTAATCTGTTTAAATAAATGGTCAACTTAAATTCTGGCTACCGAATTAACTTGAAGCTGCCAATAAGTGATATTGGTAGCTTTTACTTTATTGTTCACCTAATAAAGTAACCTAAAACTTCATTATGGTATTCTGCATTCCCTCTTGCCTTTTAGGCTACAAATTTATTTTATGTTTTTACATTTATCATTTCTTCATTTACGTTATTGAATAACGGCTCAAGTTTATTAACATCAGCATTAAACCAATATTCAATATTTTCTGGCTCGATCAGCACAGGCATCCGCTTGTGATATTCAGCGCACGTTTTATTGGGTTTTGTCGTTAAAGTAACTAGCTCAGACAAATCTCCTTTAAATAATATACCAGCCATATACAGTGGTTTTTTATCGGCATGCTCAAAATAGTACTTCACTTTCTTACCTGCTTCTGTTCGCCATTCAAACCAACCGTTACAGGGTACTAAACATCGTTGGTGCTGAAATGACTGCTTAAACGTTGGCTTTATCGCAACCGTTTCAGATTGTGCATTAATAATGAGTTTTTTTGACCAATTAGGCTTTATACCCCAACTAGCATTTATTTGTTGATAGCCCTGTTCTGCAGCTGTAATTGTTGAAGCTATTTGGCTAGGGCTAAAATTTGTATTCGAGATCACTTTAAATGGTATACCAAATACATCACTTACCATTGGTACTAATTTGCTTGTAACATTAAACCTGCCGCACATATGAAAACCTCAACAAATAATTTTTGGTATATCTCGCCACTTACTCGTATAACTAGGTGATAAAAAGTCACGCCTCATTTGCCACTTTTCTATTTGCCCCGCAGCTGCAACTTCTACGGTGCTATTACCATACCGATGGTTAATGTGATCGTAACATTGCATCAACTCAGGGTTATTAACATTAGCATTAAACATATCTTGTTGTTGGTATTGTTGATTTTCTATTTCGATAGCGCCCACACCACAACGATAAAAATAAACGCCCGATAAATAAATTGAATTAAATACATCAGCAATACCTTCTGCTATTTTCAAGGTATTATCCGTAGCAACTGGAAATTCATAGATAATCGATTTTTTATAGTAATTATCGTCATGAGGTGAACTTGAAGCAAAAACTAACAACCGCTTAATTAAAGAGCGCTGCTTTCTTGTTTTACGTGCAACAATACAACCATGTGATGTGATTGCTGCTTTTAGCCCATTATAATCAGTAACACGCTGACCAAAGCTTCTAGTTGAAAATATTTCCTTTTTATCTTGCCTCACATCATCCCAGCTTAAACATGGTAACCCGTTAAGTTCATTAATGGTTCTTTCAACGACAACACTAAACTGATCCTTCATGACCTTAGGCGATTGATTGGCTAACTGCCAAGCGGTTTTAATACCTAAAATACTTAATCGCTTACTTAGCCTTGGGCCTACACCCCAAACATCTGTTAGCGACATCCTTGATAATATTTCTTTACGTGAACTGTCATCATCTATAACCGCAACACCATTGTAACCAGATAGCTTTTTAGCCGCATGATTCGCTGCTTTTGCTAATGTTGACGTTGTGCCAAAGCCAACACCAACTGGTAGACGTGTTTCGCGCCAAACAGCCTTTCTAATTTCATGACCATATTGATGCCAATCTTTGATGTATGCATAGTTTTTAAAGTATAAAAATGACTCATCTATAGAATACACATATTGGTTATCACAAAACCGAGCAATGACGTTCATCATTTTTTCGCTTAAATCAGCGTATAATTCATAATTTGATGAACGAATAATAACCTTATGCTTTGTCAAAAAGCTTTTCACTTGAAAATAAGGTTGAAACTTAGGTATACCAAGTTTTTTTGCTAATGGACACACAGCACAAATACAGCCATCGTTATTAGTTAATACAACGACAGGTTTATTCCTTATTGATGGATCAAATACTTTTTCTGCCGAGGCGTAATAAGAAACGGCATCTACTAGAGCATACATGACATTAATTCATTCGATGGTTGATGCATGCGTATTGAACGTGTAACTACACCTTCAATCTGAAACTCGTCTTCTGGTGTAATTGCAACTGGCGAGTGTACTGGAGAAGCAGATAATAGCTTAGCTTTACTTTTATCTAATATTTTACAAACGAAACAACCATTGAAATTGGCGACAATAACATCACCGCTACTGGCTTGCTTGGCGCGATCAACAATTAATATATCGCCATCAAATATACCTATTCCTTGCATTGACTGCCCTTTTGCTTCACCAATAAAGGTCGCGTCAGGGTGAGAAATTAATAACTGGTCTAGCGATAAACCTAACTCTTTATATTCGGCAGCTGGTGATTCAAAACCAGAGATCCCTGCTTCAATAAATATTGGGATAACTTTCATAACTCAAATACACTGTACAAAAACACAGTATAGTTCACTGTTTGATGTTAATAAAGCATAATTTTTTACTGGCTAAAATATTGAACTGAATAAAAACAGCCAAATACTATTTGTTTTTATTAATTAGCTTATTAGGAGTTTTTTCCTATAGCCATTATAAATGGCATACATCCCTTTGAGCTTGACATTATAAAGGGAAATTTTATTTTAATATCGCTGAATTCACTTTGTAATAAGGGGTTTCTAATAGCTTTTTCTGTTAAACCTACTTCTGAGTTTTCATTATTTGCTGCCCAGTCCCACTGTATAAACACACCATTAGGTTTCAGCATGCTTTTTATATGTAGATATTAAAAATAGAGTTATATTTGATAATTTATGACTAGAACATAGAGAGTAATGCTTGCAGAGTTTAAATTAAAGTAGAAAGCTTTTGGAGTTACTGAGAGATTACAGTAATAAAGATGGTACCCGGAGCCGGACTTGAACCGGCACGCTTTTCGGCGAGGGATTTTAAATCCCTTGTGTCTACCAATTCCACCACCCGGGCATCGGATAATACTTTTTAAAGTAGAGATTGGTTCCCTACTAACTCTTACTAAAGTAAAAGATTGGAGCGGCTAACGAGACTCGAACTCGTGACATTCACGTTGGCAACGTGATGCTCTACCAGCTGAGCTACAGCCGCTTCATTTAGAGCTTCTTGTCGAAATAAATTCGACTATTTAGTATAAGAATTTGGAGCGGCTAACGAGACTCGAACTCGTGACATTCACGTTGGCAACGTGATGCTCTACCAGCTGAGCTACAGCCGCTTCATATTTTATACTTACCAATATAACTCTCACATATTTACTTAATAAGTAAATGGTACCCGGAGCCGGACTTGAACCGGCACGCTTTTCGGCGAGGGATTTTAAATCCCTTGTGTCTACCAATTCCACCACCCGGGCATCGGATAATTATTTTTTAGAGTAGAGATTGGCTCCCTACTTATTAGTATTTAAACTAATTCCTTTTACTCCCATTATTCATTTACATAAATAATGGAGGCGGATACCAGAATCGAACTGGTGTACACGGATTTGCAATCCGCTGCATAACCACTCTGCCAACCCGCCGAATGATTTACTTTTACATAATAACGAGTCATTACTTTTTAAAGTAAAAATTGGAGCGGCTAACGAGACTCGAACTCGTGACATTCACGTTGGCAACGTGATGCTCTACCAGCTGAGCTACAGCCGCTTCATCTGTTGACTCCCTGTCAACTTGGGACGCATTCTACATTGAAATATTTACGAGTCAACCCTTTAATTTCAATTTTATTTCATGTGCTTAAAAACTGTCTTAATTGGCGTTTTTTTAACTCAAAACAACTGCCCTGCTTATTTTTTGTTCTACTTTATTGGTCTTTTAATTCAGGCCATGCCGCTTTAAAGTATGCAAGCATTGTCCAAACAGTTAAAACTGTCGCAATAAAGTAAAAAATATAAGCCGCATAAATGATAACTTCATAAGGAAGGTAAAATAAAATTAATGGAATATCATAATCAGGTTGCCAAATAAGTCCCATAATCCCTAACATTTGCGCAGCAGTTTTATATTTCCCTAACTTTGATACCGCAACAATGTCTCTTTTTCCTCTCGATGACATAAATTCTCTTAAGGCACTGATAAAAATCTCTCGAGCTATCATCAACATGGCTGGTACAGCGATCCACCATTTTTGATAATCTTCTGCAATCATTATTAAAGCTGCAGCTACCATTAATTTATCAGCCACAGGGTCAATAAAAGCACCAAAGGCAGACGATTGATTTAATTTTCTTGCTAAGTAACCATCAAGCGCATCGCTAACGGATGCAACCCAAAAAACGGCAAAAGCACCAAAGTGACTCCAAGATAAGGGTAAATAGAACACAATAATGAAAACAGGAATTAATAAAATACGAAATAATGTTATTTGGTTTGGAATAGTCCACATATTTTTTTTCACAGTAAGCTTTTTATACGTCATTGCATCATCATTTGTAATTAACAAAAATAAACGAAGCAATAAGCCTTTAATTTTGATTCATTCTACACAGAATACTAGTTACTTGTCATGCAACGCATCATAAATATTTTGCGCTAATGTTTCATTTATTCCTGGTACTTTAACTAAGCTTGTAATATCCGCTTGTAATACCTCTTGCAGGCCGCCTAAATATTTCAATAATGCTTGGCGTTTTTTGGCGCCAATACCGGGAATAGATTCTAGCGTTGATTTTTTACTCACCTTTTGCCGTTTAGCTCGATGACCAGCAATAGCAAAGCGATGTGACTCGTCTCGAATATGTTGCACCAAGTGCAAAGCAGGAGATGTTGCTGGTAAAGAGATAAGTTGATGACTACCAGCTAATATCAGCGTTTCAAGACCTGGTTTTCGTGACTCCCCTTTAGCTACCCCAACTAATAGTGGCGTTTTTGCTAAATTTAGTTCACTAAAAAACTGCTCAGCCCTTGATAACTGCCCTTTACCACCATCAATAAAAATAATATCCGGCATGTTTTCTTGACTCGTTACTTTGCTATATCTTTTATCTAGCGCAAAGTACATTGCAGCATAATCATCTCCTGGTGTTATGCCATGTACATTGTAACGACGGTAATCGGTTTTTACAGGACCATCTTTATTAAATACAACATTTGAAGCAATGGTTTGTTGTCCCATAGTATGGCTAATATCAAAACATTCCATACGGTTAATGCCATTATCTAATTCAAACACTTCGTTTAACGCAGCAAAGCGTGCATGCATTGATTCTTTATGACTGTTTTTGGTTAATAAGGCATTTTCAGCATTGGTAATAGCCAGTTTTAAGTATTGTGCTCTTTCAGAACGAACATTGAACGAAAGTTTAACCTCGTGTTCAGCCTGCTCTGTTAGCAGTTTGGTCAGAATAGTTTGGTTTTCAAGCGCAAAAGGAACCACAATTTCTTTTGGGATTTTTCCTGCTTTTAAATCAGTACCAAAATAATGCTGGCTGATAAACGCTTCTAATATTTCGGTATCTTCAGTGTCGATAGGGATCGTAGGAAAATAACTTTTACTGCCTAATATTTTATGATCTCTAATAAATAATAAATGAATACATACTTGAGATTTTTGTCTAAACACACCTACCACATCCATTTCAGAAGCAAGTCCACTAACATATTGCTGTTGTTGAACTTTTCTTAAAGTGGCGATTTGATCTCGACACTTAGCTGCCTTTTCAAATTCAAGCGAAATACTCGCTTGCTCCATCTGCGTAACTAACTGATCTATAACAACGGAGCTTTTTCCTTTAAGAAACAGCTTAGCCAAATTGACTTGTTCGCTATAATCGACTGGTGAAATTTTATCAACACAAGGTGCGGAGCATCGACCTAATTGAAATTGTAGGCATGGACGACTTCGAGCACGATAGTAACTGTCTTCGCATTGCCTGATCGGAAATAGCTTTTGCATCAAACGAAGGCTTTCCCACACAGCGCCTACTGTTGGGTAGGGACCAAAATACTCCCCCTTAACTTTTTTACCGCCTCGGTGAAGACCAAGCTTGGGGTGTTTATGAGCGGTGATCAATAAATAGGGGTAAGATTTATCATCTCTAAGTAGAATATTATATTTAGGCTGATATTTTTTGATGTAGTTATTTTCAAGAATTAATGCTTCACCCTCGGTATGAGTGACAGTAACATCAATAGCTGAAATATGTTGCACCAGAGCTTTAGTTTTATTGTTGCCAACATCTTTTCTGAAATAACTAGTCAGTCGTTTTTTTAACTGTTTGGCTTTACCAACATAAATGACCTTTTGCTCATCATTATACATACGATAAACCCCAGCCTGCTGAGTAACAACAGCAAGAAAGGCTTTAGCATCAAAAGAAGGTATTAACGAAGACAAACTTATAATTTTTCAGTTTTTAACATGCCATGGCGAATAGCTAAATGGGTTAACTCAACATCATTGCTAACGTTTAGTTTTTCAAACATTCTATAACGATAACTATTAATAGTTTTTGTACTCAACACCAGTTGCTCTGAAATATGTGGAACCTTTTCACCTCGGGTAACCATCAACATAATTTGTAATTCGCGTTCAGAAAGGCTATTAAAAGGGTTCTCTTCTGGTGATTTGAATTGGCTTAATGCCATTTGTTGCGCAATATCAGGTGTAATATAACGCTGACCACTATTTACCGCGCGAATAGCATTAATCATCTCATCAGGGCCCGCGCCTTTCGTTAGATAACCCGCGGCGCCAATTTGCATGACTTTAGTAGGAATAGGATCTTCACAATAAACAGTTAACACAATAACTTTAATATCGGGTGAGTATCTAATAATTTTTTTAGTCGCTTCAAGACCACCAATGCCTGGCATATTCATATCCATAAGCACAACATCAGGTTCGGTTTTTCGACAAAACTGAACGGCTTCTTCCCCTGTTTTAGTTTCTCCAATAACCTTAAGTCCTTTTACTTCGTCGAGTATCTTTCGAATTCCCGTGCGAACTAACTCATGATCATCAACTAATAAAACATTTATCAATGGAATCGCCTTTTATTCATTTGAAATAACTAATTTTAAGCTACTGTGGATTATAGCCTAATCCACAGTAGAGTATAGCGATTTAATCATGAACACAATCGAATTACTTCAAAAAAAGTAACAAATTTTGACTGTGGCTAAATGTAAATTTAGATTATAAATTATTCTTTTTAAGCCAACTGTTTAGTAAACCTATTTGGCCATTTTTATATGCTGCATAAGTTAACCTTACAGCGTTGCTTAAAATGACACTGTCATTCCATTCTGTTTGCTCTGCAATTAATCGATAGCATTCTTTTGCTTCAGGTGTCATATAACCTCGCATTTCTTGTTTACCGCGTAATTTTTGACGATCTCGGTAACGTTTTTGCTTCTCAGCATTTGTCAGGGCTTTATTTTTCTTTCTTATCAGTTGCTTATCGGTCATGTTAAATATAAAAAATCAGGTAACGCATAACTTATTCTCTCTTAAAAGAATAATTAAAACAAATTATATTTGAAAAAAGCACTGTTCGGAGTTGTTTGGTGTACAGGTGTACGCTAAAGTAGCGCCTTAAAATTACTGCAATGAAAAAGATACCTATGGAACAAAAAAATTCGTTCTCAAAAGAAGAGTTAATATTAGCTGGCACCACCGATTTTTTTGGTAAAGGAAACAGCAAGCTCCCTTCTAATAACATGTTAATGATGGATCGTATCAATCTTATCACTGAAGAAGGTGGTTTATTTGATAAAGGCGAAATTATCGCTGAATTAGATATCACTCCTGACTTATGGTTTTTCGATTGTCATTTTAAAGGCGACCCTGTAATGCCTGGTTGTTTAGGCCTTGATGCTATGTGGCAACTAGTTGGTTTCTTCTTAGCTTGGGCTGGTGGCCCAGGTAAAGGTCGTGCATTAGGTGTGGGAGAAGTTAAATTTACGGGTCAAATTTTACCGACTTCTAAAAAAGTAACCTATAAAATCACCCTAAAACGCGTGATCAAACGCAAACTATTTATGGGTATCGCTGACGGTACGGTAAGTGTAGATGGCAAAGAAATTTATACAGCTAAAGACTTAAAAGTTGGCTTGTTTGCAGATACATCTAAGTTTTAATTATTCTTAATCGTGATAAACGTTCATCATGAATACAAAAAGCCCAAGCATGAAGATGTTCGGGCTTTTTATTAACTAACACATGCTATGTTTACAATTTTACATGCGCTATAGCCTGTTTAGCTAACTCGGTAATTTGTGCCCAGTCTTTATTTTTCACTATTTCATCAGTCACTAACCATGAGCCTCCACAACAAGCAACATTTGATAAGGCTAAGTAATTACTAATATTAGTTAAATTAATGCCGCCTGTAGGGCAAAATCGAATATCTGGGAATGGACCACCAATAGATTGAATCGCTTTTACACCACCAGAGGCTTCTGCAGGGAAGAATTTCAAATGATCATATCCATAATCTATGCCATCCATCATCTCTGATATAGATGAAATCCCTGGGATTAGTGCAATATTGCCTTCGTTACCTGCTTGTAAAAGATCTTTGGTTAAACCTGGGCTAATAGCAAACTTAGCACCTGCATCTTCGCAACGTTGTAGCATTTCACGGTTAGTTACCGTACCGGCACCAATGCAAGCTTCTGGTAATTCTTGAGCGATTATTTTAATGACATCCAATGCAGCTGGAGTTCGTAATGTAACTTCTAACACTTTAACACCCGCAGCAAGTAACGCACGAGCAATAGGTAATGCATCTTCAACGTTTTTAATCACTAGAACAGGAACTATTGGTCCCATAGCGAAAATTTCTTTTGGCGATAACTGCCAATTTTTAGTAACGGTCATAATTCCTCTGACTTCTTTTGATTAAGAGTTTGTTGATTAGTTGATTGATTGTTATTATTTTCTTGAGCGAGTACTTGAGTAAGGTAAGCTGACGCGCCTAATATACCTGGCTGTGATTCTGTGATCACAAAGGTAGGAATAGCCGCATTAAAAGCTTTAAACCGCCCTTTGGCTTCAAAACGTTGCCTGAAATTACTATGATTAAAATACTCAATAAAACGTGGCACTATGCCGCCTGCAATATAAACGCCACCAAAGCTAGCTAAGGTGAGTGATAAGTTGCCTGCAAAACTCCCTAATATTTCACAAAACTTTGCTAGCGTTTGTTGACAAACATCACAGCTATTATCTAAAGCTTTAGTTGAAATATCTTTCGCCGTTAGCGGTTGAGCCGCTTCACCACGCATATCGACTAATGCTTGATAAATTTGCTCTAAACCTAAGCCTGACAACAACTGCTCATATGAAACACGAGAATATTTTTTCTGTAAGAACGCTAATATTTTCATCTCTGTATCATCAACAGGAGCAAAGTCAGCATGTCCGCCCTCTCCGCCTAAACTTAGCCACTGTGTCTTACCATTTACATTACCAGCAGGCACAACATTAGCAACACCTAGACCAGTACCAGGACCACATATAGATATTGGTTTATTAGCAACAATTTGTCCGCTTCCAATTTGTACCTTTTGTGAATCAGTTAAAAGTGGTACTGCATGAGCAATTGCAGTGTAATCATTTATAAAATCTAAACGTGCTAAGCCAAGTTCCGCTTTAAGTGCCTTTTTTGTAAACTGCCATGGCAAATTTGTCATAATGATCAAATCATTATCAACCGGACAAGCAATTGCAAAACACGCATTGATCAAACTTTTTTGACGCTCGCTTGGTAAAAAACGTTCAAGATAATGATTAACTATATCCGCTAAGCCTGAATAGTCTGCACACTGATATACTGTTAAGTTATCAGCCGCTCCATCATTATTTAAAATACCTATTCTTAGGTTGGTGCCGCCAATATCGGCAACAAGATTAATTATTTTCATGGTCATTACTCTTAGCCATCAAACTCTTCACTGTCAAACAAGGAACAAGCACCTGTTTCAGCAGAGCTTAAGTTACGGCGCATAAAACCAAATATTTCTCGCCCCATACCTTGGTGATGACCATTAACTTGAAATTGTGCGTGTTCACGCCCTGCTAATTCAGCTTCATCAACTAATAAAGTTAGTTCACCTGTTTCGCCATCAAGTAAAATCATGTCGCCAGTTTTTACTTTAGCAATCAAACCACCATCTAATGCTTCAGGACATAAATGAATAGCCGCTGGCACTTTACCTGATGCCCCCGACATTCTACCGTCTGTGACCATCGCCACTTTGAAGCCTTTATCTTGTAGAACGCCAAGTGGTGGTGTTAATTTATGCAGTTCAGGCATTCCACGAGCTTTCGGTCCTTGAAAACGAACTACTGCAACGAAATCTTTTTCTAATTCCCCTGCTTTAAAAGCTTCATCTAGTTCATGTTGGTCTTCAAAAACAACTGCCGGTGCTTTGATCACAAAGCTGCCGTCACGCAATGATGAAGTTTTAAGTACTGAAACACCTAAGTTTCCTTTTAATACCCGTAAACCACCATCATTTTTAAAAGGCTTAGCAACAGTTGCCACAACTTCTTTGTCACCTGACTCAGTCGCACCATCAACCCAAACTAATTTGCCATTTTCAATAATTGGTTGCTGGGTATATCGGGATAAACCATGACCACAAATAGTTTCAACGTCTTCATGAACTAAGCCACCATCTATCATTTCTTTAAATAATAGCGCCATGCCGCCTGCTTGTTGAAAGTGGTTAATATCGGCATGACCATTTGGATAAATACGTGTGAGTAAAGGTACTGCTGATGATAAGTCATTAAAGTCTTGAAAATTAATAATAATACCTGCGGCACGAGCAAAAGCGATAATATGCATGGTTAAGTTTGTTGAACCGCCTGTTGCTAATAACGCAACAATGGCATTAACAATTGATTTTTCATTAACCATTTTACCAACAGGCATATAATTGCCTGATTGCTGAGTTAAGCGCGTTACTTGACGAGCCGCTGCTTTAGTTAACTCTTCGCGCAATTCGGTATTAGGTGCAACAAATGACGCACCAGGTAAATGCAAGCCCATCACTTCAACAACTAATTGGTTTGAATTAGCTGTTCCGAAGAAAGTACACGTGCCTGCTGAGTGATATGAAGCTGACTCTGCTTCTAATAGCTTATCCTCACCAATTTCGCCTTTCGCATATTGCTGACGAACACGAGCTTTTTCTTTATTAGGGATACCAGAAGGCATTGGACCTGCAGGTACAAAAACCGTTGGCAAATGGCCAAAAGTCATGCTTGATATAAGCAAACCCGGAACAATTTTGTCGCATATTCCTAGCATTAAGGTGCCATCAAACATGTTATGTGACAAGCCCACTGCGGCTGACATAGCAATAACGTCGCGGCTCATTAAGCTTAAATCCATACCTGGTTGGCCCTGAGTTACCCCATCACACATTGCTGGAACACCACCAGCAAACTGAGCAATGCCCCCCGTTTCTTTTATCGCAGATTTAATAATGGCAGGATAAGTTTCATAAGGTTGATGTGCCGATAACATATCGTTATAAGCTGAAATAATAGCAATATCTGAATGATTCAAACCTTTTAAAGTTTGCTTCTCTTCTTTACCACAAGCCGCAAAACCATGGGCAAGGTTGCCACATGATAAACTGGCACGGTGAACAGTAGATGATTTGGCAGCATCAATTTTTGCTAAATAACTTGCACGTGTAGTTTTACTACGCTCAATAATACGTTGTGTAATGTCTACAATTTGTTTTTTCATATGCTTACTCATCCTACTCTACTGGGCCCAATACACTTGTGTATTAATATCTGAATTTTGTAAAAATGCTCTGATCGGCATTTCTTTTTGCGAATCACCTGCAAGGGCTTTATCTAAAACTACTTTTTTACCTTCACCACAGAGATGAAGAAATACATTTTTACTCATTGCTAAGTGCGCATATGTAAAGGTGATACGATCGTGAGGCGCTGTTTCTGGAACAACTTTCATTAAGGCATCGTTATTATCTTGTGCTAATGCAGTAGAAATTTGTTCACTACATGGAAATAATGAAGCGGTGTGACCATCTTCACCCATGCCTAAAATAACAACATCTAAGGGCAAATAAGTTGCTTTAACTGCCATATTTAAATCAGAGAGTGTCTGTTGTGTTAACTCTTCCCCTTGTTTTAAATGGAAAAAGTTGGCTTTAACAGCTTTGTTTTGCAATAAATTTTCATGTACTAAACGGGTATTGCTTGCATCGCTGTCAATCGCAACCCAGCGCTCATCCGCCAATGTGACGGTGACGTTTTGCCAATCAATGTCTTTATTTGAAAGCGCGGCGAAAAAACCTTTTGGTGTTGAACCACCAGAAACTGCGATACTCGCTTTTCCTGACTTTGTAATGGCTGTTGATAATATTTCAGCAACTCTACTTGCTAAAGCGTCATCTAAATCTGCTCGTTGAGCAAAATTATTTATTTGATACATCTTTTTTCCTTACGACTAAATACAATATTACTCAACCCATTGACGGTCATCACGAGCGATCATTGACAGCGAAGCTACAGGTCCCCAAGAACCAGCAGCATAAGGTTTAGGGTCTTCATTACTTTCTTTCCATGCATCAATAATACTGTCAGCCCATGTCCAAGCGGCTTCTACTTCATCACGACTAACAAATAGCGACTGATTACCATTGACCACTTCAAGCATTAAACGTTCATATGCATCAACAACTCGCTGATTGTCGTATGTTTCTGAAAAGCTCAAATCTAATTTATTTTCTTGAATTTGCATTTGTGAAGCGATACCAGGAATTTTATTCATCATTTGCAATTCAACACCCTCATCAGGCTGCAAACGAATGGTTAATTTATTTGCTGGTAAGTCAACATGACTATCTTTAAAGATGTTATGCGCCTGTGGTTTAAACTGTACAACAATTTCACTATGTTTAGCGGGCATACGTTTACCAGTGCGTAAGTAGAAAGGTACACCTGCCCAACGCCAATTATCAAGTTCAGCTTTTATAGCAACAAAAGTTTCAGTATTGCTTTTTAGATTAGCCCCTTCTTCGTTTAAATAACCCGGTACAGGTAAACCATTTAAATAGCCATCAGCATATTGACCACGTACTGTATTCTCTTTCACATTAATACGATCAATCGGAACAAGTGCCTTTACCGCTTTAAGTTTTTCAGCACGAATACTTTCTGCACTTAAATCAGCAGGAGGTTCCATCGCTAGAAGAGACAAAATTTGTAACAGATGGTTTTGCACCATGTCGCGCATTTGACCTGCATCATCATAAAACCCCCAACGTCCTTCAATACCGACACTTTCAGCAACCGTGATCTGAATATGATCAATACTATTACGATCCCAATTATTGGTAAATAACGAGTTAGCAAAACGTAATACCAGTAAATTAAGTACCGTTTCTTTACCTAAGTAATGATCAATACGATAGATTTGATTCTCTTTAAAAAAACGAGAAACTTGGTTGTTAATTACTTTTGAACTTTCAAGGCAATTACCAATTGGTTTTTCCATTACCACGCGATCTGCATCCGTAATAAGCAGTGCTGATTTTAAACCATCAGTAATATTGCCATATATAGCAGGAGGTGTTGAAAAGTAATAAACACGTGTTTCATGACCACCTTTTAAGGTTGCCGCTAACTGAGTGTAAGAAGCTGTATCCATAAAATCGAGTTGTTGGTATACCAAACGGGATACAAATCGTGCTAGTACAACATCATCTAAACCTTCTTTAACAAATTCAGTTAAGTTCTCAATAACAAAATTGGTGAAGTCTTCAATAGTATTTGTTTGACGGGCAACACCTAAAATACGACTTTTAGGGTTTAATAGCCCTGCTTTATCTAATTGATATAAAGCAGGTAATAATTTGCGACGTGATAAGTCACCTAGAGCCCCAAAAATAACTATTTCACTGGCCGAATGATAATCAGGTTTATTCATAAGAAATGTTCTCGAATTTTATGCTTTCTATTGTAACTAAACTACATTTAACCATAATTTAGCGCTTGTTTGACCGTCAGTAAAGAACTTTCTGTAATTTTACTACAAAAAGTAATATTGTTTAATTTTGCTAATGAAATATAGGCTAAATGCAAAATATTAATCAATTATAGTATTAAACATTTGCACAAAAATGCCATTTTGTTTTATATTAGCGTTAAAAGTGAAATAAATTTTCATTTATTCTGTTGGTCTAGCAGAAAATAAATTACAGTTAACAAAATGTTCTAGGGTCATAAATCATGAATGTATTAGAAAAAATAGCCAACGAACTAGATACCTTTAGTAAGTCGGAAAGAAAAGTTGCTGAAGTGATATTGTCATCTCCCAGTACAGTAATACATGCAAGTATTGCAGCTTTAGCCAAGCAAGCTAATATCAGTGAGCCAACTGTTAATAGGTTCTGCCGACGTTTAGATACCAAAGGATACCCAGATTTCAAGCTACATTTAGCGCAAAGTTTAGCTAACGGTACTCCTTATGTTAATCGCCATGTAGATGAAAATGATAGTGCCGATGAATATACTTCTAAAATTTTTGAATCAACCATGGCAAATCTTGAGTTAGCGCGTAAAAGTTTAGATAGCAATACTATCAACCGCTCTGTTGATATATTAACTCAAGCAAATAAAATATCCTTTTTTGGCTTAGGGGCTTCTGCGGTAGTAGCTCATGATGCTTTAAATAAGTTTTTTCGCTTCAATGTTCCAGTGGTTTATTTTGATGACATATTAATGCAACGAATGAGTGCTATAAATAGTCAGCAAGGTGATGTCGTTGTTGTTATTTCGCATACTGGCCGGACTAAGTCGCTAGTTGAAGTAGCTAGTTTAGCGAAAGAAAATGATGCAACGGTTATTGGTATTACAACTCAAGGTTCACCGCTAGCCAAAGAATGTAATATTGTTTTATCCGTTGATGTAGCAGAGGATACAGATTTATATATGCCTATGTCTTCACGTATTGCACAGCTTGCATTGATCGATGTATTAGCTACTGGTTTTACTTTAAGACGTGGTACAAAATTTAGAGATAACTTAAAGAAAGTGAAAGACAGTTTACGAAGCTCTCGTTTTGAACGTAAAGATTAACGTAACTGATATCGAATTAAAAATAATACTAACACTCGCTGTTTAGCATTATAAAAATCATATAATTATTGAAGTAAGGATTAAAATGCCTAGAAGAACGAAAATTGTAGCTACCCTTGGGCCTGCCACTGATGACAAAGCGATATTAAAAGAAGTATTAGCCGCGGGTGTAAACGTGGTGAGATTAAATTTCTCTCATGGAATTCCTCAAGATCATATCGATCGAGCTAATAATGTTCGCGAAATAGCAAAGCAATTAGGTATTTATGTTGGTATTTTGGGAGACTTACAAGGTCCAAAAATACGTGTTTCCACCTTTAAAGATGGTCCTATAAAACTTGAGGTAGGGGATAAGTTTTTACTGGATGCTAACCTTGAAAAAGGTCAAGGTTGCCAAGAGAAAGTTGGGATAGATTATAAAAAATTACCACAAGATGTTAACGCTGGCGATATTTTGCTACTTGATGATGGTCGGGTACAACTAAAAGTTCTTAAAACTGAAGGCTCGGCTGTTTATACTGAAGTAACCGTTGGCGGTCCTTTATCAAATAATAAGGGTATTAATCGTCAAGGGGGTGGTTTAACGGCTCCTGCATTAACGGATAAAGATAAAGAAGATATTAAATTAGCAGCAAAAATTAATGTTGATTTCTTAGCTGTATCATTTCCTCGTGACGCCGCTGATATGAGAGAAGCTCGTTTATTAGCTCAAGAAGCTGGTTGTGATGCTCGTTTAGTTTCAAAAATTGAGCGTGCGGAAGCAGTAAATGATGATAAGATTTTGGATGATATTATTTTAGCTTCTGACGTGGTGATGGTTGCCCGTGGTGATTTAGGTGTTGAAATCGGTGATGCTGCTCTTGTTGGTAAGCAAAAGCATATAATTGCTCGTAGCCGTCAATTAAACCGTGTTGTGATAACTGCAACACAAATGATGGAAACTATGATTGAGCAACCGATGCCAACACGTGCAGAAGTGATGGATGTTTCAAATGCAGTACTTGATGGCACCGATGCGGTTATGCTGAGTGCTGAAACCGCAGCAGGTAAATACCCTGTTGAAACGGTAAAAGCAATGGCAGCAGTTTGTGTTGGTGCAGAAGCACACCGCTCTGTTAACATTTCTAACCACCGTATTGAACTCACTTTTTCTGAAATTTCAGAAACAATTGCTATGTCAGCAATGTATGCAGCCAATCATTTAGACGGTGTTAAAGCGATAATATCATTAACTGAATCCGGTCATACCACTAAGATCATGTCACGTATTACTTCTGGTTTGCCAATATATTCTTTGTCACGTCATGCTAAGACTTTGAATAAAACAGCAATTTATCGTGGTGTTTATCCTGTTGAATTTGATTCAACTAACAGTAATAACGATGAACTTGCTAGTGATATTCTATCTGCGGTCATTAAAAATTCTGATTTAGCCTTAGGTGATAAAGTAATGTTTACCCATGGTGATTTAATGGAAACTGTTGGTGCAACCAATACATTAAAAGTGCTTACCGTAACAAAGGCTAATTTAAAACAATAAAATATATTATTTAATGTCTAATATAGGGTAGCTTATTGCTACCCTTTTTTATGTTCAAAATGTACGGTTATGGTTTATATTCCAGTCAAATCCTAAGTACCTCCGTTCAGAGAGGTTAAATCGTGTTGCTGAGACTGTATGGTTTCGGAAATAGAATAACGTAGTAGTAAATGGGCACACATAGTTGGAATAATGCAGGAGCAATTATCGAGAAGCTGTTATCTAGGTAACAAGGAATGGTAAATTTGAAAAATTGGAGGATATTATGACAAAGCGTATAGCAGTTTTAACCAGCGGCGGAGATGCGCCAGGCATGAATGCAGCTATAAGAGCTGTTATGCTTACTGTACAGCATTATAAGCTCGAACTTATTGGCTTCTATCACGGCTATAATGGTTTAATCAATAATGAATCTACATTACTATCACTCGATAATGTTAATGGTATTATTCATCGAGGGGGCACGATATTAAAAAGTGCTCGATGTGCTCAAATGTTTCATTCATCCGGCATTGGAAAAGCGAAAAAAACGTTAGAGCAAGAGAATATTGATGCACTCATTGTTATTGGTGGTGATGGCTCATTTAGTGGTTTAATCGATTTACAACATGCTTGGCCAGGGCAAGTAATTGGCATTCCCGGTACTATTGACAATGATGTTGATGGTACTGACTTTACCGTTGGTTTTTCTACTGCTATTAATACCGCAATTGAAGCAATTGATAAAATTCGTGATACCGCTGATGCATTTGAACGAGTATTTTTAGTTGAATTAATGGGACGGCACAGCGGGCAAATTACTTTTAATGTTGGTATAGCATGCGCTGCAGAGCAAGTTCTTTCATTTGAAAATGTAGATATTGATCATAAAGAAAAAACATTACAGCAACTTGCCAAGCAAATTAATGCCGCCCAAAAATCTCGTCATACAAGTTTCTTAATCGTAATTGCTGAAAATCTATGGCCAAATGGTACTCAAGCATTAGCAACAGAACTACAAAATCTTACTAATGTAGACTGTACACTTTGTACTTTAGGGCATATTCAGCGTGGTGGCTCTCCTGTTGCAAAAGATAGAATTTTAGCAACAAAAATGGGGGTAGCTGCGGTGCAAGCTATTATGAGTAATAAGTCTAATGTGATGATCGGGGAGCAAAATAACACAATGTGCCATGTGCCACTAGTAGAAGCTGTTAAACATCAAAAACAGGTCAGCCAAGCTTTAGTCGCAGCTCAGCAAAACATTCTCGCAATAGCTGCTCAAAATGAAACCTAAAAGCCATTATCAATAAAGGAACTACTGGGTGACCGCTTGCTTAACTTTGTCTTTATAGCTTCGGCTTACTTTTAACTCTTTGCCATTTTTCATTACTAAATAATATTCACCATTAAGTTGACTACAAAATTTATCAACATAGGCTTTATTCACAATTGTCGAGCGATGACTACGAATAAAATGACGAGGATCTAACGCTTCCTCTAGTTGTTTCATGGTTTTTCTTAAAATATGTGTTTGTTCAAGTGTATGCACACACATATAATCGCCAGCAGCATCAATCCATTGAATATCATTGACGGGAACTCTACTAACTTCTCCGGCATCTTTAATCGCTAAAACATCTGAATAATGGCTAACGTTGACAGGGTTATTATGAGCTAAGTCATGTAAAATTGTTGCACAATCATTACCTGTTACATCGCTAACTAGCTTAACTAATTTATTTTTATGCTCAACATTCTCTTCACTTGATAACTTTTCTCTTATTTTATCAAGCGCTTGAGATAACCTTAATTCATCAGCTGGTTTTAATAAATAATCATGTGCATGAACTTCAAACGCTTTTAGCGCATATTGATCAAAAGCGGTGACAAAAATCACCATAGGTAAGCGTAAACCTTGCTCAATAATTTCTTTAACAACAGCAAAGCCATCTAAACCTGGCATTTGAATATCGAGAAACATTAAATCAGGTTGATAAGCCCTTACTGCTTCAATTGCTTCACGACCATTATGACACTCTGTTACTAACTGTATGTCAGTGTGTTCTTGTAGACGAATAGCTAAACCCTTTCGCGCTAGGGCTTCATCATCAACAATAATAGTTGTTAAAATTTTACTCATTAAGCTTTTCCGGTTTCGTACGGCATTCTGATATTTACTTTAACACCTTTTGGACTGTTGTTGGCAACAACCAATGAGAAATCACCATGATACAAAGCTTGAAGTCTTTCTTTGGTATTAGATAAACCAACACCGTGCTCTCGATAAAGATTTCCATTTTTAATATCAGCGCCTGGACCGTCATCTGACAACTCCACTAATAAATCAGAGCCAAATTTACTAACGCTTACCGTAATAGTGCCACCTTGTTCTTGTACAGCAATAGCATGCTTAATCGAGTTTTCAGCTAACGGCTGCAAAATCATACTTGGAACAAGTGACTGTTGACAATCATCGCTAATATTAAATTTTACTTGTAAGCGCTCTTCAAAGCGTACTTTTTCAATATCTAAATAAAGTTTTAATGCATCTACTTCACTCGACAGGGTTACTTTTTTCATAGGATCTTTATCAAGTGAGTAACGTAAAAACTCGCTTAATTTTGTAACCATGCCATTTGCTGTTTTATTCTCTTTTATTAAAATTAATGTTGAAATTGCATTTAATGTATTAAAAAGAAAATGCGGATTCAGTTGATAACGCAGCATTTTTAACTGCGCTTGATGCGCTACAGTATTTGCTTGTAATACATTCTGCTTTTCTTTTTGTAGCATTTGATAGTACTTAGTACCAAAATACAAGACGCTCCAACTGAGCATGATAGAAAAAGAAAACATGCTATTTTTAGTATAGTAAAGTAAAAAATCGGGACGGTAGCCGTGCTTATATATTTCCCAATAATTTATGTTTTGTACAATCTGCCAAAGCACACCAGTAACATATGAAGTACAAATGACAATCATAGCAATTTTAGCTGGGGTAAAATTCCAAATGCGACGATATAAATAACGTAAAGGTATGCTAAATAACCAACCGGCATAAGCATTAAGAAAAATGATAACAAGAAAAATATCGCGGAGATCATGCAATAAAGAACCAAGGTAATGTACCAAGGCAAAACCAAACCAGCCCGCACTATGTACCAACCAAAAGAGTCTATTTCTATTTTCTATTAATTTTGTCCAATTCACACACAACAGCCTAAAATGTTTCTACTCCAGTCAATTAAGTATGGCGGAGTCAAATCAACAACGCACTGCCACTGAGCGTAACTTCTTAGCATTTTATCTCATTTTTTGTACTAAAGCATCAGTAAGAAGATGTAAACAATCAAGTTGTTCGAACTGTTCAATGGCTAATTTAGACATCAGCTCAGATGAATCCTTAATGGCTTTTGCCTGATACCACAAGCCATTCATTAAAAAGCAAAGTAATAAATAGTTTGTTATTTTATCAACACAAGGCTGAAGTTTATAAGGGGATAATGCTTGATACTGCTTGGCTATTTTTAAAATAACATTTTCAACTGCCTGCCCTGCTATTAAATCGTTAATTGCAATAAACATGGCTAAATCAAACTCAAGTTCAGCTAACCCTACATATTCAAAATCAATCAATAAACCAGGTACAGTATCTTTAGGTTGATTACTATTTAGCAATACATTAGCAAAATTAACATCGCCATGACATGGCACTAAAAGGCCTTTTTTTAAACTATTGTTATTCTCTTTGAATAAACGTACAAATGGATGAATTTTTCGCTTTTGCTGGGCAGTTAACTGTGCGGCCATAATTAATTCATTTATTCGTGCAACGAAATCAAGTTTAGGCAAGTTCTTAAAGCTTGATTGGTGTAGTTTAATCAAGCTTGGTAACGTAATATCAACCTTATCGTCCGTTGAAATAGCGTGTTGAGCTAAATTAACCCCTTCAATAAATTCAGTAATAAAATATCGCTGATCACTAAATAAAGGTTTTGGAGCGATACCTAATTGATAAACATGTACTAAAAAATCAAACGAATGAAAGGCTTGTTGGGAAACTCTTTGTTGAATAATTTGAACAAAGTATGTACTTGTTAAAGTACTTACTTTATAACAAAGGTGGCTGCTTCCTAAGGCAATGTTATCTATAGCAATGATATTACTGTCAATAAATAAGCTTAACGAGGATAACTCATCTTTTAGTTGTTGCTGCTCAATAAATGACACTACTGTTCAACTAAAGGTGTGGAAGTTGATGTAACGGTCAAATTTTCATTAATTGAAATGTTTCGCCACTTAACATAACCATAAACGGCAATAATTACATAGAAGCCAAATAATAAAGCTGTTGGCGCAAGTGATTTCTCAAGATAAAGATAAATTGATACTAAGTCGATAACAATCCAATACAGCCAATTTTCCACCACTTTTTGTGTGACCAAGTAGGTGGCAAATAGTGCAAAAATAGTAGTGAACGAATCAATATATGGAAAATGTGTCGGTGTATAGTTCGCCATCAACCAACCAACAAGCAGTGAAGTAATGGACAATAAGCCAATAGCAATAAAGTTAAAAGCTAAGCTTAAGCTTTTCATCGGTTTATTGACTTTCATGCCTTGAGGACTCATTTGAATATCGATATTTTTATGATAAAAATACCAAACACTCCAGCCATAAACAGCCATCAATAAATAATAAACTTGTAAAAAGCTATCCATCCATAAATAAACATCATAGAAAATAGCCGTATAAATAACTGTACTAGCAATCGCAGCAGGCCAACACCAAATATTATTTCTTGCTGCTAAAATCACATACAAAGCGGAAAATAGCACAGCAAGCCACTCAATGAGTGGCATGCTCGCGTAATAATGAATAATGTCAGCCATAATTTAAACTTCCTACTTAGTATTGCCTATATTAAAGCTAAATTAACACTCAGCCTCAGGTACAGAGCGATCACCAGCAATAAATTTACAAACAAATACTGCTGAGCCTAATGCTTGATGTACTTGTTTTATTTCAGCCATAACATGTTGACAAGCAAGGTCATATTCGCCAAATACTTGAGTGCTCATTCCATTGGTTACGACCTTTAAACCGTTAACCTTTCGAAGCTTTTTAATAAAAGCCCAAATATCATCTTTAAACTGAGATTGAGCTAATGGGTATAAACTGATCTCTATTGATATTTGCATAAGCACCTCATAAATAGACGAAATAAAAACTAAAATTGATAATCTAACGTTAACCCAAGATGTCTTGGCGCGCCATAGCGTTGATATTTTTTACTTGCCCAATCAATGTCTGGTTCATTACCAAAATAAAAACCTCGTGTTGCCACTTTTTCATCAGATAAATTACGTGCCCATACATAAATAGACCAATCAGAAAATTCATAACCAATACGAGCATTAACTAAATAACTGCTGTTAGCTTTTTCATCATGACTATCTGAAAAGTAAAAAGAACTTTTACCTGAAGCATTTATATTCAAAAACAAGCCATTATCACCACGGTAAGTACTACCAAAGCTATAAGTAAATTCAGGTGCATGAGCGAGTTGTCGCCCTGAAATATCAATTTCACTACCGTATTTATCAAAATAGCCATAGTCGTCATAACTTGCATCTAAATAACCTATCGCCGAATAAACTGATAACGATGGATTAATTTGCCAAAAGAAATCAAGTTCAGCACCAACACTGCTTGAGCTAGCAGCATTGGCAGTGTAAATAATAAAACGCTGTGGTTTTTCAGGATTTTGCTGAGATGCATTAACTTGTTGATCTTGTCTATCCATATAAAACAGCGCAAAACGTAAGTTAATGTCATTGTCTAATAAACGTGAGTCAAAACCAAGTTCATAGTTTACTAAGGTTTCAGTCTCAAACTCCTTAAATTCACTAAGCTCAGTTGGCAGTCCCATATTAAAACCACCCGCTTTGTAGCCACGAGCTATACGAATGTATGCATCATGATCAGCTGAAAGCGTTTTACTTAAGGCAATATGACCACCCCACATATTTTCTTGAGGTTTAAAGCTTTCTGATAAACTATCACTATATTCGCTTGTTCTACGCTCAAAACGTAAACCGAGTGATAATTGGTAGGCATCATCAAGGCTTGAATCAAATTGTGAAAAAACAGCGTAATTATTTGCTTGATACTTTGAATCGACAACTTCATCAGGCCAACCATTATATGATGAGTCTAAGTCATTTCCCTCATCAAGTTCACTTAAATAAACACCCATTAACCAATCAGTTGTACCATTAAATAGTTTTGATTCTTGGGTTGAGTTTATTCTAAATTCTTGAGAAATAACGTCACGATCCGCTTTCTTTGACCATAAATAGTCATAAACACAAGGGATTTGATCGTCATATTCACCATTACCATTTTCATCGTAATAGTCAGTACAATTTTTATCTGCCCAGTAAGTTGGGTTTGCCCAATCACCATCGTAGGCATGCTGATGTTTAGTTGAAGTAAAACTACTGATTGAAGTAAGCTCTAGTGCTTGCCAACCAAGATAGTTCACTTTAAAAGATCCACCGGATGATTTCTGATTATCAACACCTGGTTTATCAGTTAAAGTTTTAAAGCCGTTGTTATCTAGTGTCCATGCATCAAAACCATTATCCATATCAGCAAACAATAAAGCAAAATCGATGCGTAAGTCTTCATTTGCTTGATAAGTTAGTTTTAATTTGCCACTTAGCTCATCAATACCATTAGTATCATCTTTATTTAAATAGTTATTGTCACGAAAGCCATTTTGTTGATGTTGCTCAATACTAACGCGATAATTTAATTTATTGCTTAATGGGCCACTAGCAAAACCCGCTAGATTTCGTAATTGATCATCACCAATTGAGGTTCTTAAACCATATTCAGCGACATCTGTTGCCTCATTAGATTGAATGTAAATCAAACCAGCTAAAGCATTTGCACCAAAGCGTGTGCCTTGTGGGCCTCGTAAAACTTCAACTTGCTGCACATCAAACATATTAGCTGCCATGCCTAAACCAGACAGATCAATATCGTCGATAATAAAACCAACCGATGAATTAGGCGCACCTCTATATTCAGAACGCTCACCAACGCCACGTATTTGAAGATACTTAGGACGGGATGTACCACCAGAGAAGTTAAGGTTAGCCACACTGCTTAATAAATCTTCAAAATGTTGATTACCTTGTTCGAGGATTTGCTGCTCAGTAACTACCGCAATACTTGCAGGTGTTTGCGCTAGGCTTTGCTTTTTAAAACTGGAGGTAACAGTGATCTTTTCAATAGTATTTAATTCAATATTAGTTTTATCAGCTGTTTGATTATCAACAGATGTATCAGTAGCTAACACGGGTGATGAAAGCGTGGTTAGTACGGCAATTGCTAGTGAAGATTTAACAAATTTCATGGATATCTCGTATTAAGAGATAATGATGACGGGTAAAAAGAAGTTTTTGCTATTCTGATCTGCTGTAATGTTAAAGCCGATAGACGCTATCACTCACCATTCCTACGCCAGTATTATCTAGTTCAGGTATAAGGGTCTGCTCTCAGCCAGTTAATTAGTAAATAATTAACCAGCACCCCTTGGTTTGCGCGCATTATTAACAACTATCAAACAGATGTACAGCAAATGTTTAAAATTGTTATTAACTGATGTTATAGGCTTAACATTTTTCCTAAAGGCTGTCCGCCCACTAAGTGCATATGGATGTGATACACTTCTTGGCCGCCATGCTGATTGCAATTCATGATAAGACGATAGCCATTTTCATCGATTCCCTCTTCTTTTGCTAATTTTTTAGCTACTGTGATCATCCGACCTAAGGTTAACTCATCCGCATCACTGACATCATTAATCGTTGGGATTAACATATTAGGGATAATCAAAATATGACTGTTCGCTTGTGGTGAAATATCACGAAAAGCAGTCACTAAATCATCTTGATATAATAGTGGTGTGGGTATTTCTTGACGAATAATTTTAGAAAATATTGTTTCTTCAGCCATATTCTTCTCTTTTTAAGTATATTTGTATCAATTATTAGCCATTTTACTCAGATATAGCATTAAGGCTAGTACTACTCGAATTAAACAGTTTTTTGACATCTTCGACCAATAAGTAATTTACCGGCACTAAAATCAAAGTAATAATGGTCGCAAAAATAATACCAAAACCAAGTGATACAGCCATAGGGATCAAAAACTGTGCTTGTGTCGCCTTTTCAAAAAGCAAAGGCATTAAACCGATAAAGGTAGTCAGTGAGGTTAACATTACCGGCCTAAAGCGAGATTGTCCTGCTGTTAATACTGCCTCAATTAAAGCAGCACCCGCCATCCGTCGTTTATTAATAAAATCCACTAAGACTAAGCTGTCATTCACCACCACTCCTATAAGCGCCATGATACCTAACAAACTCATAATGGTTAAATCCATACCCATGATCCAATGTCCAACAATCGCTCCTATTGCACCAAAAGGGATGACCGACATCACAATAGCTGGTTGGATGTATGACTTAAACGGAATAGCCAGTAGGCAATAAATAATGAAAAACACAAAAACTAAGCCTATTACCAAACTGCTGAATGAATCCGACTGCTCACGAGCTTCACCTTCAAGCGTGTAATTTACACCAGGATATTTACTCACTAAATCATCTAAATAGCCTGTTAAATCGGCATTAAGTATTGTCATATTCGTCGTATTTTTATCAATATCAGCAGTAACATTGACCGTTCTAAAACGGTCAATGCGATTAATTGCTGAAGGACTTTTACCTGGAATTAATGTCGCTACATGCGCAAGTGGCACTCTACCTCCACTTGGGGTATTAATTAGCATGTCGCCTAAATTTGCGATAGATTTACGCTCTAGCAATGGAAATTTAATCATTACTCGAACATCATCACGGCCACGTTGAATACGCTGAATTTGTGCGCCAAAAAATGCATCTCGCACTTGTTGAGTAATTGTTGAACTGGACATGCCCATTGCATGACCTTGTGCAGTTAATTCAATTTCTAGTTCTTCTTTACCGTTTGATAAACTATCAGAGATTTCGAAGGTCGTTGGGTACGTCGCTATACGTTGTTTGACTTGCTCAGCAACTTCCTTCAATAGATTTAAGTCATTGGCGCTCAGTTGAATATCTATTGGGTCACCACCTCGTCCCATCTCAGCCCGAAAGGTAAGGCTTTCTGCACCCGGTAAAGTACCAATTAATGCACGCCATTCTTGCACTAGCTGGCGACTGCCAATACCTGTATTATTTTTAGCCGCAGGTAATATTTCAAAACGCACCCGACCGATTTCATTTCTGGTGATGGATAACGTATTTAAAATGACACTATCGCCATTTTCATCACGATATTTATCTTGTAAATCAGCAGCGGCTTGCACCATTTTTTCAACATAACCATCAACCACATCATAACTAGTACCTACTGGCATAGTAATATTGGCTCGTACCGTTTCGCTGGGTATACGAGGAAAAAAGATAAACTTTGTCCAGCCGCTAGTAATGAACGCGAGAATTAGAATAAAGCTACCAACAAATAGCACCAGCGTGGTTAATCTGTGCTTAATCGCCCTTTTTAATAACGGGTGGTAATATTTTAAAATTCCTTGCTCAAAGCCATCTGCGAAACGTTCTTGCCAAGCAGAAAGTTTAGATGTTTTTTCTTTATCTCCACGAAGTTTTAAATACTTTAAGTGTGATGGTAAAACAAACTTAGACTCAATTAATGAAAAGATGAGTACAGGAATAACAATGACAGGAATTTGAGCAAACATCGCTCCCCGATGTCCTTCGATAAAGGCTAATGGCAAAAATGCAGCGACAGTAGTTAAAATACCAAAGGTAACAGGTGTTGCTACTTCTTGTGTGCCTTTTATCGCTGCTTCAATACCTGAACTTGCTGTTTGAGTATGACGATAAATGTTCTCTCCCGTGACAATCGCATCATCAACGACAATGCCTAGTACAAGAATAAAACCAAACAAGCTCATAATATTTAGTGAAATACCGAAAAATGGCATAACAATAAATGCTCCCATAAAACTAATAGGAATGCCAATTGAAACCCAAATAGCAATCGAAGGTCTTAAAAACAAGGTAAGTAAAATTAACACTAAAAAGCCCCCTTGTAATGCATTTGAGATCAGGGTGTTTAGTCTACTTTTTACAATTTCAGAGTCATCATCCCAATAACTTAGTTCGAAGCCTTCAGGTAGAGTGCTTTGACGACGCTCGATATAATCTTTCACAGCATCAGCAACTTCTATCGCACTTTGGTTTCCAATACGATAAATTTCAATTAACGCTGCTTGTTGACTATTAAAGCGTGCTCTAAGTGGTTTTTCTTCAAAACCATCATTAACATTAGCGACATCGCCTAGGTGCAAAAATGTTCCATCAACATAGGTTTTAATAATAATTTGTTCAAATTGATCCCGTCGATATGCCTGGCCTTTACTACGTACTAATACATCCCCTCCTTCTGTGCGTACATTACCGGCTGACATATCTTGCGAGCTAGATTTTACCGCACGGGCAATATCAGATAAATTAAGCTGGTATTGTTGTAATTTTACTTGGCTCACTTCAATACTGATTTCATAATCTCTTACTGCATCAAGTGATACTTGGGTAACATCTTTTAAATTAAGTAAATCATCTCGAACTTGCTCAGCAAATTGGCGTATTTCTTTTTCACTATGTTTAGAAGCAACAGTTACCGTGATCACATCACGAATACGTTGACGAATAGCTGTAACCGGTTTTTCTGCATCAACCGGTAAAGTATTAATCGCATCGACACGGCTTTTAATATCTGATAATAATTCACGTACATCATAGCCGCTGTCAGCTTCAATATTAACACTGGCACTACCTTCAACTGAACGACTGGTTATTTTTTTTATTCCTTCTAGATCTTGCACAGCCTCTTCAATACGAATAGCAACACCTAACTCAACATCTTCTGGTGTAGCACCACGTAAACTAACGTTAACATTAACAATGTCAGACTCAAAAGCGGGAAAAACTTCTAACGGGATGTTGCCTTTTAATGAAAACAGCCCAGTTAAAAAAATCGTAATCATTAACAAATTAGCGGCAACATGATTACGAGCAAACCAAGCGATCATTGCTCTTCTCCTTGGCTAGCTACTGATCTCACTTTTTGTTTGTTCATTTTTGCCTTTGATTTTTGCTGCTCTGACTTTTTTCGGTTGTTATTACGCTTTGTGAATGACTTTTTCTGACGAAGTTTATTAGCAATAACTTCTCCATTTTGGCTATTTATTGTTACTGGAGTACCTGAAGTTACTTGTCCAAGTGACGTTGTTACCAATAATTGCCCCTCTTTTAATCCTTGCTTTATCATAGCAACCGTTTCATTTTGCCAAGCTATATCAACATTAATACGTTGCAATTTATTCTCTTGCACAACATAAACATAACTGCCTTGATAAATCGCTTTATTAACTATAACAATGGCATCTTCAACTTTTTTACCACTAATCGTTGCGCTGACATATTGACCAATTTTCAATGGCAAAATTGAGGTATTGTTTACCCCATAAGGATCATCTATTTGTGCAACGACAAATAATTGTTGAGAATTACTATCAAACGCCCCTTCTGTTCTTACCACTTTGCCCAACCAGGATTGACGAGCTGTAAGATCTGAATAAATAGTCACTTGAGGTTGTTGGTCTTTATTTACTTTTTTGAACCGACCCGCTTCAGGTAAGACCATATACGGCAAATCTTTATTCTTAATTGGAAGACGAATTTCTACATAATCAATGGCATAAATTTCAGCCAACTTTGTATTTGATGAGATCACCTGACCAATATCAACATCTTTGGTAAGAATTCGTCCGGTATAAGGCGCTGTGATCTTAGTTCGCTCTAAAGCAAGTTCTGCTTTTGCTAATGTCGCTTGTGCAGAATAAACTTTTGCCTGTGCAGCAAGTAATTGTGGTTTTCTTAGCACTAAATCAGGTGCTTTTTTCCCCTCACCTAATCGTTGCCAATCTTGTCTTGCTTGAGCCACTCGAGCCTGTTCTTCACTTAACATTTGCTCTGCCGAAAACAAACTTGCTTGGGAGATTTTAACCTCGGCTTTTAAATCACGATCATCAAGTTCAATTAACACTTCCCCCGCTTCAAAAAAACCACCAGCACTGAAATTTTCACTGATCTGTATAATTTGACCAGACACTTGCGGAAGTAAAATGCTTTGTGTTCTAGGTTTAACTGTACCGTAGCTATTGATAGTTAGAGGAAAAGTTTGCTTATTAATAGTTTCAACATCAACATTAAGTTGCGGTGCCATACTCGGTTTGCCACGCTTACTCGTTGGTGGATTATTGGTAACTAACTTGGCTAGTAATATGAAAGCAACCAAAACAATAACCGGTAAAGTGAATTTATTTTTGAAAAGATTATAGTTAAGTAATTTATTATTAATTTGCATGGCTTATTTTACTCTGAAGCTTAGGTTGACCAAGGTTATTGTTAATTTCAATCGAAACATCAGGAGAGCTACCTAATGCAATAGCTAATGAAATTCTATTTTGCAGCAATTGATTCTTTAATTGAATCAAAGTGGTTTGAGCATCAAACGCTCTACGTTGTGACTCTAATACCGTCGTGTAAGTGACCAAACCTCGTAAATATTGATTAAAAGATAATTTTTCAGCAACGAGTGCATTTTCACGAGCATCTCGATAAAAGCCATAACGTTTTTTTAAGCTTTGTTGATTGCTAATATTATTTTCAACTTCAGCAAACGACTTATAAACTAAATCTAAATAGCTTTGTTCTTTTTGCACCACAGCCAAGCGAGCTTGCTCTTCCTGTGACTCTAATCGACCAGCATTAAATAATGGTACGGTTAAATTACCAATCAATGACCAAACTAATGAGCTGCCATCAAGCAAATTAAACAACTGATCTGAGCTATCCCCCGATGATGCTGTTAAAGAAAAACGAGGAAAACGTTGCTTATGAGCAACGGCTAGCCCAGCATCTAAAGCCAATAATTGATACCAACTAGTTAAAATATCTGGTCTTTTCGTCATTAATTGAGCAGGAACTTCTAGGGATAAACTTTCCGGTACTGCTGGCAGCTTAGCTTGTGCAATAAGTGAAGCATTCGGGTAACGTCCTAATAATAATTCTAAAGCCCTTTTACTTTGTTGAAGAGTTTGTTGTTGCTCAGCGATGCGTGCTTGCTCACGGC
>Ga0209396_1000199_pt1 | contig 77354 bp, 81 predicted proteins | sample GOMGulsemesocosm_6_FD_184638 | JGI IMG/M metagenome (GOLD analysis project Ga0209396, IMG submission 184638) | Methane-oxidizing microbial communities from mesocosms in the Gulf of Mexico - GOM8C Gulf of Mexico (SPAdes) (version 2) | ecosystem: Environmental > Aquatic > Marine > Cold seeps... | reverse complement strand
ACCACAACAGCAGGTTTATTTTGTTTAATGAATTGCCAAGCCCCTTTGGCAATTGCAGTAAACTTTTCAGATGGCTGGCGTTTAGTATCCATCTCGTACTCGAGGATATCAGTAGTGGATATCTGTTGAAAAAAACCAGCTCGATATTGCTGAACCCATGGGAAATCGACGTGGTAGCTATGGATAATGATAACCGGCTTAGCAATGGTTGATATTGAAAATACCAATATAACCAACAAAAAAACATATCGCATGTTGTTCCCCTTTGAACCGTTATAACGATCTCTCAGTAACATTAAGGCGCAGCACAAATAAAATATCCCGTTAGAGTAAATAGGGACCTAAATAATTATAACGTGTCAGATCTGGTCACTTAATAATAACAAATTCGACCCCATTATCATTTTTATAATTAATCATCTTGCTCAAAAATCTTGGAATCGAAAGTGTAGACTATCGATTAGAATACAAAGCTCTGTTAACTATCACAGCACTGCTGTGCTGTGCTTTTCTGTTCTAATAATTATACAGCAGAGCATGCTTAGAATTGACCGAAGCATTACACCCAGCAATAATCCACATCCAAATTCCTGCTTATATTGGTCCGCACATGTGATTACATTTAACATTTTTAATACAAGTGTTTAATTTGTTTTTACTTTGGCCTAAGGATTCGCTATATTCTGCCACCTTGAGTAATTACTCCAATGAGTAGATGTATGCAAAAGACTTTACAGTATTCTCTTATCACATTAGCAATAATGTCAGCGGCTAACCCAGTCAATGCGGCAGGTTTCAAACTATTTGAACAATCTACCAGCGCCATGGGTAATGCCTATGCAGGTCGTGGCGCCCAAATTACCGACGCCAGTATTGGTTTTACTAATCCAGCGGCTTTAATTAAATTAGATCAAGCCCAATATGTGGTCGGACTTAACGTTATTGCCGTAGACGGTGAGTTAACCAATGCCAGCGCCGCTAATGCTAACGGTGCCGCTGTTACAGGAGACTCTCAAGAGGATTTGGGCAGTGTGTCTCTTATTCCACATTTTCATTATTATCAACCCCTAAGCGATACACTAGGTTTTGGTCTTTCCGTTGCAGTGCCTTATGCCACCAGCAGTGAATATGACGATGATTTTGTCGGCCGCTATTTTGCCCAGCAAACTCAATTGAAAGTCATTACGCTACAGCCAGCTGTTAGCTGGAAGCTAAATGATAAGGTGTCGTTAGGCGGTGCTATCGGTGTCAACTTTGCCAGTGGTACTTTAAGTAAATATAAAGATCACAGTGGCTTGTGTGAAGCCAATGCTATATTTGACAGCTTCTGTGACAGTTTTTATGAAGTGTCAGGCAGCGACATCCAACCCAGTTATACCTTTGGCATGCATTATCAATTTGATGATAGTTTAGCGGTTGCCTTGAGTTATCATTCCCCGGTAAGTTACACGCTTAAAGGTGATTCAACCATTACCAACACTCCCGTGACCAATAGTACCGGTTTGGTATATGACAGCCCTGGCGTACCGTCAGTAACATCACTTAAAACTGAAGAGTCGGCCTTGGGCCTTGATACGCCAGCCAGTATTGTATTTAGTCTTGATAAACAAATAAACCCTGAGTTATCTATCCAGTTCACGACGACATGGACACAATGGAGCGAGTTTACTGATATTTCCATTATTTCTACGGATACAGGTTCGAGCATTAGTGCCAGCACAGAGCAAGCACAGAACCTTAACAGTACTGATTACATTGGATACATTCCAGAATATTGGCAAGACTCTTGGGCATTCGCTTTGGGTATCACCTATCAGCTAGATCAACGCTGGACCTTAAAAAGCGGAATCGCAAAAGACTTTTCACCAGTTAACAATCAATATCGCAGTGCGCGAATTCCAGCCGACGACCGCACTTGGTTAACCGTGGGCGGCCATTACCAACCAAATGATACATGGAGTATCGATTTTGCGACTGGCGTAATGTTTATGAAAAAGTCATCAGTCCATGATAATGAATATAATGTGCAAAATGTCGAATTATTTAACAACTATTATCAGGCCGACTACAACATCAATGCCTATGTTGTCTCGTTGCAGTTTAATTATAACTTGTAACAATCGAATTTAGTTTAGTTGTCACGTTTATAGCCTATCAGCCCTATTATACTTAGGGCTGATAAATGCTAACTAAGTTACTTCCGCCAAAAACCTCAATAACACATTGTTCTATTTGTTATTACTTAGATAGCAACAAGCCTGACTTATAATTAATGCAAACACTCACTTAACCAGCAGTATGAATTTGCAAAATTATTTGCTCATACAAACGAGTGAGGGTGTAAAACTCAGCTAAATCAACGCCTTCATTAACTTGGTGGATAGTGCTGTTTGTTAACCCCATCTCAACAACTTAAAAACTATCACTTTAGGTGAAGGGGATGCACAGCTATATGGCTATTTGGCCTATATTAATCTGCAGCTAAGTACACCTTGGTCAGCAATTTCTGGCTACAAACAAGCCTTATTGCTTGAACCCGACAATAAGCAATGGCAACAAGGCTTGCTGTACAGTTTTATCACGGCTAAAGACAACCATGCTGCCAAAGCCATGATCAACCAAATGTTGCAACAAACGCCAAACAACACGCGTCTGTGGTTACAACTAAGCCGAATAGCCCTGGATGACAACACCCCGCTAGAAGCACTAACCAGCATGGAAATGGCGATTAGGTTAGGCAACAAAGATCCTGATAACTTAATCGCTACCGCACAATTACACCTAAACCATGGGAGCGTTAGTCGTGCCGCTGACTTAATGAGTCAGTTATTAAAAAAACCTGCTAGTCAGCGTCGTAAAAATCGTGAGAATTTTGAAGCAATCGAGTCAATTCTTAGCTGGTTAATCTATGAAAAACACTGGTCACAAGCAAAAACAATGTTAAAACATAGCGCCAAATACGCTAAATACTTAACACAGGTTCAACGAAGTCAACTCAAATTACATCATGCAAGTATCCCTGGTAAAAGTAAGCGCCAAATTACCAAGTTATATGAAGCAGCGATCAAACTAGCACCAACCAACGGACGTGCTTTAATTGCTTTAGCTGAACATTATCAACAGCACAAAAATTATACTCAGGCTCAATTGTTATTTGTCCGAGCGGCCTCTTTAAGAGACTTTGCCGAACGTGCTTATGTCGGTCAGGCTCAAGTATATATCGAGTTAAAAAATTACCAGCAAGCTGCTGTTATGTTGAGAAAAGCATTAAAGAGCAACCCTTCAAGGCAAGATCTGGTACAGAACATTCGCTTGTTAGATCGGATGAGCAACAGTCAAATATAACTAGTAACAAAATAATACCATTTGCATTAATTATGTGATCTTGTTGTGCCAAAGTAAAATAGATTAGAACAAGGCGCTCGATTGACTAATAGCTAGCTATTGGGATTGAGAGCAACGCCGTTATTGTTTATTTTAATTGGCACAAGTGGGCAATTATTTAATGCAAATGGTATAAATAGAGGGTACTTATAATTTAGGGGCTTTATATTTACTAATAATTGAGCCGAAGATAGGCAGCTACCTGTATTAGCTTTAGTTGCCTACTCACCCATATCTTGCTGACACAACCCTATCGATATTATCTTACGATAACGTCCAACATCCCCACCAAGCAATAGCAGAACAATCCCAGATTAATAAATAACTTATACCAATTCCGATAATTAACCGGTCATTCTTAACGGTTAAAACAAATGATAACTGCGTTATTTCCAATCCCTAGGGAAAGTCTCTGTAGGCTGACTACAGACGTAAATAAATGCCTTGTTCTCATCCGTTTTCCCTCGTTAATAAATTGGCCACTAATTTAACGGAATTGGTATTAATTAGAACAAATGGTAAAAGATTCATGGACGCAGAAAATGTTAGTGCAGATAAGCAAAAAGCCCGATAAACTTTCGTTTATCGGGCTTTTAAAATATGGCGGTGAGTGTGGGAGTCGAACCCACAGTGCATGGTTTTTACCTACTTTCAACTACGCCCAACTACCAGATTTCAATAAGTTAATTTTACCACTTAAAGTACGTAGTAGCTCAAAGTAGCTCTGAGTGAGACCAAATTGAGACCATTTTAATATGGCCATATTTGGAACCCTTCAATTTATAATTACATTGGACTCCGAAAGAAATAGGTATGTGAAGATTTAATGCCTAACCCCGCGCTAGCAACAAATCCAAAATATTTAACCATAACGAATAATGGAGCAACGAAGCCATATTCTGATTTATCAGTTTCTTGTATAGTGAAGAAAAATTGCTGTAAAGAAAAATTAAATTTAAAACCAACTATTAACATCAATATTACGATACTAAACAAAACACAGCTTTCAGCTGTTGTTGAATCAAACAGATAGCATGCCCCATACATAACTGCCTGATGGATCAAAAGACCCAAAATAGCACCACTGATCAAATATAAAACAACTTCCCATGCCATACTTTCATTTCCCTATTAATTCTAGTTACAATTATTTTCTACAAACGGGTTAACATTCCCCTGCACTCGCGCTTTTTTATCGTGAATTAAACATTCACTGGCGTCAACTGGATCTAATTTGTTCCAAGCCGTAAATAGCTGTCGCTGTTTCTTGCTGATCTTCAATCCGTATTGCTGCGAAAAATAAAAGTACGTCCGGGCTATGTCGCCGCGCACATTTGGCGCTGGTTCAAATACTCGCCCCTTAAAATAAACTTCAGCATCGCATTGACCATAAACACGCTTCTCACCGGAGATCATATTAAACCTGAAATTTGAGCGGTCACCGTTCACTTCACCGATCGCAGGTACCAAGTTATGTAAATCTCCTTCCATGGCTTTAAACGCAGTAACCTTTTTACATGCTTTACGACCACCGTTCTGCCAACATTGTAGTTGATGCCCAAACTCCCATGCTGAAACTACGTGTTCCCATTCGATGCGAGAGGCGCGTTTATGTTGTTTACGCGGCTTAAAACCACATGAGTTCCAAACCGGCACTAACTTCTTTTTTGACAGCCATTTTATATCACAGCCACAATAGAATGACTCCGGCGCGGCTTTGTAAATTTTTTTAAGTTGAGTTTTAGCCCGGCCAAAGCTCAATGGATCTGCTGCGAATGCTAGCGTCGGCACAAGCAGAAATACTAAGAATAGATTTTTCATTGTTTTACGTCAGTTAATGCGAGTTAACCGACAGTTTACACACAATGGATTACAAGCACATTCATCCTGCATAATTAATGTTTCAGCCTAAGGCGTTATGGGGCATAAAGCGCCATAGAATTTATCGTGCCAATGTTGGTTTAGGCATTAGGGTTTGTATGGGAACTATGAGAATTAACGCAGCGACAGCTTTAGCCGTCCGATTGACTATATTGCCTTATGCCCGCTGAACTGGTTATTCATATCACTCTGGTTCTTCAAATAGTAGTTTCCCAACCCACCAAATCGATTGGCTAAAATTGGAAATCAATTGCTCACCTTGTCGCAAAAATGACTCACTATCGTCGATTCCAGCGAGCTTCAAAGCATCTCCAATCTTGGAGCTAGTAGGGTGAGCGTCACCTATTCGCATATCATACGCCCCCACAATTGGGCCAAAGACTTCCCGGGCCTTATCAGCGCCAACTTTCTGAGCAAGTACATCCTGCAGGAGCTTATTTGAGCCCAATTTATCCTTATTTAAGTGTGTTGATAGTTTTCGAAGTTCACGTACATCAAGCCGGTCGGAAAAAACACGAACTAGCTCTTTTGCCAATCTCAGCAATGATGCTTGATCCTTGCTCGCGAAACGGGAGATATACTTTTCAGTTTCAGTGCGATCTAGATCATGTGAGTAAAGTGAAACATTGAATGTCTGCCTAAACCCGCCCTCAAGCATCTCCATCACCTTGAAAAGAAGCTCCTCAACCGCATGGGTAGAGGCAGGTTCAGCTTTAACCTGTGCTGCTAATAATTCATTTGAAACCTTTCCATCAGGAACAACATTCTGAGCTGCCCAAATATGCTGTTCCCAAGCCGGCAGGCGAGCAATGTCATAGGCGTAGACTGTTATTAAATCTGAAATATTTATACCAATATGAATTGAATACCCAGATGTGGATTTAATTTCACCTGTTTGTGCCGTATACCAATTGAGAGAAAATCCGCGAAGCCCTAGAAGCTCATTTACTATACCTGAGCGAAACCAGAGCCACCGACCAACATCTTCGTTGTTTAACTCGGCAGACGCCAAACGCATGCCATCAGTCTCAACTATAAATTGAGGCAAGTTTGTGTCTACATCCCCACGAACGCGATTACTTACGCCTTTGTGCTCTATCCATTCATCGCGCCAAAACTCGCCCTCGACTCGTACGCCATGAAACCCACCACGAGTTCCCTCAGATTTTTCATAATCAGTGTTTTCGTTATTTTCTCGTCCCATCACCGGTGCGTCTTCATCTTCATCAACATCAGTTCGCCAAGCACGGAACATCGCCCAGCTTCCGCCAAAAACGTCATTTACATCACGAATCAGTAACTCATATCGTCCATCATCGCGCTCTTCTTGATGGTTTTCCAAGTCAGCGTATTCACTGGTTTCAAGAGCGGTTACATTTTCCACTCGTTGACGGTAGTAAGAAAGTCGGAGAGCTAGGTTCCTAGCAGCTAAATAGTCGAGAAGAAATTCTCTCTTGATTTCGATCAGGCGCTGATCACCTTTTTCATCAAGAACTTCCCGAGCCACTACTACAAAATTTTCTTCCGGCCTTACCCAATTATCTCCCTCTTTTATGAGGCGGAGTGCAGCAACAAGATCAGGGGTCAATGTCCATTGTCGCCCACCGACTACAGGTAGAGATAATTCAAGGACGAGATGAACACCGATCGGCTCTTTATCATGATATTGATATTCATCTATGGTTGAGTAGTAGCCATCTTCGTATGCATATGGACCGATAGTTGAGCTGATTCCGATATCACTCCAACTCAATTTTTCCGCGATATCGCGATGATCCGGAGAAAATGCAACAGAACCACATCCAAAAAATTCGTTTGTATAACCTATCTTTTTAACGTTACCTTTTTCGTTACCAAAAGCAGCTCTCAAAGGAACCCAAGTTGATTTTGAAAAAGTGCGACGAGTCTCTTTTTTTTGGAGAATCCAATCTTGATTCATACGTGATTAACTTCCTTAGGCATAACATTTGTATAACAGGTATGCTCATTTACCTATTTTAGATATACGCAGAAATCCTGTAAATTAGCGTTACAAAATGAACTCTTATGTCACTTATGGCAAGCATTACTTGTGAGTTGCACTGATATATGAGCCATATTCGATATCAATCAATAAATGAGCTTGTCAGAATGTATCCCCAAAGCAGTAACACTACCTTTTTAGGTGGGGTTAGCCGTCTGGTTGAGCTTCTTATTAGGCATTTTGTTGAAATTTAACGAATCGCTCATTTGGAAAGTTCTCTTTTGCTATTTCAAAAAGTCTTTCGTGAACCTCAGTTAAACTGTCGACACTTAAAAATATTTGTTCATACATACCATCGGTAAGTTTAATTGCGTTACCGACCACTCTAGGGCCTACTGCTGTAACTAATTCTTCAAGAGAGGGATGCTCAATGCAAAAGTTATTATCGTTTAGAGATTTCTGCAGATCTTCGTGATGGAATTCTGCTCTCATATTGGTAATTCGAATTGCATTTTCGAACCTCCCTTGCTCAATAGATAAATTTAACAATAAATTTGGGTGGTCTTTTAGCAAAAATTCCAAGCGATTTAACTCTATTTTTAAATCGCTATAATCCGCAGCATACATTGCTGGTAACTTTAGAAACCGTATATTGTCACTTTCTAGAGGCTCTATTGCTTTTTTTAGATTTAACAGAGCATTTATTTGCCTTAGCGTTAAAAACAGAGCAGAGTTTAATGCGGAAATATTCCCTTGTATTTTCCCAAGTTTTTCTTTTCTGGTGTTTAAATAGAATGCAGAAAAGGAACCGAAAAATGCTGCAGACAATACTACAATAGCTTGCAAAAAGTAGTCGTATGTACTTGGCACAATTCTGTGCTCTATTGCCAATGAGGATACATACCAGAGGTTTAATACAAGAAGGCCATAAATCACTCCTAAAACTTCAGGTTTTATATCTTTAAATTTCAATACTCAATTCCCATTTAAATTACGTTTGTTGAAACAAGCGTAGAATGCTTAACACCCACCTAACCGCGGCGTGTTGGCGCAGTTTTTTGCGTCTCTTTGCTAAAAAATGTGACAGCTTTAGCCGTCTAGTTGAGGTGCTTGTTAGCTGCTTACTCTCTCATGAATAAATTCGCTGACCAACTGATTGTTAAATATAATTTGACAGCAATCTGATTTCTGATAACCTGATATCAGATTATCAATTTATTAGAGAGAAATTCAATGAGCGGACTATTTGACCCCAACAACCCTTCTAGTTTACTAAACCCTGAAGTAGTAAATCAACGCTTTGAACAAATTAACCAAGAAGAACTTTCTGCTTCTGAAGAAGCAAAAATAAAAAAATCGGCACGTGAACTAAAACAACATGCCGTAATACTAAATGACGATCTAAACCGACAATTACGCAAGTATTCACGCGAGCAGAATTGGAATCAGGTTATGGAGATAACTAAAAATATAGGAGCTGTAGAGAAAACAATTGAAACAGCAGCAACCTTTGATAAAGCTGTAAAAAGTCGTTTTTCAGATTTACCTACACGTAAAGAAAAATTAAACGATAATGAAAAAAAGGAGATTTATCACGCGTATCACGGTAGCACTGACGTCACTCAAGATATGCTTGCAAGTGATTACAGAAAACCTCAATCAACAATAAACACCATAGTTAATTCGGACCCATCTAAATTTGTAAAAATTTAGTAGTAGTGAACTGCTGAAACATTGGCAGCTAACTATAAGGCTGTAGAATTTATAAAAAATTACAAAAACACGTCAAAATAAGGGTATAAAATGTATTACCCACACTGAGTGCGTCGCTTATTTTGCGTTACAGGAGCTCGTTTTTTACCTGTTTTAAACAAAACTATAAATTATCCAGCCGCAACGCCAACCTAACCTGCGACGTGCTGGCGCAGTTTTTTGCGTCTTTGTTGCTAAAAGTGTGATAGTTCTAGCCGTCTGGTTTAGGTTCTTGCTAGGTTATTTACTCTGCGGAATATAAGTGTCTTGAACGAACATCCATTGCCTGCTCAAAAGAACTCGACAGTGCGATAAAAGCATTACATTGGTTTTCTTCATTATCAACTCGTAATGTGTAATTACCGACTAAGAAATCTTCAGAACCCAAATTAAATATGTCAGGAAGATTAAAATCTGTATCAGCAAAAAGTGAGGTTATTTTTTTTACAAGCGCATAAAAATTTAATTCAGTTTCACTTAAATCATTTTTATTCCCTTTACTAGCTGAAAGCTGTATCAAATCAGCATTAACGTTGTCTTCGCCATAAATGTATGATGCGACGGTATTAACTTCATTTACATCTTTAGAAAGCGGCAAATAATTACTCTTAACTACTCTTCCATTAGAACAACTTTTCTCATCATCTAGTTCAAACGTCATTTCTTCGAGTGATGTTTTTATGCTCTCAAAAGTCCAACTCATGTATTTCCCCTTAAAGTGAATTAATCTGGTAATAACCTAACACCAACCTAAAAGCCGTACGATTGAGGTTTTTGTTTATACGTTTATGCTTAAATAATGCCTAATGTCCATCATTAGCGAATGTTTATATGTTTCTGTTGTCACATCAGATTCTCTGAGCGCATCAGTTATTTCTTTCCTTTCAATATCACGATAAATTTCAGCTAAAGGTTGATGAGCAACTCCAAAAAGTGGTTCTGGTATTTCAGGAAACTGATCCGCTGTGATATCGAAAACCTTAGCGTCAACTTCTAGCCAAAAATGAATAGCCCCGTTTTCATCATATCCTTTCAGATACTCTATATGAGACATTGGAAATATTTCTTTTAGAGTAGCGCCAAGAAATAGTGATGCTCCCTCACACGCATTTCTTGGAAACCCAGAAAAGTAAGGAAGATCAATTTTCTCCCCGCCTAATTCAAACAATGTTCTTATTTTCTGAGATATTGAAATCATATAGCCCCTAAAACGTATAACAGTATATTAGTCGAATTGCTCGATAACCCCGAGATCCGACATTTCATAATTCATACTAGATTATACTAATAATCTATAACAAACAATGTGTTAAATAAATAGAATATTCTAATTTTGGTGTTGTATCTTGGTGGCTCACTTACAACATGCATTTTCTGGTTGCTTTGATATCAGTTTAGTATTAGAAAAAGTACGATGAATAGGGAAAAGACTAAAATTGTTTATGTCAGCTCTAAGGCGCTTTTGCGCGTAATAGTAATGTTGCTCACTTATATCCTGTTTGGCTGGCTAATCAATAGGGTGATAAACAACCCTGAAAAGCGTATTTTTCTTTACACCTTATCTAGCAGCTTTATAGCAAGCTGCTACATATTCAACTCAGGCTTTGCTGGCAATATAGTGTACGTAATAGAAATTCCATGGTTTATATTTAGCGGACTGATTGCTCTATACGTTTTTTACTCGCCAATATTTCTTATCAAAAAACTTATGAGTAAACAAAAACTAACAAATTAATCTTTGCTTAATCCCTTTAACGGCAGCTTGCTTTCTCCAAACAATTTAATTGTAACTCCATCAAAGATACTTAACTCCCAACTGATGGCGTTTCTTGGCGAAGCGCATAGTGTGGTCAATTTTTAGATCTTCAATACGCTGCAAGCTTATCTCTTTTTCATTATCTGATAAACGGCTAGCTTCAATGCCCCGCTTTCGCTTATTAAGTGCGCGTAATTGCTTATCGATACCAGAAGCGTAATTATTTAACATCAGATGATTTCTGTACTTTGATAGATAATTAGCCCGGTCAGCACCGCGCATGTAATTTAAATCAGCTTTGTAAGCCGCTAAACTTTCTTTAACATCATAGAATTCGCCAATCGTTTGCTTAGGATTTAACTGCTTATGGAAGCGCCGCCAAAAAGGAATGTCTCGGGATTCAATTTCTTTCCCTGCCATAGCCTTGGCAGCTAAGTTCTGCCAGCGCAACCCGAACTGTAATACACCTCCCCCCATAAACTTAACCATGTGATCAATAGACTGAGGCGCAATATCCATGCCTCCGCTTTTATATTCAGTACCACCGCTGGCTTCATTTAGCCAAGAAGTAAAGTTTTTAGACCACTCCCAAGTATGCTTACCCCCACGATTGGCATCGGCTTTTTTAACATTGTAGCCACGCTGATCAGGGTAGATATTCCCGCCGGTAAACTTCTCGTCTACGGCCATTTCAACGAATGGTTTTATAACGGTCGGAGCCGCCATTTTAACCATTGATACTGCCGTATTTTCAGATTCTGTAATACCTAGTGGAGAAAAGGTACCAACCGCCGACAATGCTATTTTGGTCGCTTGCCTTCCCACTGACTCGCCTTGAATTAAACCATCTAAAGAATGACCCAAGCCTGCCAAAAAATTATAGCCATAGGGCATTGGTATCGCTATGTAATCCTTACCACCTGTCATAATCACGTAATTGGTTGCCTTAACGTAATCGGGTACCTTATCGTAAAATGCAATGCCATCTTCATCATCACCGCCCATTTCTCGCATGACTTGTGCCATGGCAATCGTGCCAAAAATCGAACCCACGGCCAATTTTTGCGATAAATTGTAGAATTTAGGATCCCACATCGACTTAGATCTGTCTTTTGGGGTACCCAGTGCGCGTAACATATTAGCCGTACCTTGAACGCTGGCATTCGAGAACATGTATAGGGCATTCATCGTAGCGCCCATTTCACCTTTACGATTAAAGTTAATCGTTAAGTTTTTGGCTAAGCTACTGGCTTGCTTTACACTTATACCCTGCTCTCTGGCGTGGTAATAAACACTAAAACGTGCCGAGTTTTCAACGATATCATTATAGTCACTAACAAAATCTGCGACGTTTTTACCAAGGCGCCGAACCTTACCAGCCTTAGTCTTGCTCGCGCGCGATATTGAGCTTTTGAGTTCGCTGGCCAATTCCTTAACGTCTTTTTGATTAACCCAGCCAGTTTTAGCGCCAGACTCGAGGAATTCTTTTAGGTAATTACTCCATTTAGGATCATTAAACTTACCGCTGCCATCAAACTTGTTGTTTCTGAATCCCTGGCGTAAAACCACCATCGCCTTAGGCATGGATCCAACCATCTTGCGCGCCAGATTTTCAGTATTAAGTGCCTTGCCATCGGCGACTTGAGTTTCAGCTAATACATTAGCAACCGCCGCTTGAACGTCGCGCGTAAAGTTAGTCAGCATGAATTCAGGGTTCCAAGTTGTAACTAAAGCGCTTAGTGTTCGTGTAACCTTTCCAATATTCCTAACAAAGGCTCCCATTTCGTCAACACCTAAGTTGGCCATAGTATCTTTGAGCACAACATCTTTAATTTTGATGTAACTCTCCACTCCATCAACTTTAACCTTGAAATAATCATCACTGTTTTTCATGGCCATTGCTGTCATCTTGACCGGACCGATTGTTGCTTTACCGTCCTTAGTTATTTCGCCACGCGTTATGTCTGGCTTTTGGGCGGTAAACACTTCCCATAAATCGCTATCTGGGTTGTCGTTTACTAATTTTAGGAAAGTATTACCAACCTCATTCTTACGTGCGCGAATAATCGCTTGAGTCGTATCTTGGATGGAATGAAGCAACGGCGATTCAGCTAAAGAACGACGCCCCATCGCCTTTATGGTTTCGCGACCTTTAATGTTAAAGCCCTTGCCAGCACCATAGCGTGTTACTTGTTTACCGTTGTCATCCTTAGCGTGGGTTTCTTCATCTTTAGCGTAACCTTTTAGCGGTACATAAAACTTATATTGAGATTGCCAGTTATCGATCGCATCCTGCGCTTCAAGGCCAAACTCAACCATCATTTTTCGGTTTTGCTTAAGCATCGAATAAACCAAATCCGAGACAGCTTCTAGTGCGGGGTATTTTTCTTCAAAAATGGCCTTATCTAAAATCGATTGCGCCTGCTCATTGCTCATGCCTGAGCCTTCGCCTTTTAGTTCTGGATTGATGGTATCGATATAAGCATTACGCTCTTTGGCGTGCTTTGCAATTAAGTATAAATCAACTTCATCTTGTGATAATTGATGCTTAGCCATGGTGTTAGCTATCTTATCTGTACGCTCGAGCTCTAGTTTTCGCAAATCCTCACTTACTTTTCCGTGAAAGGCCTCCTCTGCCATGTAAGCGTCGTTATCTTCGTTGACGGCTAAAGAACGCTGGATAACAAGTAGACGCTGGAATTTGTCTTGAACGCGGCGAATAAAGTAATCTTTAGAATATTTTTCTTCGTCTGCTATTGATGAATTTTCGGTAGCCCTGCGCAACATGGTCGATTCTTTTTTTTGCTCAGGGGTTTTACTACTAGATCCTAACGACTGAGCTCGACCTTGCTTGCCCTGTTTAATCTGCTTGGAAATAGTTTCAGCTAGGCGGTGAAGTTCGCTAACTGATGATGGGTACTTATTTAACCCTGCCTTACGCATTGCTTGCTTTAACCATGCAATGATTCGATCATAAATGCGCTGAAAGCCATTGCGATGATTTTCTATTATGTGCGCAAACACTTCTTCGGCTTGAAGTTCAGGTGTTAATGTTTTGTAGTGGCTATCGGCTTTAATTTTACCCCAAATGACTTTTAGGTTTGGCTCATTCTCTGATGCAATTATTTTGTCGATAACAGCCTGTTTATCTGCTTTTTTAAACGTGTCCAAACCGTAGTGACCGAGTATTTCATGCCGTAGCGTTTCTCGCGCGTCAGCCCTATTTGACAGATTACTCGCGGTAAGGGTAAATACGCCTTGTTCGCCATGGTACGCACCTTTGAGCACTCCGAATTTTTCTGCAGTTCCCTCTGATCCATAAATATCCTCTTGATTCTTTATAACAATGGGAGCTAGTTTGATATTTCCGTTGTATTCATCCATAAACTCTTTAGCAATGGTTTTGGCCTCGACAAGGCTAATGCCTTTGATGGGTTTATTACCTGTGCGAATGACAGTGCTGGCGACTTCCCTTTTATAGGATACTACGCTGTTGTCAGCTTGCTTGGTTTCTAAGCTACTGGACAAATTATCGATTTTAGCCTGATTAGAGCCTGGCTGAGGCGTGACCGTAAATGGTTTTGTCGTTTCGCCGTTTTTAACCCAATCTTTAAACTCACTGATCGGTGACTCGGTAATGTTACCAATACCTTGCCAGTCCTTACCGTAGTTAGCTAAATATGCCTCTTGAGCTTCTTTTTTAGAGTCATAGCCCATCATGATCTTATGTTCATCAAACTTGCCATTACTTGGCTCTATTTGATCAATCACAAATACTTTATCGCTATGCTCAGTTGATGGCTTAACAAACACATCTAACGCATCACCATCAGCCCCTTTGGTGCCAGTGATGTCGCCATAGTGTGATTTCATGGTCACAGACCAATCCTTTCCACCTTTGTCTTGACCCGAGCGCGTTGAACCTTGTGGGTTTTCTATACCAATTTTAAAGCCGCTGTGCTCTATACGCCCCATTTTATAATTGCCAGCATCCTTTTGCGCCTGGCTTGGTTCAGCCTGGTCATTCGTTGGGCTAGTAGCAGCTTCATGCGCCGCTATATCAATTTTATTGTTGGTTTCTAAGCTTGGCACCGGAGCCTCCACCTTCCCAATAGAGTTCTCTGCCAAATCTATTGGTAATTCCCCTTCAGAAACAACAACGCCCTCGATTGAGGGCGCTTTATTATCTTCGTTTGATTTAATTATCGGAATATCAGGCGGCGCTAATATACTATCGTCGCTATTGTTGTAATCAGTTATTTCATCTGGATCTTTAACGCGGCCAGCATCGCCTAGTAAATAGCTAACCGTTGGTGCAGTGTCTCCAGCAAGCTTCTGCTGAGCATCACCAATGCCGCCCTCGACTCGCTGTTTTTCCAGTTTATCATTCAATGCCTGTCGGCGCTCCGCTACCGTTGGCGGTACAGCTGCGCTTTCCTCGGTGGGTTTTATTGACTGCTCACCATTAAACGGATCAACAACTGTGTTTTGAACATTAGCATATTGCTCACTCGGTACCGGACCTTGAACATAGCCTGCTTCGCCAATAAGATCAGTTGCCGTTGGCGCGCTTTTTTCAGACAACTTGTCTTGTATGCTACCAACACCGCCTTCAACTCGTTGCTTCTCAAGGCGCAGATTCATTAGTTCGCGACGCTCGCTGACGGATAACGGAGCATCTTCTACGATTTCAGTCGCTACTTGCTCGCTTGGTAATGGGCCTTGAATGTTACCCGCATCACCTAAAAGATCGTCAACTGTTGGCGCCGAATCACCATTAAGTGCATCGTCTAAATCTTGAGTTTCATGTTTTACCCGCATTTGCTCAGAGCGCTGGCGGTTCGCTTGCATTTTTTGATCGCGGTTTTCCTCCCAAACTCTGCGCTGCTCAGCAACGTCATTGGCTACCGGGGTAAATATTTCATGGTCGATACCATAACGCTCTTTCATCATTCTAGCAGCGGTACCGGCTGCCACAGCTTCACTCTGCCCTTGTTTTATCGCTGATTCAATAATTTGCGCTCGAACCTGTTCTATAGCTTGATCTTGAGGTATACCTTGTTCAACAAGTGCGTTAATACCATTCTCGGCCACTTCGCCCGCTTTTTGTTGCCAAGTGATAATGCGCTGAGCGCTTTCGGCTCCTGAACGGACAGTACCACCAACTACAAAGCCTCCAACAAATGCTTCATCTAGCCCATGAATTTGATCAAGTGACGCACCCGCGCCCCATTGGGCCAATGCTTCTTGGCCAGTTTCCGTCATGCCTTCCCAAGTCGCACCTTTAAGCAAACGACGGGCAACGTTTGGATCTTTAACTGCATCAACAAGATCGCCCTTGCCATAGCGCTGAGCAGTCTTTAATACACCATCTTTAAGAATGTCTTTGCCAATTTGCCCCATTGAGCCTCTAATGCCAAGACGCTCAAGCGCCATTTGACCAGCACCGGACGCCACGGCGCGAGCAGCGTTCTTTTCTGTTTCTGGCTGTTTGTCGTAAGCTTCCTCTGACAAACCGCCAGCCATACCAAAAGCACCGACACCCGACACTGCAGCAGCCATATATGGCAAAGAGCCAGCAACCATTTCACCAACATAAGAGCCAGCATCGTTAATCGAGTCTACGTCCTTATAAGATCCAACGGTTGGTTCGTAATCCTTTTGTTCATCAATGTTGCGATCGATACCTTCTTGCGCCCACTTAGACAGTGACCCACCCTGTCCGATGGCGCGACCAACAACGTTTGTTTGTTCTTCTTCTGGAGCGCCAACATCAGTAAAGCCTTTGACAGCACGATAGCCAAGTTCCTGAACTTTATCCACACCAGCACCGAAAGCCGCCGTCATGCCGCCTTTATCTTCTGACTCTGTGGTTTCTGTATCTACTTGTGGCGGCTTAATCAATCCTCGTTCAACGGCGATGTCGAACATTTGCTTTTCTCGTCCAGTCAATAAACCTTGGTTGTTTTGCTCAATTAAATATTCAGCTCTGGTAGTCATTAGCTATTCTCTTATCAGGTGTTTTTTGGCGGTTATTCGCCAGCGGGATTGTTGATTTAGAGTTTAATTGTTTTAATCTGGCATTGACTCGTTTAGGAACGCCATCAACTCATCATCGCTAACGCCGTTTTTCTCGGTGACTGGCTTTAGCCCATAAGTTTTCGCTAATGCTGCTTTTCGTTCACCAAATACGGATTCAACTCGCCCAATAGCAGCTGCCCGATCTTCTTTACTAAAAATATTTGGATCGCTTTGAATTTTTGCCATTGCATTGGTCATATCACGCTCTATGGCTGCGCTTTATTTGCGATAAGCTGCCTGTGATTTATCCTTTTGATTCTGCCCATCCGTCTTGCGTTTACTAAGAGACTTCCCAATGCCATGACCCATCTTGTCCCAGTATTCCGGCCGTTCAATCATATCCGCCATCATCATCTTGCTACGAATGGTGTTAACTAATTCTTCAGGCTTCATTTGCAAGACAGGATCGTCTTGGTCGGTTGACCGCCCCTGAGTCATGGGTTTTATTTCGCTCTTTCCGTTGTCATACGTTACTTTTAACGCAAACGAAACACTGCCGTCCTTACTGTCGGTAGGTACAAAACCAGCAAAACTAACATCGTTGATTTCAGCGCCAACCACATGATCGAACTTGCCAATAGATGACGAAAACTTGTCTTTAAATACCGTGTCAAATAGCTTGATGGTTTCGGGGTTGTTTACTTCGCTTACTTTGCCGCTAGATACGGCTTGTTGCATTTTTTCACCAAGCCCTTTGACCGCTGCGCGCATTTCAGGTTTTTGAAAAGTACGGGGATCATAACCAGCATTCCGCTTAAACATTTCTTCATGCTCTAGTGCTACTTGACCATTGACTCGAAAGTAATCCCACCCAGTGCCAAGCATTTTCTGATCTTTAGTCCACTGCGTATCACTTTCGGATTTCGCTATCTGCCAATCACGATATTTTTCAGTATTATCTGCGGTCTGTTTACGGTAGGCGGCGGTGTTAGCCGTTGTCTGATTGCGATACTCGAGAGTGTCTTGGTAGCGATCATCATTTCTCTTATCCATATCAGCAAGCCGCCCTTGACCATCTTGATAGCGTTGTTCGTTACGCTTATCCATATCTGATAGACGCCGCTCACCGTTTATGCGCGATTGGTGCCGCTCCATCATGTTAAAACCCTGCAATGCGCCTTGTACTAATGCTGAACCCATGTACTTCTCCTAAAGTGAACCAGCTAACAAACCAACAGCAGCACCAACAGCCATGCCCATTGGCCCAGCTGCAGAACCCGCCATCATGTAGCCCATCATCGCGCCAGACGCAGCACCGCTCATTTGATTGCTTTTCTTTTGCTGTTTATTTTGATCGTTAACCATTTCGCGATTATTCTCCATACTTGCTAGCGTGTTTAGCGCCTGCTTGGATTGAGCTTTGGTGCTGTTACCCATTTGCATGATTGAATAGCTCATTAGCCATTACCCCCTATGTCTGCAAGTGTTTTAGGTGCGCCACCTTGCCCTGTAATGATCTTGTTTTGTAAGTCATCTACGGACGAACGTGTTTCATTGTTTACCGAGGCGTTAGTCAGATTTTTTAATAGCGAATTGTTGGTATTATCTTGTGCTGAGCTATCGGGAGTTAGACCGTAACGCCCCAAGCGCATAGATTCGTTTTGTTTAGCCAGGTTAAACGAATTGTCGACGTTGGCCTGATTACGGCCCAACTGCTCTGTTAGCAAAGTGTCATTACTTGCTAAGGCTAAAAGATCATTCTGAACGGGTAAGTAGCGAGTTTGAAAATCAGTCCATTGATCGCGGGTCAACTGCGCCATCGTGTCTTGATAGCTTGTCGATTTTGGCGCTGATACTTCTACCTCGTTTTTGTTGCTGCCATAGTTCCTATCTTCATAGCTCATGTTTAGCGGCCTCTAAAGTCGTTATTGTCATTAAATCCAGCTCCGACAGTGCCAGTATTACTATAAGTGACTGCAGGACTATTTAGCGAATTACTGGCGTAAGCACCTGCGACAGCGCCAATTGATCCTAATGTGCTATTTTTATTCTGCTGTGAAATGCTGGCGTCGTTAAAAGCTTTACTCTGTGACTTGGCTGCAATATCGCTTAATGATGAAACCGACTCTTGCGCCTCACCTTGGCCCATCGCCATGACATTACTCATTTTGTCGATATAACGTTCTTGCCCTGCGACTTCAGAACGAGCTGTAGCATCAGCAGACACAGAACCTTCAATGTCTGCTAACGAGCTAATCGCACTTTTAAATTTCCCTGAACTTGGATCTACGCCATTGGCCGCTAGGTTTTCTGCGGTTCCACCACTTGCCTCGGCAAACGATCGCTGATAACCAAGATTTACATCATCACTAATGCCTTGATATACCGACTTGTCATTGCTAGCTTTAGCCTCACCTATGACTTGGTTTTCGACTGGAACAATGTTTGCCTCGTAATAATCCCACTGCTCCTTGTAAACTGCGGCTAGCTCTTTTTCGTAAGCGGTTTCTTTAACTGTGCTGCTAGATTTACCCATGTAGGATTCCTAGAGATAATATCGCCAGATGGCGAGATGTTGATGGTAGCCATGCTTAATCCAACCATGACGTGGCGCGACTTTCTCACAACCCTTACGAACTGTTAGAAACTCGATAAATTTAGCGTTACCACGCCGGGCAAGTTCAGCTATTAAGTTTTGATAGCGAATAACGGCATTGCCGCCATGGCAGGAGGCAACCGTAATCTCAATATAAGGTTCGCCGGACTGATGGCGAGGTCGTAAAACCATAAAACCATCAGGCGATAGAAACAAAAAAGCCTGCTCATTTGAGCAGGCTTTGTCGATATTGGTGAAAAGGTCGTGGTCATCGGCTACTTTGCCAATACGTTCAATCGGCTCTTTCAGCCGTTGTCGATGTTCTGACCACTCCGCTTTAACCAGAGTGAAGTTTTCCATAGTGGGGAAATACTACCTTTTTTTGTCGGGTTTGGCTAGAAGGGGGTACTATTATGCAGATCTTAGCTCCCGACGGGGAGCCTGATTTTACGTAAAAGTAACACCGCTTGAAACCCCTACTATAGAGCTATGCACATCGACGTAATCGATCCCTAAATCTATAAGACCGGAATGCACCCCAGCGCTCACATCATAGTGGTCCCAGTACCCGCCGGATGGTGCGAATTGACTCATAGCAACAAACCAGAACTCAATGATAGTACTATTGGCGGCGAGTGGTATAGCAGAAAGGCGAGGCACATCTATAATAATACTCGTCCCTCCCTTAGTATGCAGCTCCGTGCTTTCACCTGCGTTTGGCCTCCAAGTCCCTGCGCTAGAAGATGTCAAAATATCATGTCCGATCTTCCATTTAATCAGAACATTTCCACTGACATCTCTAGCCTCAATATGCCCGTTTATACCCATATAGTCGTATCTACTGAACCCCCCGAAACCTATAGCTAGATTTTCAAACGTAAGCTCGCGTGCTAACGGCAAAGCAGGCATTTCTACTCGTAGTAATCGCTTCGGAGCAGGCGGGAAAGCAGTACCTCCAGCAGGGGTGTACCTATGATCAGTCCAGTGCCCAGCAGCAGGCACTTTAATACGCCTAGCATTAAACACATCACCGACTATCTGCTCTGCGTAGACCGTCCCCTTGAAGTAACCAGTTTCCGCCTCAATATGGCCTTGAATTTTGGCGTTTTTTACCTCCATATTACCTGCGGGGTCAATAGAGAAATTACCGCTCCTCATTCCGGTGACAGGGTTATAGTTAATCGATGGGGTTGCTAACTCCATACCAACCAAAAGCCGGTTAGAGATTAAATCATCTGTAACTAAGGTTTTAATGTAAGCATCGTCAATTAATGCACTGGCCATCACTGTCTTGCCTCCGACTACCGAAAACACCGGTGTTGTGACGGTTGGGTTCTGGTCCGTAATCACTGAGAACTTAGCGCCTTTGACAGCAAATATCGGATTGTCACCGTCGTTAACTAAGCCAATTGATGAGGTTAGTCCGGCGACAGTTGTTTTTATGCCCCATAAGGCCCATACATCACCATCGTTATCTGCTACGGTTTGGCTAAGCGTTTGCAGAGCTGCGCCAATTGATGTGCCGTTAACGTCCTCGATTTCAGATTTTAACATCGTACTCTCGAAGGCGATGGCACTGTCGGTTGTGGTTTTAGTGTAGTAATTATTATATAAGTCAGCGCCAATACTAGTGCCTGCGGGATTTTCTATATCGCTCTTTAACTGGGTAGTGGCATTACTAATGGCGCTATCAGCAGCAACTGTCGTGTAATAATTTCGCTCTAAATCAGCACTGACATTGCCAATGCTACTATCTAACTGCAATAAATCTTGCGCCGTAGCGGTGATATTGGTAGCGATAGACTGAGTTAATTTGATTACACTGGCTTCGCTGGCATCAAACTGTGATTCGAGCAGAGTAAAGCTTTCGGCTAGCGCTTGCTGCGTATCGGTCAATGTTTGCTGCTGACTCGTTATGCCTGCGGTGCTGGCGCGTTGACGATCAGCTGCAATATCATTGGCTACGGCATTTTCAAGGCTAGCATGAACACCGACGTCAAACTCACTGCTTAGCTGTGATAATGACTTTGCTACCGACTTGTCTGCGTCAACTTTGGTGTAATAATTCAATACAAAGTCAGCCGCCATACCAGTGCCATTAGGATCTTCTATTTCAGCCTTTAATAATAAACCTGCTTCGGAAATAGCCTGATCCGCAGCGGTTTTAGTGTAGTAATTAGTGGTTAACGTTGCGCCTAACGAAGTGCCAGCCGGATTTTCAATCGCTGTCTTTAGTGTATTGCCATAGGTTGAAATAGCACTGTCTGTGTCGGCGCTGGTGTAATAATCATTATTCAAGGTCGCGCCAATGCTGGTGCCTAGCGGATTTTCAATCACGGCCTTGAGCGCTGTGTCAGCCAGCGCAATCGCTTGATCGGCAGTAGATTTGGTATAGTAAGTGTTGGCCAAATCTCCGGAAATCGATATACCTAGAGATTCTTCAATCTGAGTTTGAAGCGTTAAACCTGCGGTCGAAATAGCAGTATTCGCATCGGTTTTTGTAATAAATTCAAGTGCAATAGTGGCGTTAATACCATCAACCGCCGATTCCAGATCAATTAATTTGGTGGTGTTGCTAGCCCAGTTTATGTCGCCAATTAGCGCGGCGTCGATCAATCGTAATGCCATTGCGTCGGTGTTCTCTTTCATCGCCTGGGCATCAGCTTTAGCAGACAACGCAATTGCATCGACATCGACAATAGACTGAGAGATGTCAGGTATTTTACCGATTTCACTAGTTAAGAACGCGCCAAGATGACTACTCTCAATCTGCCCGCCAAGTTCTGCCAGTATGGCATCAGCAGACTCTTGCGTAACAACGAAAACCCCGTTGGCACCCTGCGTTGGTCCTTTCATATCGGCTTTGTTAACGAACCGGACCCAATAATAGTAACTACTACCCATATTAACGCTATCGCTAAAAATGTCGGTCACTTCGGTTGCTACTTTTACCGCATTGGCAAAAATATTGTCGCTACTGCGCCAAATTTCAGCGTAAGCATGGCCTTTATAAGTTGGCCTATCCCACGTCAGCGCAATAAAAGTAAAGCCTCCGGTACCGCTAACATTAACCGGTGAGTGGGGCCGCTCGATACCGCGGCCACCAACAATAGGCAAACCGTTTTTGGTATTTATTTTGTTTTTTGCAGATGTGATTAATGCTTTTTTTTGCATTGCATCAAGATCAACTAAATCACTAACCAGTAGCGCCCTATTATTACCGCGCTGACCGGTTAATATTTCAATATTTTCAACTACAGCATCTTGTGCCGCATCGCGCTGTTTGTTGCGTGGAATACCTGAGAACAGTCCCATTAAATTATCTCCTGCATTGATGTGGCAATAGCAACAGAATGTATTTCCCCCGTACCATGCAATTCAAATTCCCAGCTCTCCCCCCTTACTGACGGCAGTCGGAATGAATACTTAGGAATGTTGCCGGGCGCCATATCAAGGACTTCCACACCGTCGGCAATGATTTTTATCCCGCTGCCAGCGAGGTTTTCCCCTGTAACTTTTACACAAGAAAAGCTTATGCCTGATGTTATGAATTCTTTCGACCGCCATGTGTATGATGTTGCGCTGCCAGCTTCCCACCGGCTAATGTTGCCGCCATCACTAAGGTAGAGCGCATCATCAAGTAAGCTGTTGAAGCCGCAATAAGCCGTTGTATCAAAATGTCGAAAATCGCCAGTGGCAGGATCAAAGATAAAAACTTTATTTAGCGCGACGCCATAAAATGCGACATATCGCCCTTCTTGAAAATACGCTTCAACAGTCGATGGTTGATAGCCCTGCCATTGCTCGCGAGTGATTATCTTGTCGGTCAATGGCACGGCACCGCTACCGGTTAATGCGACCAAACCATCGGGGCTAGCATAAATCAAAGTGCCATTCACTATTATCGCGCTGCGCTTATTGACGCAAGCTTGATTAGATTCAAGTTTCTGACCTGTCATTGCAGCTGGCGTCGAGCCACTAAAAATATACGGATAACCCTCGGTAAGTACGGCCAGAGAGTTGCCCATGGCGACAATAGCAACAATGTTATGCTCAGTGGTCATCTGGTAATCTGTTGGCCACGCGTAAGGTAAATATGCCTCACTGAAACAAACGGTATTACCAGTAAAACCAGCCATAATGCCATTCGCCATACTTGTTAATCCCGCCAAATCAGTTGGTGGCAACTCGTAGCCATAGGTTTCTAGTGGTGCACCTAGCTGGTCGCCGCGAATGTTATCGACAAATGTGGCATTGGCAATTGGCACTTCTGCTACCAACAGATAATCAGCACTGCCACCTCCGGTCACACTGCGATAAATGCGCCGATGCGTGATATTGGATGCGTTAACGTTCGGTGGTGTTAGAGCCAGCGTAACAAATGTTCCAACTTCTTCCGGGTAAAGTATCTCAATTTGAGCAGACGATTTGCCCGGCGCACTTTCCTCGCCCTGCTCAGTGACAAAGGTATGAGTGTAAAATCGGGTTTCATCATCGTTTGGGTCATCTTCTGGCCCTGCCGACTCTGTAACCACGCCAATTATTGCAATTTCTGGCGCCTGAACGCCTAAACGGTACGAGACCGCTGGCATCGCTGGGCCACCAAACGCCGCATTATTAGTAACTTTTGGATAGCCATCGCCGCTAAAATACACCCGCTGCCATGGATCGCTAGCAACTGGGCTGTTCACTGCGTCAACATCAACGTTCCATGCGAACCAGTGCTGATTGAGGTATTTAAAAATGGTTTTGGCGTCACTAATTACTGATTCATCGGTTAACAATGGCGATTTTAGTGGAGATAAGTTGCCGTTATAAAAATGACAACCTTTGGCACTTTGGGCCGCTTCGTTGGGTAAATGACGGGGATCGAGTTTAGGCCGCTCACCGGCAAATGTATTAAGTGATATGGCAGGCATGGATTATCTCTATATTGCAGAAAGTGAAGGTTTAGCTGGCGTGGAGTTGGTTGTGTTTTTCTTTGAGCGATCGTTCATCGGCTGGATAGAGTTTCCAGTTTATTGCGTTAAAACAGTGGTGCGGCTGAAACCAAAACATCGTATCGACTACACGCTGGACCACCAGAAACCGCCTTTCACCTGTTGAAATGGCACCATAACCAGTACGGCCGCTAATCGTGTGGTCTTTCATGCCACCTAGTAACCGATTTAATATCTCATCGTCTTTTTCCCAACGTGTCATTGCATAGTTACGCAACGAGGGTCGAAAAACGGCAATCAGCGCGATAACTAACCGATGCCAGCCGACTGGGTTAGAAATTAAAAACAACGTCCAGATAACGCCGATGAGTAGTAATGCAAGCAAACCTTTAATGTATCCCACGAAAAGCTCCCATAAAAAAGCCCCGACAATCGAGGCTGATATCATTAAAATTGATGGTGTAGTGCTGGCTAATTTACGCCCCAGACGGCGGTTTGTTGCCCACCTGATGCCGCCAGTGCTTGCTCTGCCGTTGCCAAATCCAACAGAACGGTCTGGTCATCGGCGGTTTTCCACGGAATGGTAATGTTCGACTCATTAATCGACGTCACAAGGCTGGCTAATAAATCAGCCACCGTGACCGCGGGACTGGCAGCTGCCGTCACAATGGCTTGATTCATCGCTGACAATTTCATGCCTTGCATGACTACAATGGCGCGAACTAGTCGGTTTTGGCTGGTTTCGTCACCGTCGAGCAAGACATCACCGACTTGAACTTTAATCGCCTCAACCTTTCTTGCGCGTTCAGCTTTGAATTTGGTTTTATAGTAACCGGTCGCGGTTAACACTTGGTCGGCCGTTCGAACCGTAGGCGGTAACCGTAGCGGTGGAGGTAGCTCTTGGGGCTCAGCGTGAATATCAGCACCATGTTCATCTTGACCAATGACGGCCAGATTCAGGTTTTTATCCATCACGATCGCCGTGTCATAGCAGTGATTAATGTAATCTCTAAACCACTGCCATTGCTCGCCATCTGCTACATACTGCGCGGTAGATAACAAACCTTTCATTGGTCTGTTGTCTGAAATGCTTTGTTGTAAAGTCGATAGCTCATCGGTGTGTGGGCGCGGCAATAACACGCCATCTTCATCTTGAAAATATGAAATATCTTGCATCGTTATTAGCTCCAATAGCACGTTTCAGTTACAGAAAATCCGCGTAGTGCAGGATTACCATTTAGATCATTAACACTGGTCTGGTTGTCGGTAGGTTGGAACTGGTTGTCATCACCCCAAGATGTCCCATTATGCACGATCTCTTTATAGTGCCAGCCGATAGCCCGCTTACCATTGACCTCGATCTCAATTATCAGGGTCTTAGCTGCTGGGCCTACGCCCCCTAGGTTGATTGGGTGATGCTCTGTTGGCGCAGTGTAGCCGTTGTTATATATCAGGTCGTTAAAATACTTATCAGTCGAGATTAATCCTGTAACCCAACGCACTGGGGTCGAAGGGCTTCCAATCGTCGTGAATATCTTTCCTAGTAAAGAGCTGAATAACAGACACCCTACCTGTAGGGTGTCTGAACAGCCAGCGTAAACAAACTTAGGCTCACCAACCAAGGCCAAGCGGTCGCTAGACTCGGTGAAATGGGCTTGGGTTTTGTAAAAGCGTAGTGCTACATAATTAGGGACTAGCGAAGCATCGAAACCATTCAAAGTATTGTTAATAGCCAAGTCAGCTGAGGCCCATGACCCGCCATTATCAAGGGTTCTAGTATTGATTATAGGATTATCTAGGCTTTTACGATTTAACATATAACTAGCAGGATCCCCATTAGGAACCGTATCAATCCACTGAGCCTCAAGTTCCGTAATTCCTAACGTTGCCATAGTCGCTTGGATCTTAGCAGGCGGCCCTATTACATCGGCCCATGAAGGTTCTAGGGATTGATGGGCAGACGGGGTGGATGTACGGACTACATGAATTACAGTGCCGTCAGGAAAGTCAGTGTTAAATGACCCTAGCTCCGTAGCACCGAAGTAAGTATAACTACCCGTCTGATATATATCACCATATGTGCCTTTGGGTATTGAGTGGACACTCCCGTTATCACCGACAAGATACAATTTTTGTGTTGAAGAGGCGTTTATGCCGGAAAGACCGTTACCTCCTATACTCCCAAGCCAATTAGTACCACCACTGACTATTCGGATACGGCCTCCCGCACCAGCTTCAAAAATACCAGCGCCGCTTTTAGTGATAGTGGAGCTGCCGATCATAGTAGTACTGACCCCTTCACCATAACCAGCCCGCCCCGCAATCGAATCATTAACAATACCATTAAACATGACATCATCTGATTTCTGACAGCTCATAACGTGAGTGGCTAGGATATCTGATTGTAGGATTTGGTCGTAAAATTTACCGTCGAATTGGTAGCGGCCTAATTCCTGTCCACTAGCAATAGCACCGCTATCACTAGACATAAAGCAGTCAGATAGTGAATTAACTAAACTGTTTACATCAGCGTACCATTGTCTATATGCAACACCTGATGTAGCGTCACGTATGGCCTTAGTTCCCACAGTATTTAAAGGATGACCAACACCTTGGTTTCTCCGCTGAATTAATCGGAAAGTAATTAAGAAACATAAACCGTTGTGGGCATTAGCGAACTCTGTATTGTTTCCTGCATTAGCTTTCCACGCCCCTATATTTGTGCCTCCTCCTGTGTGGCCCGCATAATCATGTGCTTTAAATCGTGGGTCTTGTTTTGTGAATGTTGCGGCCGTGTTTGATGAACCTTGCGGTTGTACATAATTATCAGGTGCACTATACGCAACATAACCATAAGGGGCCGCATTCTTAAAATTTGAATTATCTGCATTAGCCCAATTATCACCCAGCCCACTAATCATCCGCCAGCGCGAATAAACATCAACTAACACACCATTATCTGTGTGAAGGTTAATCGAGTGAGCGTAAAACACCGCCAAATCTTCGGCGCTTGCCGTTGATATTTTTAGGCTGTAGCCGTGAGTAACAGTGTCGTACGGACCAACCGCGTGAAATGATTGTGGGCCGTTTTTAGCCAGCGTTACGCCTAGCCACGTTGGCTGATCATAGTTAATGTCGCCATTGGGATATAACCGGTCAAGCTTTGAAACCTTTTCAAAAAATGGCTCTAAGCCCGGCAAATCTTGACGCGACAAAATCGACAACGATAAATTTGTACCGCCTGCCACGATAGCCGCTGCAATATCAGCGAAATCCGTGCCGCCATCAGTACGCTGCAACCCGTTTGGCGCGGGTGCTTGTGGAATGTTAAACGGCGCTTTCTTTATCTTATAACCATGAACATGAAAAGTATTCGCCGGCGCATGTATTACGTCCGCTGTGCCGGTCACTTCTTTTAGCACCAGCTCCATTCGGGGATCTTTTAAATCAACACCCGAACCAGCATCAATCTGGCGCTGAATTTCGGCTAGTCCCTCATGTTCGGCCTTGGTCATAACCTGAACATTAACAATCAACGAATCCACTTGAGCTATTTTTACGGCGTAATCGGCGGCCATCTGCTTTGGTGTAGTAATGGCGCTGGTGACACCGTGGCTATCAGTAACGTTCTCAGTCGCATTGCTCGAATTTAGCCATATACGCAACTCATCAAGTAAAAGCTGCTTTTGATTAAACTGGACTGCGATTTGACCAGCGATTCTAGTCAATATGGTGCCGGAAGTGTTACGAATAATCGCGTAACTTGCACCGTTTACAGTTCCACCTTCGTAATTTCGATCAAGTGTAATGCCGGTATCTGTATCAACGGCAATCGCTTCATACCAAGTTTTCATATCCAAGGTGAAGATATCACCCACGGCAATCGCAATTAAGGCCGTTTTCCAAGTGGTACCAACACCAACAATGGCCTTAGCACCATTAGTTACATTTACGGTACCTGTTCGATACCACGCGCCAGAGCTTTCCATAACTATTCCTTAATTTGCTGACCGGCCATCGCTACATCAGCCTGTGATTTTTCACCAAGCTGAGCTTTAAATGCGTTGAGGTGGGTTTGAGATTTACTAGGGTTGGCGGCATATTCCGCATCTTTGACGTAACATCGATACAATATCCACTCGATAGCGGCATTAGTAAAAATGTCATCAATCGATATAGTTTGCGCGGCATCGTTTTGCAGCATCGTAATTGTTGGCGGTGCCTTGGAGTAAACAACGGTTAACGCGGTACCGGCTAAAACACCTGGGTAAACATAAAATGTTTTGGGATTGCGCTCGTCATAAAAGAAAAGCTCGACAGCCGTTGCCGTATTTTCTGCGTACCACTCAGGGTAATTATCATCAATCACCGCGCGGTCAGATGGCCCTTTAATGGCTCGCCCTGCTGCGTTACGGACAATATCAACCAAACGTAAACCATCGGCAGGCAATGACTGTTTAGTGCCAGCAACACAGCTAAAATCATCAACATCAGCGCAATACGCATCAGGTCGCCGCAACACAATCGCCCGTTGAGCATCATTAAAGTAGCCAAGTAACTCAGCTTTGGTCCAGCGCACAAAGCCCGGATCATTTAAAAGCGAGTTGACGCTCGATAGGATTTCATCAGAAGTAACTAAAGACATTAAAAGAATACTCGCTTAGATATAGGCTGGAATTGGCGTTCGTCATTCGCATTGACGCGAGCGCGAAAGGCTTCTCGATGCCCTTTAACGAAATCGCGCTGGTAATAATCGCTTAAGCCAACATCAGTCCATTTTTGATTAGGCATAATCCGCAATAACGATGCAGCACCAGCCGCAATTTCATCGGGCCAACGTTGCAACAATTCATCGTCCACAATGGCACCGTCGGCCATGGGTAGTTTTGGCGCTATCGAATAAGTAACTACCGCTTGCGTATACCCAGCAGCAACAGTAACGCTATTGCCTGATGTGACTTTATAATCAACACCAGCGTTTAGCTCTTTGCCATTAATATCATCAACACTGCTAATAGCATGGACGTAATGACCAGCATCAGGTGTGAGTATGACTGAGCCATCAGCAGCAACCGTTAATGTTTCGGTGCGCTGAACATAGCCAGATTCAATGCAAAACTTGCGATAAGCCTTTTTAAGCTGATCGTTTGCCATCTTGTCGAGCATTCCTGAACACTTCTCACGCAGCAACGGCAGTAGTTCACTTAATAGCGCCATTTAACTTACTCCTGATCGTCTAATTCAGGAGTACCATTCTTTTCGCGCAACGCATCACGTACAGCTTCACGATAAGGGCTGACCGGCTTTTGCTGTTCAATGATTGTTAAATCTTCCGCTTCAACTAAGGTTGCTAATTGGCGAGAGCTGTATTTGGCAATATCTAGCGATTCACCATTAACAACAACCAGCATACTTTCACTCAATCGAGAAGCTTTTTGATCTTCTTCAAGCTTGGTTTTAGCGTCAGCTAGTGCTTTGGCGTGCTTTTCTTGCTTGGCGATAACGTCCTTGGCATCTTCGGCTAAGACGAATACATCCGGGTAATCAAGCAAGCGGTGAGCGATATCAGCTTCTACCGGCACGGCCTTATGACGCGGGAAGATTTGGCGCGAACCGGTCACGGTGTCTTTTTTGACTTTCTTTGGACCGATATAAACAATTTCAACTTTTGACATGTTATGTCTCCAATAAAAAGCCCGGACTATGCCGGGCTATAACAAACGGGAATTTAACGGTATTGGCTTAATAGCCTTTGAAGCGGTACTCAAGCTCAATCTGAACTTCGCCAGTTGCCGCGCCAGTACCGGTATTAGTCAGTACAATGTCACTAGGACCAGTATCGCCAATATATAGCCGCTTAAGAGGTGTTACGCCGGTATCAGCAGCAGTGGTAGCAACCGTTAAAAGCTCAGTTGCAGTGCTAGCTGCGTCAACCGCTTCAATCTTAATCGCCGTTAACGCGCCAAGATTTGGGGTGATATGTCGAATACCAACTATCTCGGTACCAATTGGCAACATTTCTTCAATGGTTTGCTTTGCGCCAGCAGCAAGTGCGACTAAAGCAACGGTGATAGTGTGCAAGGAAAAATTACCTTGCGCGCCTTTGTAAAAAGGTTTTTTCATGGGAATTACTCCAATAGATTAAATAAAAAGCGACCTAATAAGCCGCCATATTTTGATTAAAGCGTGACAGCAGTATCGAGGATCATAGTGCCGTAATCGTTGACGCGACCGTTCTTCTCTGCGAAACGAACCTTCTTACAACCGTTCATCCATGCGATTGAAGTTTCGCGACCGTTGCCGTGATCGTTCTTTTCAGTAGTCATCGCAAAATGACTGCCTGAGCTTGCGCCACCATAAGCGTTAGCAAGTGCTTGACCGCCAAGCAAGATTGCGCGATCGATATCAACACCAGCAGTTTGAAGCGATGTGGTAGCCAGCTTATCGTTGTTTGATACAGCAATGTTATCACCAGCATAGAAACGAACCGGCTTGCTGTAAGTACGCACTAAGATGTTGCGCCACATTAACGTGTCACCGCTAAAGACTTTGTGAGCAAATCCTTTGCTACGAGTCATTGCGTTAGCTTGTAGCTCACGAATACCCTTATCACCAGCAGATTTACGCAAATCTTTCATTTGGCGTGGTGTGACGAACAGCAAGAAGAATGGCGATTCATTTGCCATCTGATCCGCTTCGAACGAAATGTGCTTCATTGGGTTCGCTTGTTCTTCTAGCATTAACGCTAGATCTTCAAGCTTGTCCAAAGTCATGATGTCAGCAGCATCGATGGTTGCAAAGCTAGTCGCATCACCACCAAAAACGTGACGATCATACGTTGGAGCTAGCACATCATTAACCATGATTTCTTTAAAATCTTCATGATCAGCTTGTGGTACGATAATACCTTCTGCTTGATATGAGCCACGCGCACCAGCTAAGTGATAAGTAACGATTTCATCCTGTAAATCGTTGAAGTAGTTAGCAAGCAACGTTTTAGCTGTGCTAAGCAAGTTATGCTTAGTACGCTTTTGCGACATCTTGCCACCGCTATCAACCATCTTACGACCTTGGTCAATGTTCAGCTCGAAAGTGGTTTTAGATAAATCTTCACCACGACCAGCAAGCTTTTTATCGCCCATTGTTGGTAGGCCGTTTAAGTTGTGGAATAAATCCATTTCAACCCCGTCACCAGCTTGACTAGCCAAGTCGTTAATCATAACGATTGGTGCGCCTTTTTCGGTCTGTGACTTGCCGTGATTCTTATCTTTCTTAGCAGATTGTGGAGCGGCACCAGTCAACATATTCACGAATGAATTTTGACGGCGTGTGTGTGTAAACAGGGCTGCGCCAAATGCTTTAGCCGCCTGAGCTCTAGTAATTGTGGACATTGTTTATGTTCCTATAGAAAGTCCGACGCTTCAGCCAAAGCAGCTTCAATATCCGCATCACTCATATTGGCCATTTGCGCAGTCAATGAAGCTGCGTCTTGGTCAAGCAATTGAGCGTTACGGCTGTTGTCAGCGCCTTGGTGTCCGATATCGGATGGAGTGTTTGGGATGGGAGCGGTTTGAGGTTTGGTAGTGGCTGCTGGTTGCTCTGTGGTTGCAGTAGCAGGTACAGCATCGCCAAAGGCGCTCATTACGCGCTTTTCAACTTCAGTGAATCGCTCCGTGATTGTTTTGTTTGCAAACGATGGGTCATTCGCGAGTCGTTGATCTATCTGTTGGGCTAGTTGCCAGCGTTCAGCATCGCTGTCGAGCCAGTTCTTTAAATGCGCTGAGCCATCAAAGGCTGTTTGTGTCGCATCATCTGGACCTTGCTCTTGCGGTGCTTGCGGTTTAACTTCTGGTTGTTGTGGCTGCAGTTGAGCTGCTATCGCTGCCACTGCTTCACCAATACCGGGATAGTCTTCTTTGAGTTGATCCATGACTTTCGGATCGCTTAGCATTTGCTCCGGAGTTAAACCTAGTTCGATACCTGCCTTATCTAACTGCTGGCTATAAAGCGACTTCATCTGATCTGACTCAGCGATTTGCTTTTTAAGCGTTTCAGCTTCCGCTTGCGCGACTTCGAGTGCGGCCTTGGCGGTGTTAGCTTCTTCTCTTGCTGCGCTTAACACGCCGAAAGGAATGGTGCCTTTACCGTTTTTAGTTTCGATTGACTGGTTTTCTTCCGTTGCTGCTGGTTGCTCTTGCGCCGGTGACGACTCGGTATTTGCTACGTCGGTTTCGCTAGTTGCTGTCGCTGCTACTTCTTGTGCTGGTGCTGCTTCCTGCGGCACTTCTTCCTTTTGCGCTACGACTGGTGCTACTTCTTCGGCGTCGCCGTCGTCAAATAACACATCACCAGTGGTTTCCATTTCGGCTAAAGCCGCTTCAATTGCGGCTTCATCACCAGATTCAAGAATTTCATCAAAGTTAGTGCTCATGTTTCTCCATCGACCATTTAACGTATGGTTACGAAATTTAAAGTTCAGGCGTATCGCTGCCAGTGCGAGGTTGTGTCTCTGATTGCTAGGCACAAAAAAGCCGCCTCCAATTTCTTGAAAGCGGCTTTGTGTCTACTTAGCGTTTAGTTATTAGCGGTAGGGTTTTCGTAATTGGAGTGTGAAGCTACCCCATGAAATGTAAGGCACTCGATTACCTGTCTTGACTGGCTTTTTATGTTGAGCAATGTTCTTATCGTCAGTCATAGGCGCTGAAATTCTTTGCTTTGGGTAACGCTTTGGCTCTTTACCGATGCCTATTAAGCGACCTAATTTTTGAAATAAACCCATAGTTACCCCTGATGAATGGCTTGATGAACGATTGAATGGAAGATGAAGTCTTTAGCTTGCTGCTCGATTGGCAGATGATGGAACGGCTTTAAGCTGTGGTGTTTTTTGGCTTTGAGATCCATAACCTTGCCGTAAGACCAACCCTTGGCTAGCTTTTGTGCCATCCAATTATCATGGCGAGCGCTTGGGCCTAATGTTGGGTACATGATATAAAGTGCCACACCTGCAATGGCCTTATCGCGATGGTGCTGCTCAGCTTCGTCCCACGCTGGCATTGGTTCGCGTAACGCTTCACAGTAAGAGCGATTAACTTCATGGCACATTTTGGCGATTGCTGTTACTTGATCCACGTTCTCATCTGGAATTAATAGCTCGTCGCCTTCTCCCCCTACTGAGGTGAATTGAATTTGGTTGTAACCATCTTCAAATGCCTGCTTGGGGCTGATAGACACATAATCGTTTTCATACAACACAAGGTAATCACCAGCAATAGGAATATACCGATTAACCATATCGACCGACGCCAAGTAAGGCATTTCAATGTCGGTACCCGGCAAACAGATGATTAGCGATAAATCTTCCTGTTCAGCTAGTTCAGCAACGGATTTAATCACCGCAGCCATTACCACCTTATGGCATTGAAACTCGGCCATCACTTCGCTGATATGAACCATTCCAGCGTTGTCTCCAACAAGCAAAATCTTTTCTGTCGTTGTTACGTCACTCATTATTTACACCTGTATCGCGTCTAGTTGGGATTTAATATTGGTTGTCACAGTCGAACGCATCGCGGCTACTTCGGCGTTGCTGCGCTCAATGTCTTGTAGGATCTGCTCAGTTTCAGCGATTAGCTTGTCGTCTTTAACATCTTCCGTTTCTGTTTTCTTTTGCAGTTCAGCAATACGAGCTACTAGTAATTCACGATCAAGTTTGAGTTTTTCGAGCTCACCTTGCATTTGTTCCATTTGCATTTGCTCGGCCATTTGAGCCTTTTGCTGCTGTTGAGCTGCGGCTTGCTGTTCTTCTTCGGTCATATCCTCTGGCGCTTTAGGGATATTGAGCGATTGGCGAATAGAGTCTAAAACTTCCTGCTTATTTGGAACGTCCATTAACTCGATCAGCATTGGAACAACAGCTGCTTGTGCTTCGGCTGGTATTTGGCCCATGGCTTGAGTAAGTAATTGTGCTTGCTGCTGGCGATAAGTTGGCGTTGCCGGGATAGGCATTAACGCAATGTGACCACGGAAACGAGCCACATCATTAGTGCGTAGACCTTCATCATCAACACTATTCAGCATGATGTTTTTCTTACGCGCTTTATCATTACGATTGACGGTTACTTTAACGTTCTCACGCTTGACTAAATCAACGACTTTATAGGCCAGCAACAGGTCAGCAACCTTGTTGCGGCTGTAATGAAAGTTGTCGTTAACCTCTGCAAGTGTTGTTGTGCCCTGCTCTACCAGATTGGCAATAGCAACGCCCGATGTTGCATTAGAGTCTTGCCCTAACATCGAGTTATAAACACCTGCAGTGTCTTGAATAAGCTTCATATCGTTTTGCATCAGGTTAAACTGCTGCGCCGCGATACCTATATCGTTTTGCACCGAAAACGACTCATTGATTGATTTGTTTTTGTTTTTTCGTTCAGGGTTAAGAGGAATGTAGCCGTCTGGTTTTTCGACTTCCTCTTTTAGCTTACGTTCGGATAAGTTCGTCGCGTCCTCATCAGCAATGATTCGACGTGCTTGCAGCAAATAGTTAAGTCGAATTACGCGAGCATTGATACCATCCTGCGCTGGAATCATGCGGCTAATCAGTCCGTATGGTTCGCCACTACTGTCTTTTTGGTAACCAATAAACGGGACCAGCGGATATTTACCATCTGGTGCATCACAAGGGCGATCGACAATACGATGAGGACCAACAAACCACGCTTCTCGAACTTTAGGGAATGATGCATAAGACAGCTCGACTTTGCCGCTTTGAACAGCAGCAGCGTGAACTTTATTATTAGCATCGTATTCAATTACGCGGCCATCATTAAGCTTTAACACATGAGCCCTGCGCCAAGTCTTGTAATAAACGACCTGCAGTAACACTCGTTCACGTTGAGTGTCCATCCAGTCAGACTGTTGACGATCCCAGCTGTCATACTCATGCCACGCGGCATGTAGATCGGTGTTAATGCTATCCAAATCTTCCGTGTTCGCGAAGTCCTCCCACAAATTGATGGTTTGCTTTATTACTTCCTTGTGATCAGGAAATATCGATAAAGCTTCATCAAAATCAATCCATTTTTTGTGCAGTATCCATCGTGCGTCACTGCGGTCAATCTCAGATGCGTGCCAATCCCACCAGATATTGCGACGGTGAATATTCTTGATCCGAAACTCAGCAGCAAATGGAATGGGGTTGCGTGTAACTTCTACCCAGCCAATGCCAGCCTTGATTTGGCCAGCATACGCATCGGAACAAGCACGATCAGCACCAGACAAGCGCCAAGCATCTTTAAATTGCTCATTAAGCGCCAGCGCCATTTCGTCGCCATCGTCATCATCAGCACTCACCATTAAATCAGCGCGTGATTTGGCTTCAAGGCCAAGTACACCGTCAATAGTTGGCCCAATCATGTTGTGAACAATTTCTGGCTGACCGCGCTCTTGTAATACCTGACGAATGGTAGTGCTTAGTTGATCACCATCGTAATAAGCACAAGCTCTTGATGCAGGCCCGCGCCACTCTGGCTGCGCATCAATAGCGCCCATGAGGCTTGACAGCTGTGTTAGCGTAAAACCGTCTTTGTTAGATTTGACGTAATCAACCATCGTTTATCGTGCCATCCAGTGGTTAGGGTTATGGGGTGCGTTTGAATCATCGATAACTCGACGCTTCGGCATACGAGCTCGCATTTCTTGAGCAATCATGTAGCTCATTACTTGATCGTCAAAGCCGCCGGACTGAGCACCCATGCGACCTTTTTTATCAAATACGAATATGTTTAGTTCTGAAACTGTGCCGCGCCAACGAATTCCATCTGCATCATTGGCCAGTAAATCTTCTAAGCCAGAAACCAAAATAGGCTTGGATTGTGCTGAAGTATGCCAACCGACTTTTTGTGTCTCTTGGTCAGTATCTTCGCGATCTAAATGTTCTTCGGTGTAAATTCGGCTCGTTGGGTAAATATCAACAAGCTCTTGTAAAACAGCATGACCATGATTGTTACGCTCAGGTCCGATATAAGCCCAGCTGTACCACTCACCGATATGAGCCAGTAACCGGGCGAATCGCTTGGTATCTAAATGGCCGAACCAATGAGCTACTTGACGGCCATCTGACTTGGCAACAATATCGAATGAACTTCTATCGCCATGTTCGAGCCCTTCGGCAATGTCAGCGCCGATAGCGTAATCTTCATCTTCGTCAGGCAATTCCCAAACCAAGAGATAACCAGCAGTCGCCAAAGTTAGCTTGTCAGCGGCTTTACTGGATAAATCAACCTTACCTGTGACTTTCTTGCGTTTACCTGTGGTCGGGCAAACGTCATAAACAATAAGCGGCTTGGAACAGCGCCCCTCTGCCCGCATCAAATCGTCACTATCGAATACTTTACGGCCAGAAGTGAGAAACGCTTCCATTGGCGTTGACGGAAACTCTTGTTTCATCTTCGCTTTCTGTGTGCGTTCTTTATTGATGTACCAGTTCTTTTGCTCGTCACTCAGCGTAATGCCGTTGGCTTTTTCAACCGCATCAAAATACTTGGCCTGCGCTTTAGTGAGCTGTAACCCGCGCTCTGGTAGCTCCAAGACATATTTGGCATCATCAAACCACGGAAAAAAATGAAATTTGAAATCTTGTTGTGACAAATCGATGCCGGACTCTTTTGTTTCCATGGCTTCGATAGACATGTCAAAGAAGTTGCCGCTTGCGCCCTCTGCCGTTGATTCAACAAACAAGAGTGAACCTTTATGGACCGCATTAAGCGAACCAGATTGAACTTCATCTGCTCTTAGCGGATATTGAGCGCATATCTTTCCATACTCGGAAACGTGCAAGACCTGTAGCGTACCCGAGCGAAAAGAAACCGCGATGCGAACATAGCTATCATTGCTTAGGTAAAGTGCGGTGCTTGTTTTACTCTTAACTGCCCTTTTTCCAGTCTTTAACCAACTAGGTAGCCGCTCGTATGGATAAAGTATTTTAGAAGCGAATATTGCCGTCGCCTCACTGATACCCTGAGCAATGACCCCGCATTGCCGGTTATCGTTAAACAATGCGTGATCTAATATAAAAATTTGAATGGCGGTACTAAAACCCAGTTGACGGGCTTTCAATATAATATTGAGGTACCACATCACCATGAACAGCATGGTTTGTGCTGGGCGGCACCGAAATAGCACCTCGTTACCGTATTCATCAGCGATGATGTACAAGTTATTTACTCGCCACCACCAGCAATCAAGGTAAGGGGCACAGCGCTTCAACAACTCTGCTTCATCGCGCCGCAATTCCATGCGTTCTTCCGGCGTTAACCAGGTATCGCGAGAGTATTTAGCGGTTTTAGGCTGCATTAACCAACTACCTGATCGACTTTGCCACCGGTCAACTCGTCAATGAATTGATCAAGTTTACTAGTGCCACCAGCATCTTTACGCGCCTGAGCTACTTGCAGCTCAGCCAATTCCGTTTGGACTTCTGATTTTCTGGCATTGATAACCGTTGCTTTGGCTGTTTTGATGATCCGGTCAGTATCAGCAATGATTTTGCGCTGGTTTAAATTATCTAACTCAATCGATGACATCGTTTTAACAATCGACTCAACGCGAGCGATATTCCTATCTAATGCGTTATCGGCTTTAAACAGTGACTCGAATAAGCTGGCTGCTGTTTCTGCATCAGGTGATTCTTTTAACTTTTCGTGTATCTGCTCGATTGTCGTTATAACTAGATGAATGCGCGAGCGACACAGGTCTAATTCATCAACTAACGTTGTACCGTCAACGAGCTCACTAATGTTTCGACTGAAATACTTTGAGTAACCACCGTGTTTTATTGCATTGTGCGACTTCTTAACGACTTCTTTTTTCTTTACAGGCTTAATGACCAGCGCTTGCTTCTTAGCAGTACCTTTTGCTTTTGACTCTTTTGGCACCTTAACCGGCTTAATATATCGCCTAGCCGTTGAGTAGTTCAGTCCTTTGCTTTCGCACCAATCCTTAGCGCCAATGCCGGTATCTTCGTGAGCCGTTACAAACTCAGCCTGTAACGCATCCCATTTGCTCGACACGAAACCACTACACTAACGAGCCGCGTACAACGTAGCTAACGAGACCTACGCAGGCCACAACCACGATACCAGTTACTTTAACGACACCACTGCTAATTATGGTGTTGCTCTGTTGGTTCTTTTTGACATCAGCTAGGTCTGTGCTGATTGTGTCCATCCGCTTTTCAATTCTGTCTACTCGCTGAGAATGATTAGCGTGACGTTCTTCATTACGCGCTGATGTTACAGCCAGCTCAGTGATAGCCTCAGCCATTTTGTTTAATGATCCACCCATTTCGGTCATACGAGCATTAATTTGGCTAAGTTGATCTGACATTATTTAGATTTCCATGATTTGATTAACTCAACAATGTTTGAGCTCGGCTGAGTATTTGAAACAGCTTGATACTTTTGCTGCTTTTCTTTTGTCCGCAATCCGAAATACATGCGCAACAAAGCAGTTGGAGTGCCTAGAATAGCCACAACAAGCGGCCAAGCTTCACCAATGGATTTGATTGTGTCTTTATCGCTTGAGTAGACCGCTACAGCTAAAACGCTCACAAGAACAATGACGGCGAACGAAACGATAGTCGCCATCATCTTAGCTATCTCAGGTCGCGTAGAGTTACCAGTTGAGTCAACTTCACCCAGCGCCTTAATAACGTTCGTATGCTCTTTAATTTCAGTGATTTCAACGTCGAACTCTTTAGTCATTAACTCAGCTTGCAAATTAACTGGCATTGTAGAGATCGCATCTTGAATTTGTGCGCCAGTTGCATTGGTTGGTAATTTGTCATCATCAGACAAGAAGCCATTCACAACATTAAGAATCGTGTTACCACCAGGTATCACATCAGCAAGGACGGATGCGCCAACCTTGCCTAGAATTTTCAATAGGTTCATGCTTTCGATATCTCAAGCGTTGCTGATTTGCCACCAAGCAAGCTCATTAGCTTCTCGAACGCTCCACGGCTGTCAGTAACAGCCCAATGACCACCAACCACACCTAAAGCTGAACCCGGAGCAATACAACCTTGAAGTTGCGCCGCGTAATTAGCTTTATGGATTAATATATGACTGCGCTGCGACGGACCAAACTTGGTTACACCTAGCGTTGGTTGCTCAACGATGTAGCAGCTACCGAACTTAGGGCTAACGTGTGGCGTAATTTGATATTGACCTTCGGGAATACAAGAAACTGATGACTCGTTATTCTTCCAATCGCGCTCAACCGTGTAACAGATGAAAGTGCCATCACAATCTAATTCGCCAAATGTGCCTTTGGAAGTGTACGTTCGCTTTAATGTTAATTTCATGTGTTACCCATTTGTCCGGAGCTAGAAATAGAAAAGTCCGGAGCTAAATTAATAGGTCCGGACTTTGGCTGGGAGAGTTAAACGAAAAAATCCGCTTCAAATTAATGAGCGGATTTCTTCAACATAGGGATAATGCACTATTTTTTGGGGGGGATCAAATCTTTGATAGGTATTGGCTTTAATTCAGTAGGTTCATTTTGTTTAACATTTGTCGCTCGCCCTAATCTGCTTAGCCCTAGCGTCACGATGCCGACAGTAATCAAAATCTGAATATCGACCATAATTTTAACAAAATTATGAACTGGATACATATCTCCATACCCAACAGTTGTCGAAGTAACTATAGAAAAGTGAACTGAGTCAAGAATAACTTTTGTAATCTCAACGTAATATAGGCTTTGCCCGGCTAATACTGATTCAGGACTAGACAACAATGTTCTATCATAATCATAAAAACCACATATCATATCGTTTCCATAAATCAGGAAAAACCAAAGGTAAACTTCTGAATATACGAGGATTATCGCAGTGTAATAAATAGCTAACTTTCTAACAGGTAACTCCCTTTCTCCAAGAAGTTTGAAAGCATTCTGGGTAATAATAAGGATGCAAAACGATAAGAAGAAAATCCATATTCCAAAGTAAACGGTCAAATAACCAAGGGAACTTTCAGCCCCCTCTAACTTAGCTTCGGCCCAAGAGTCTGGTAAAAAATAAACAAAGAAAATAGACGCACAAAAAGTAAAGTATCCCGTATAGGCAGACACTTCATGCTCACTACAAAACTTTACAAACCAGCAAAAAAGTGGATGTGGTTTTTCATACCACCTCCTAAGCTTCGTTATGAATGGATTCCTAGAATCCTTTAAAAAATCTGACAACTGTGACTTCAATTTCCTCTGCAAATTTTTTATTTTAGTTAATATCGGCCCCATAAATAACGCTCCTCTAATTCAGTATTAATCATCGGTTTTATTTGAGGATAGTAGGAAAAATGATAGGCGTGGGGATATGGTTACGGAATGTATAAATTTGCGCAGTTAGTTGCGCAGTGCGCACAATATTCAGTGCGCACTTTGTATTGCGCATTTGCACAGTGGCTATTTTTGAGGCCCACCACTAACGAGATGCGCCACAAACCATGCTGGAGCCACGAAGCCGATAGCAATAACGCTATTCATTATCAAATCGTCGGTGCCGCACACATTTAGTTTTGCGCATACAAATTCACCGGCCATCACACTTACGAGCACTAGCCATACGACAGCGCCCGCTATTATCCCCTTAGCGTCTAGATCTTCGTTTTTCATTTCACCGCTCCTGCATATTCAATAACTTAAACATACATTAACACGAACTTTCTATGCAACATCCTCGGCCTTTTTATTCACATTCTTAATAATCTGCTGTTCCCAAGTCGCGATAATGCTCATCAGGGCCTTTGCTACTTCATCATGATTGTTGGTGTAGCTTGTATGGTCAATGCCGATGATTGTGGCTCTCTTGCGCATTGATAGTGATTTACGCCCTCTCCCTCTGCAGGGTGAACAGTCGCGAAACTCTCGTTCTGCATTTATTTTAATACCGCTACCATCGCACACGCCGCAAAGTGGTAACTCAAATTCAAAGATTGCGGCGTTGATGATACCGTCGAGAGTTTCTTGCTTGATTTTGTAGCGGCGTAACTTGATAAATAGGGTGATATTCATTGCTAATGACCGAACAATACGATGGCGCTTTTCTTCTTGCCCAGCAAAACGATACAAGGCCCAGTTACCCGCGTCTGTGCTTAATCCTACTAATGAATGCGCCGCATCCCTCCAATCGATAACATCTAGTGAGCTTCCACCGCCGACAGCATCATAGTTGATTGCCTTTGGTGCCATTTTACTAATCAATGTGATTGCGTGCATTGTTGGTCCTATGTTTCGTGAATATCAATGTTATGAATTGCTTTAACGAGCTTTTTCTTTAAATTGTATATTGGCGTTTTCATACCTTTTACGTCCTCGATAACTCGGTTGCCGTTGTCGATGTATTCAAAATCTGCTTTATAAAAACCGCACTTAACGCCGTTAATGATCAAATCAAAGCGAGGTTGCAGCTTTAGCGCTTGGATATGCCCTGTTCGCTCGAGCATTCTTAGCACCTGGTACCGCGCAGCCTCTTTCTTTGAATCAAACTTAATGCCACCTACAACGGTTTTTACTGCGCGATACTTGTTTCTCATGCAACTTTCACCAAAGCGTTGCTAATTAGTATCCCCAAGGTTTCTTCAAGTGCTCGTAACTTGTCAGCAGCAAGCGCGTGTCGGTTAACGCCGTCGATTTCGCTATGGCAATTACTGCAGGCATAAACGCCAACGACATCAGAGCATTTAAAGCCCATGCCCCGATTAGTCCCTATGTGTGCAAAAACCGTTGTTTCAGGATTAAAATTACAGATGCCCGGTAATCGTAATGTGCAATCTTGATTCCTGGCGCTTTGGGTGATTTTCTTGCTGCGAATTGCCATTAACTAAAACCTTATTAACTGTTCAACAACGCGATCTAAATCTGGCCGCGTGTAATTTCTTAAAACCTTTAAGAGCAGCACATTGGCTACGGCGTTATAAACCTTTTCAAATTCTTCTTGGCTCATACGGCCAAAGCTAATTGAATGTGCTTCAGCCTTAACATCACCGTTAAGATTTACCGCAACATCGTAGTAACCGGCTTGAATAACGCAGTCTTTTCTAAATCTGTCGAAGTTCTTTTCGACCCGCATTCCCCTGAATGTTTGCTCTGGCGGCTCGAACGCATCAAAGCCAAGGTTTAACATGGCAAAGAATTTCTTATGAAAATCATAATTGCGCACTTCGGACCATTTCACTTTGATCACTTTGCCAACCTTTACCCGCTTCATTAACTCGGATTGTTCCTCGTCAGTGGGGATTAAGCCTTGTGGGGTTTTCATTAGCAGTAGCTCAGCCATCAGTCTCAGCCTCTTTAACCGGACCATCGTTTGCGGCTTTAGCCTTAATAGTCCCTCTAATAAACGCCCCAGCTTGGATAAGCGCATCGCGAACTTCGGGTCCGGTATCGAATTTTTCACTAACAACCGTGATTGCCTGAGCTAAATCTGAAAAGGCTTTGCCCGCATCAATAGGCTCTTGCGCTAGACGCTCGCAGTTTATGCTTACACCGCCAATAATCAGTTGGCCACGGGGTGTTAAATTAGTCATCGTGCTAAATTGGTTTTTCATGCTGCCACCTTCACTCGTTGATATTTATTTACTCGTTTACGCATATCGTTGTACTCGTCAATATCGCTAATTTTATTAAGCTCTGCAGTTACATCGCTGCGGGCCATCATTCCGTGGCGAACCTTGTAGATCATCGCGCTGGCTTTTAAATCACGCTCGAGTGATAGCTGCTCTGCTGGCACTTTCAATGCGATGTTATGAGTCATTTACTTGGTCCCTCTGAATGATTCCCAATAAAAATTAACCCAAATACCACCGCGATCTTTCAATCGTTCAATCACTCGGCCACCAAGAAGGTTAGATAATTCACCCTCTCCTAAATTGGTTAAGATGCCGGTAGGCCGAAGGTATGAACACCTCCGGTCTATAATTTGGTTAAGCAAAATTAGTTCATTTGGCGAACCGTGCTGAACGCCGACTTCATCGATTACAAGTAAGTCTAACGAGACCATTTGTTCAATTAACCTTTCTTCTGATTTAGTGGCGTTCTTGCCGTAGCACTCACGAAACTTAACCATTAGGTCGGCCACAGTGACTATCATGATCCGGTAATCTTCGAGTAATAAATGATTGCCAATCGCAGACGCCAGATGGTTTTTACCCGTACCGTAACTGCCCGAAAACACAAAACCACCGCGGCCTTTAAATTCATAAGCAAACGACTTGGCTGCTTCTAGTGCTTTAGCCTGATCATCACTATTCACAATGTAATTATCGAACGAACTGTTTTTATGGATAGGGAGAATTCCAGACCGACCAATTACGTTATTCAGACGGGCGTGCTTGAGTGAATTACCACAATCGATACCAGCTTGTTTCCCTTCAGCTTCAATTTCTGCGCGGATGGCGTCACGATCCTTGCCTGATGCATATTTCTTAGCCGTTGCTGGCATCATGCGATTCATTCGAATTAATAATGATTGTGTTGTTATGGTTCCCATGATGATCTCCTTAGCTCCTAAAGCCGGCTGGTATTGCTTGGGTTGATTGACTGACAGCGTTGATGTCGCGCTTAACTTGCTGAGCAATAGGGACTGGGGTTAGCCACAAGCGCTCTCGAATGAATCGAGTGATGCCGAAAACAAATTGGCCATTAGCATCGGTTCGCCATTGCGAGTTAGATTGAGCTGCTGCGGTTAGCCAGTTGATTACATCGGTGGAGTCCTGGTCTGTTAACTTTTCAGATTTCCAAACTTTCCATGCCTGGGCATCTGAACCACCACGTCGGTGAGCTGGGTATAGCGAAAAGAAATCTTTAAAGGCCTGCGGTTTTTTAATGCGAGTAGGTTTCGTTTTCTCAACGGGTGAAATGGCGGTTAACGCACAAGTAATATTATTAATATTCTTATGTATAAGTTTCTTTCTTATTGTAGGGGTCGAATTCGAGAACTTTTGTTCTTGAATTGGAGAACTCGAGTTCTTAGATTCGAGAACTTTTGTTCTTGGATTTGAGAACTGCTTCCACTCAGAAATCACAGGGTTTACACCAATATTTCTACCAGACTTAATTACGACACACTTGTTTATAAGTGATTTAATCAAATCAGAGACATTACTTTTACTAATGCCGGTTATTTCAACAATTTGTGACTGAGCTATCCAATCGGTTTTTTTGTGAAAACGGTAGGTCTTTAACACGATTGCGCAAAACACCTGATATTCTCGCCCTGCCAGCTTAGCTGGATTACTGGCCAACGCTTCAAATAGGGTATTGGCCAGTCGCGTGTAACCATTATCTAAATCCGCTTTCACGTATTCATTCTCGCTCTCAGTGTTACGTACTGGAAAGTTGATTACCTTCGCTGTATTTGTCATAATGTTTCCTCTGGTGAAGCCCTGTCATACGAGTCCTACCTCGACAGGGTTTTTCTTTATCTGGCGTTTACTACTCGCGCCGGTGTTAATCCCTTACCTAGATTGCGCATCACACACAAGTAAGCCCCAATCACTAAAGTGATATAAATCCAAAATCCTATTACCATTACGCAGCCCCTTTAAATCGTTCGCGTTTTTCATGATCCTCGCGGCAATCGCCATCACAAAAACAACCAGTTTTAATCGGTTCATTACAATTGCGACAAATCCCAATCGGGCCTAATGCTGGCTTCTTATGTGAGAGTGCTGCCTTTAATTCCTGCGCTTGCTCTCTGCTTGCTACGTCTGCGTTATCCATGCTCTATCCTATTTATATGAAAAGTCAGAAGTTGCTGATAGAGTGCTGTTACCACACAAAACCCAACCAACAACTACTGAGGTAAACTTATGTCGAACTGGTACTCCACCACACAAGATGATCTTCATGGTCTTCACATGAAAGACATCCTGTCTGAAATCAATCTTTATTTTCAGGCCAACCTAAACAATCTCGGCGAGGCTGATATAGCCATGTTTTCTAACTACTGCCCTGAAACAGTAACTACCACACTACTTTTCACGCCAACACTCGAGGAGATCGCCAGAAAAATAGGGGCCAAGCCTTGCGAGCCGCCAAAGAACTTAGTTAAATTTAAGCCATTAGCTGGAGACGGCAGATTCAAGAATCGCTACCTTGCGCTTTAACTGAGCAATTTCAGTTCGTAAACTATCCATCAGAGGCGTGGCGTTGTTATGTATGAGTATCCACTCCTCATTCTCTAGGCCCGAAACGCCCTCATATTCAAAAATGTGTATATGGTTGCCACTAGCCACAAGAATCGAATACATCGCATCTCGACAGTTTTCTATCGTTTCATCTGAGAAATTATTTCGTGGTTCACTTGCACGATCTGCGTTATCCATTAGTGAACGACCCTTCTACATGCCACGGGCAATTCAAGTGTCGTACTCTTAGGCCCTATTTTTATTGACGGATAGGCTATTAGGCCCTCGGTTAGATCGGTGTATATATCTTGTTTTTGCTCAGCGATAAATTGAGACATTAGGCGCCCCAACACTTGCTCAACGCTTAGGTTATTTTTCTTAGCTAACGAATCAAGTTGCTCTAGCTCAATGGAATCAAAGTCCAGCGCATTTAAAGTGATATTCGACACCGTTAGCCCCTTTTATCTGCGAAGTTGTACGGTAAGATGTTCTTGTTATCGCTAGACGCAAGCGCGCCTTTTAATTGAGCTTGGAACAACGCAGATTTGATGGCGTTACGCGCAATGATTGCTGGCGCTATACCGGTTAAATCAGATAGGCGTTGCAAGTTTTCGCTATCTTCATCAATCAGCCGAACTTTGTATTCATTAGTGTGCTGCTTGTGTAATGGTTTACTCATGACTAATTCCTCGTTGCTTATGCGGCTTTCTGTCTTTTGTCACCGCTTGGTGAAATTGCCTTTAGGGCACCATTAGTGATCCGTTCCAATTCATAGGCGCGACGCATTGGGATGGAGTCGCCCCATTGGGAGATCGAGCTTTTTGTTATCCCTAGTGCTCTAGCTAAATTCTGCTGCGTTCCAAAATGTTGTATAGCGTCAACCTTGTTCATTTCCCTTACCGCCGAATCATTAATTTACCAAAAAGTTTAGCAGTCTAAACTCAATAAGTCCATAACAATAAACCAAAAAAGGTTTAGCATTGTTAACTATGAATATTTCAGATCGCATAATTAAAAGAATGAGCGAGTTAAAGCTCCGCTCCGTTGATGTTATAAATAAAACAGGTATCTCAAAAGGTACGATTAGCCAGTGGAGAAAAGGCACAGCAAACCCTAGCGGTAAAAATTTAATATTACTTTGTAAAGTATTAGGCGTTGATCCTGATTGGTTGCTTTATGGCACTGGCTCTCCAACAAGGGCTGTGGATAGTGAAAATACAATATCAGTGCCTCATGTTAAGCCAGTTCCCTTAATCAGTTGGATTCAGGCCGGTGCTTTTTGTGAAGCAGGCCAATTAGCACCGTTGGATGAATCTACCGAGTACTATCCCTGCCCGGTAAGAAATGCCGGTCCGCGTACTTATGCGCTGCAAGTTAAAGGCGACTCGATGACCGCAGCGTTCCCAGGTATGCGCAGTTATCCAGAAGGCACCATAATTTTTGTAGATCCAGATCGAAGCGCAATGCCTGGTCAGCGGGTGGTTGCCCGCCTTGGTAGCGCCTGCACTTTTAAGCAGTTAATGGAAGACGAAAGCGGCCAGCAATACCTGAAACCGTTAAATGACAGGCATGAACTAATAAAGCCCGAAGATGGGGTCCAGGTTTGTGGCTTGGTTATCGGCGCATTTATGCAGGAATAGAAATTTTAGACACCTATTTCACGAAGGGAGCGTACCCCCTGACGCCACAAAGCGACTAAAAACAGCTAAAAGCCCGTAACTCAATGAGTTACGGGCTTTATAATTTTGGTGTGGACGGGGGGACTTGAACCGCCTATAGAGCACCTAAAATCAATAACTTAAAAACAGCCAACCACATGCCCTATCAAAATAAGCCACAATGTCTACGTTCTATGTAGTCAAAGTGTAGTCATTTTTAAAGCTATGCTCAGTTATTTATTGCCTGTTTAAAATAACTGCGTATAGTCAATTAGTTACAAGCCGACAAAGTAGGCATGCTCGTTTCTCCGGCTTACCCTACACACCGAAATAGAGTTAATACGTTATTTTTAGATGTATTATTTCATAAATTATTTTTATGGTATGAGCATGTTTGATATACAAATATTAGCTGCATTCATCACATGGAGGTTATCTTGAAAGTTATAGAACAATGTAATAGTAGAAATATTCCATTACCAATTCAGAGAGAAGTCCGTCAACGATGTGGTTTTGGTTGTGTTATTTGTGGAATACCGCTTTATGAATATGAGCACATGGAAGAGTGGGCTGAAGTTCAACGACATGTTTCTGATGAAATAACATTACTCTGCGACCAACATCACAGAGAAAAAACAGGTGGTTTATTACCAAAAGAAGTTGTAAGCCTTGCTAATGAAAATCCGCATAATCTAAAGGAGGGTGTTTCTAAACCATATAACTTACATTTCGCAGGAAACAATGCAACGGTCGAAATTGGTAGTAATACCTTTACTTGTCAAGATCAAGGGTATGGCACTGCAATGGTTCCAATTAGTGTTGATGGGACACCATTGATTGCTCTAATTTTGGCTGATGGGCATTTATTATTGAATCTTGTTATTTTTGATGAATTCAATTCTCCAATTCTTCATATCAAAAACAATCAACTTTATTACTCTACTGAATCTTGGGATATTCAATTAGTTGGCACGACATTGACAGTCAGAGAAGCTCATAGAAAAATTTTATTTGAAATAAAATTTTGCCCTCCTAACAAAGTTATTATTAATCGAGGTCGATTTTTAAGGAATGGTGTAGAAATTTTAGTACGCCCTAAAAATATATTAATTACAAATAATTCATCTGTAATTAGTGGTTGCAGCGCGTCAAATTGTTTTGGTGGTTTAATTATTGGTCACCACGATAAACCAATTGGTGGCTTTATGGCAATGGATGGCATACCTCGATATTTGGGGAACAGAAAAGAAGCTCTAAAATTTGAAAAAGAGTCTTTGAATCGTATTGAAGAACACTACAGCTAACTATAAGTCTTTCAAAAGGACAAAAACAGTTGGCTGTGTTTAATCATGAATCAGCCGTTGGCAACAAATTTATCATCAACAAGGAAAAGTGAAATGACCCAAATTAAAGAATCATTTATCAAATGTAAATGTGGAAATCGATTTAATTCTCCAATATTTTTTAGAGATACTGCAACATTTGAATCCGCAACAACTAGCGGCAATAAAGCGCAATGCCCTTCATGTCGTGTAATGATTGACTGTAACAAAACCAATATGTCTTACGTTTTGGCTGGCAATTCAGGTGGTGCTGTAGGTAATGAATTCGGCAATGGCTAGCCAACAGATCACAAGCCTCTAAATTAAGATTCACCAAGGCTGTCATACCAGCCTTGGTTCACTTATTAGAGGGGCGTTAAATACCATAGCAACCACAGGCTGCCCTAACCCATGTAGTCAAAGTGTAGTCATTTCTGACGCTACGAATCTAGTCAACCTACTGATTGAACAGTCAAAACTAGCCTCTGCGAATGGGGTTACAATCACCCCGTTAAAACACTAACGTCATGTTTTTATTTAATTTGTGTTCAACTGGTTAAGCCTGATCGCATCATCTAAATGTTTAGGCGCAAAGTGGCTGTACTTCATCGTATCAACGATTGAAGCATAGCTCATTTGACCACTTCAAACCCCCGCTAAAGAGGTAAGCCTCTTTGTCTATATAGAAGTCTGTTTTGTTAAGGTTAGCGCCCTTGAGCTGAGCTTGTTATGCAGTCACGATCAAAGGACATTTCACGGAACATGAGACTTGGCTTGGAATTTCTAACACGCTATCGCGCAAAAATGACTTAGGGATGTTTTAATCCGTTTGTGCCATTTGTTTAGTTCGCCGTACTTCTTCTAATACATTACTAATCTGTTTGATCGATTCATATTCGTATTAAAAAAATTGACCGTATTTTCGAGTCTCAGATCTTTGTCTTTTTCAGCTCTAAAGCAACCAAATTAAATTTGAAATCTTCTTTTGAAAGTGTCTGGTTTGACTTAACTAAGTAGCCATTTATGATTTAATCATAAAATTGTGTAAAAATAATAATCGAAATGTTCTATGGCTGTGTAAACTTTGTTATATTCGAATAACTTAGATATGATTGAAATGGCATTGATGCTGTAGGAGAAAATATGGAATGGTTAATTGTATTTGCTGTGATAGCAGCCTTTTGGTATTACCTTTCGGAGAATAAGAACTCAAAGAAAGAAAGAGTGAAGACTGTTCGGTATGATAGATTTGACACTCCAACAGGTTACATCGAGAGAAAAGTGATTAATGAAGCAACATATTCAAAGTCTAATTACTGTAGCGATGGAACTCAGACGGCTAACAATTGGGTTCCCCCTAGTCATCATGCGACTATTGAGTCGGCTAAAACGCATCAGGCAAAGGAGCTTATTCCGAGTCCACGACAATTAAACCATCCTATTAGAGCTAGAACTTCAGTTAGCCACGAGCATACTATCTCGCCGAAAGAAACAAGTTTAACTTCTCCATCAAGTAGTCGGTCATATAAGGAATGTAACAAATGTTCGCGTTCCCAGCCTCATAACTCGTTCTTCAATAGCGACAAGCAACCAGATGGGCTTTCGAAGTGGTGTAAAAGCTGTCATGAATCAAGAAAAAAGAAGCCTCGCAACATCAAGTTCTGTACAAAGTGCAAAAACAATAGGATCAAATCGAGCTTTTTCCCCAGCGATAAGCAGCCAGACGGGCTAACAAAGTGGTGTAAAATGTGCCATAAAAAGCTCAGTTAGACAATAACATAAACTAAAAAAACTATAACAGCCAGATTGTAGTGCTACAACTTAATATACACTCCTTAGTGAGGTGTTAGATCCCTCCGGGAGCAAATATGTCAGAACCACTTTGCGTGTCCTGAGCTGATATTATTATTGCACCGGACCCCATTCTCTAACGGTCCCTTTGTCGAAAAAAAGAATTGACACACCTTGTTCTGATTTGTACCGAGTTAGGGCGGTGATTTCAACTGGTCATACCCTCAGCCAAATAACTGCTTTATAGTCTCATAATATCTCGGCTCTCTTTGAGTTGGCAGGCTATTATTCTCATTCCAAAATTTTGTAATTTTTTGCGCCTCTCCCTTTAGTCTAAATCAAATCACGCATCAACCTTTCGTTAGTGACACTTTTTACTCCTCACAAATAACTAAATATACATTTTACCAAACAGAAGTTTAATAAACTAAACTTTATGTTGACTTAACGCGGTTTAGTGTTCTAAACTTTATTCATCAAAACAACCCAATTAGTCCCTAAGCGGAACAAATATCAAGTTGGTTTGTTTGGTGAGAAGATAAAACTAAAAGAAGTGAAACGGGCGACCTAAGCCGCCCTAACCCCAACGCCGCCCAAACTGTCCAAGGCACAAGCAGCGTTAAATGGAGAAAGTTATTATGTCACAACATCAGTTACAACCACAATCGCTACCATTAGTAATAGTACGTCGGCCTATCATGGCAAACTACTTCGCGTTCGATAATGCATTATTCGATTTTAACACCAAGTATCAGTCTGTTAAATTCCTGCAAGAAACACTTATTAAGGCTCAGTGTGAAGCTAAAGCGGCACTACAGCGCGTTAACGTAGTAGCAAATGTCGCCATCAATAGTGAGTCAGAACACGTAATTTCCTTGACCGGTTCAAACTTTAGACGCTGTAATCTTGAATTTAACATGAACAATCGCGGTGAAGTCTCATTCGTTGGCGAAGTTGGTGGTGATTGGTCCGGCATCGTTAAGTTGGAGGGCTAATCATGAATCAGTCAACTCAACTTCAAACATTTGAGCAGGCCAATCCGTATTTGGTTAGCCGCGGTATCGACGAGCCAAAATGGAACGCGCTACTTTCTACTATTTATCCTGGTGCAAAGCCTGACTCAGTTGTTATGGCAATCGATTATTGCGCCGCACGCGGCCTAGACGTCATGTTAAAGCCAGTTCATTTAGTGCCAATGAATGTCAAAGACGCACAGACCAATCAAAAGGCATGGCGCGATGTTGTTATGCCCGGCATTGGCTTGTATCGCATTCAAGCTGATCGCTCAGGTAACTACGCTGGTGCTGACGAACCCGAGTTTGGCCCTATCATCACAATGGAAGGAACAGACGCTTATAACAAAGCGTTTAGCATTAAATATCCAGAGTGGTGCAAGTACACCGTTCGCAAAGTTGTTGGTGGAAATATTGTTGCGTTCGTTGCCAAAGAATACTGGATAGAAAATTACGCCATCCAAAAAGCAGGAACAGACGCCCCGAATTCAATGTGGAAGAAGCGCCCTTTTGGCCAGATCGCAAAATGTGCCGAAGCTCAAGCGTTACGTAAAGCATGGCCGGAAATCGGCAACGAACCAACCATTGACGAAATGGAGGGTAAGCACTTTGAAACTGATAGCCACGCTCCTATGGAAAAAGAAATCAATCCAGCACCTGAAGTCGTTAACGAATACCCACAAGATCAATTTGACGCCAACTTACCTAAGTGGGCCGGTGCCATTCAAAGCGGAAAGCTAACGGCTAATGATGTTATCGCCAAAGCTAGCAGTAAATATCCATTAAGTGATCAGCAAGTTCAAATAATTCAAGGAGTGGCAGCATGAAAATTATCAACGTAATCCAAGGAAGCGCAGCCTGGTTAGAGCTACGCGCAACACATTTCACTGCTAGCGAGGCGCCAGCAATGATGAATGACTCAAAATACATGAGTCGTGATCAACTGCTTCACATGAAAGCAACGGGCGAAGTTAAGCCTGTCAGCTCTTATCAGCAGACTATTTTTGATAAAGGTCATGCAACAGAAGAAATGGCGCGACCTATTATTGAGGGGCTAATCGGGGAAGATTTATATCCTGTTACTGGCATTCTTGAAAATACCAAACTACTGGCAAGTTTTGACGGGTTAACGCTACTTGAAGATATAGCCTTCGAGCATAAGCTTTACAACGCTGCGCTTGCTGACAATGTTCGCCACTCTATTCTTGAGCCTCACTACTACTGGCAATTAGAGCAACAGTTACTAGTTTCAGGTGCCGAAAAGGCAATCTTTGTTACCAGTAATGGTACTACAGAAAACATGGAGCGCATGGAATACCGATCTATTCCAGAACGCCGTGAATTCTTAATTGCTGGCTGGGCCCAGTTTGAAAAAGACCTGGCTAATTACGAAGTAAAAGCCAAGGTTGAAAAGGTTGTTGGTACGAATGTGACTGAATTGCCAGCGTTGATGGTTGAACTAACTGGCCAAGTAAATAGCAGTAACTTGGTTGTTTACAAGCAAAACGTTTTGGAGTTCATCCAGAACATCAATACCAACTTGCAAACGGATCAAGACTTTGCCGATGCTGAAAACATCGTTAAGTTTTGTACCAAAGCAGAAAAAGAAATTGAAGCGGTAAAGCAACGCGCCCTTGATAGCACCGCTGATATCAAAACCCTGTTCGCTGAGTTAGATCTTTTAAAAGAAGAAATGCGTCAAAAACGTCTGTCACTTGATAAGACGGTTAAGCTGCGTAAAACAGAAGTTAAAACAGAGATCACTACTGCCGCACATAATGAACTTGACTTCTACCTTGGTGAGCTGAATGAGAAGCTAAACGGTATCGTTACTGTAATGGTTGATAGTGATTTTGTCAGCGCAATCAAAGGCAAGCGCACGGTTGAGTCAATCCATAGCGCAGCTAATGACCATCTAGCAAAATGCAAAATTGAAGCTGATGCAACCTTTGCCAAATACTCAACTAACTTGGCAGTAGTTGAAGAAATAGCCGCCGATTACAAATTCTTGTTTAACGATATTGCCCATATTGTTATTCAAGAGCCAGATCACTTCCGCATGACAGTAAAATCGCGAGTCGATGCTCATCTTGAGGCAGAAAAAGCACGTTTAGAGCAAGAGCGTGAACAAATGCGCCTTGAAGAAGAACGCAAGGCAAAGGTTAAAGCCGATTTAGAAGTAAAAGCTGAACAGGATCGCATAAACGCAGATTTAAAGGCTAAACACGATGCCGAAGCTGAGCGCGTTCGCTTGGCTAACGAAGCTCAAGCGGCGCAGCAACGTGAACAAACTCCCGTGGTTGAAACACTCAAGCAGAATCAACCAATCGCTAAAACGATGGCGAGCATAGCCCCTACACTCGCGGCGATGAAAACATCAATACCGACTTTTGAAGCTAAATCACTATCGTCTAGCACTGACAATGTATCAATGATGCAAGAGTTGTCATCTATCTTCGGTGAAAATTCATTTGGTGAACTTCTTTATGACGAAAGCGGCAATCGCTACGAGCTTAAAATTGAAGTAAGCCGCGTCGCTATTGTCAATCCTCAAGTTCAGTCACTTAAAGAGCAAATAGCCCTGGCTAAAAAATCACTGCCTTACGCTGATACTCGTCAGGCCGAAGATCTAACGAAGCGTGAAATTGCTCAATTAGAAGCTCGGTTGGCCGAAGCTCAAGCCGCTTAAATTACCTTGGCGTTGAGGTTTCCATCCGCGCTGGGCGGTCAACGTCATCCCAGTTCTCTTGGACTTTTGGCGGGTACTTACCCTACCCGCCCTTTTTAAGGAATTACAATGAAGAAGTTTAGAGCGAAAAAGAAGAATGGTAGCCAGTTACGAGCAAGGTTGTTTTATGCAATGACTCAAACAACCAGTCACAAGTTAGCATCCAAACAGGCGCAAGCTAAGCGTGTAGTAGAACAAATGACTGAGGTGGCGTAATGGCCAAGTTAATCAAAAGTAAAACGCCTAAGTCGAATAAAAATCGCTGGGCAACACAATGGGATTGCATTAACGACGCTAAAGCGTTAACCGGCTTTGCTTTCATGCTCGATGCGTGCGCTGAAACAGCAACGGCTAAATGCGCAAACTTTCTTAGCCCTGACGGTTTTGAATATGGCGCATACAAAAATGCACTTACTGTTGATTGGGTTCAAGAACTCGCTCTAATTGAAGATAAATTTGCTAGAAGCGTAATCACAATTCGCCCTAGCCTACGACAATCAGCAATTTGGTGTAACCCACCATTTGATAACAAGTTTGAGTTTATTGATATATGTAGGGCTGTTGGTAACAAAATTCCGGTTGTGATGTTACTCCCATACGAACGAAATACGACTTGGTGGCGTAAGAACATACACAACCAGGCATCGCGAGTTTATTTACCTGATGGTCGTTATAACTTTTACGAAACTGACGGAAAAACAAAGAAATCAGGCGTTAATTTCGCTAGTTGTTTCGTTGTTTTTGAACCGGGCTACTTCGAGCAAACTCAGTACATAGACTTTTATCGTGGCATTGCTAAAAGAAAGTCACAGCCAAAACTTATTGCAGAAAAGGCAGCAGCATAATGAAAAAAACAATTAAATCAGTTGATCGACAAGAAGCTAAGCGATTTGCAAACCAAGCTATCCAGTTAGAACAGCAATATAAATATTTAGATGCGAAGGTGGCGTGGCTTAAAGCATTGTCACTGTGCCGTGTGGAAGCTGAATATCACTGCCAATTTGGCATCGAGCGTTGTGAGTTTCACATGAAGAAGCAACGTCAACTAAGTTGCAAACTGCAGCAGGAATTGGCTGCGTAACCGTGAAGCCGAAAGCTATTTATTTCAAATTTATTGGAGAACGACTATGAAAAACATTCACACCTTCAGCACAATTATCGCACCAATCGCCGCGCTCGAATTAGCGCTTAAAGAAAATTCCGCCCTTATTTTTACCGATTGCGAGTCACAAGATTTCCGCAAGTTTGGCTTTGCTCCGACCAATTCAGTGACCAAGCTAGCTAATGGTTATCGTATTGACTTCGTTTTTGAAGAAAAGAAGATCTCTACCAAGTCAATCAATCAAGAAGTAGCCAAGCGAGTAAAACAGCTTGAATCTAAAGGTTTAGAGGTAGTTAAGAAGCAACGCACCGCGATAAAAGAAGAAGTGATGGTTGATTTTTGCCACAAAGCGTTAACTGAATTGACAGCCTTCAGTGCTTATTATCATGAAAAATCTGAAAAGCTAATTATTGATGTAAGTAACGAAAAACTAGCCGGGCTTGCTGTTTCTTATCTACTTAAATTATTTGGCTCATTAAAAACCACTACATTGCATATTGACGGTGTATCAAATGGCCTCGCTGAGAATTTGCTTCAAAGCATACAGCGCGGCGAAGATTTAGGTTTTGCTGGTTTCTCTTATGCCGACAAGCTCAATCTTTCCCACAGTAACAATGGTAAGGCCAAATTTAATGGAGAATACACACTAGATCATATTGCTGAACTAATCAGTGACGGATTTGGGGTTGAGCTAGTAACGCTTCGACGGGACGGCCTAACGTTCGACCTAACCGACTCATTCAAAATCAAGTCAATTAAAGTTGATAGCTACCTGACTGATCAGGTAGATGATGAGTATGACGATATTAACGAGCGCGACATTGCACAACAAGAACTAGAGCTTGAATTGATTATTGGCATTATCGACGGCCTCGTTGAATTTCTCGACAAAACACCGAAAGGAACAGAACGAGTCGCAGCGTAGCAGGCCAACACGCCCAGCAGAACAAGAAAAACAGCTTCGCTGGGCTCAGTTCAAATCAGTTAAATAAAATTTATTTAAGGAAATAATAATGTTAGAAATTAAAGAATTAGTCGCGCAAAAAACCGAAGCAATGATCACAGATGGTACGTTGGAAAAAATGATCGAAGAAAAGCTAAAAGAGTCCATTGCATCCGCTGTAAATGATTCATTTCGCTCTTACAGTGATTTCGGTAAAGCGTTGAGTGAAAAAATATCAAGTTCAATAGGTGCGGCGGCCAGAGACATACAGCTGCCTGAATACAACTCCTTTATAGCAGGCGTAGTTAAAGGCCGCTTCACCGAAGCGTTACATGATCAAACGTTAAATAACGTGACCAAGTTAATTGAAGAAGACCTCGAAGCTATTCAAGGCGTCCAAACAGTACAGAACATTCTTGATGAGGTTCAAAAAGAATGGGGGATACTGCCAGAGAGCACGGCAAGGAAGAAATCGAAATCGAGGTTTGCGAAAGCGATAATGGTGAAGCTCTTTATGTCACCTTCAAACATCCTGAATATGACTGGTACGACATTAAGGTTACTTTTTACAAATTTAGCAGGGATGAGCATTTCCACATCGGTTACATTTCTCAAAATGATACTCGAATGACCCATTCAATTGACGGAATCACCCACGCCGGAGAACTAGCTCGCTACTTCTTCAGATTGTACGCAGTGAGAGCTGATATTGATTGTTCATGTACCGAATTCGAAAGTATCTACGTATCTGAATATTAGATAGCGGGAGCGTAAAGCCGCTTACCGCGGCTTTGTAGGTAAATGCATTAATAAAACAAGGAAACACCATGGCCAGCAAAGGCGTTAATAAAGTAATCATCGTGGGAAATTTAGGGAAAGATCCTGAGATTCGCTACATGCCAAATGGCGGTGCGGTTGCGAACATCACAATAGCAACATCCGAGTCATGGCGTGATAAAGCGACGGGTGAGCAGAAGGAAAAAACTGAATGGCACCGCGTTGCGATCTTTGGAAAGCTAGCTGAAGTTGCTGGCGAGTACCTACGTAAAGGCTCTCAAGTTTATATCGAAGGTCAATTACAAACTCGAAAATGGAAAGATCAAAGTGGTCAGGACCGTTACACCACCGAAGTCGTCGTACAAGGTTTTAATGGTGTGATGCAAATGCTTGGCTCGCGGAATCAAAGCCAAAATGGTCAAGCTCCCCAACAGGGAGGTTATCAACGGCACCAGCAGCAAGGCGGGTACCAGCAGCAACCAGCAAGGCATCAAAACCAAAACCAGCAAGCACCGCCACAACAGGCCCATGCTCCACACTTAGATGACGGCTGGGATGACGATATCCCCTTCGCGCCGCTATGTAAGCAGTACCCGAAGCTGATGTACAGCCTGTAAATACAACCATGTGAGCGGTGAGTTATGACTGCTCGCTAAAGCTACGAGGAATTACAATGATAGTGCTAGTGAACTATAGAGCCATTAAGTTTGACAACCATCAAGGCGGTAGTGGAATGCCATATACTGACAAAATGTTTTTGAACTGTAACGAAACAATGTCGATTCTTAATATTATGAAAAAAGCAAAAGAAGAATTGGCGGTGAAAGGTGAAAACGCTTATACGGGAGCGATTGAGATTGTTGACTTGTGTTTTGTTCCTAAAGATAAACACGTAAGCATCTTATAAAAAAACGGCAGGTTAAACCTTTACGGTCGGGCTGTGTGATAGCAGTCGCCTGCCCTTTTAAAGTTCCAAAAATTACTTAATGATAAATAATCATTCATATGCGGAGGCATTATGACATCAATATACATAAAGTTAGGCTGGGTAAGACCTGGTGTTGTAGAGCAACATAAAGGTATTACCGAATGCGCATTAAAAAACATGGTAACAGCTGGTAAGTTAGTCGAGGGGAAGCATTGGAAAAAAGCACCCAACGGTAAACTGTTCTACAATTTTGAAGCAATGGATGACTGGGTTATAAATGGATACCAAGAAGCTAGCTGAGTTCAGGCAGTACATTAAAGATCACCGGCTAAAGGGCGTTGAGGTTCGAGGAGAAGTAATTAGAATTCGATTCTACTTCTACGGCGCCCAGCGCAACGAGACCCTCAAAGGTACCTCGCTATCTAAAAGTAATTTAAAGTTCGCAGCCAATAAAAGAGCAGCGATACTTAATGAAATCGATAAAGGAACTTTTGATTACGCGGCTCATTTTCCAAACAGTAAAATTGCGAGGCAATTTTCTGATAGACCAGGTAAACACTTATTTAGTGACTGCCTGGATAAGTGGCTTGCTGTAAAGAAATCGAAAACAGCGCCAGCGACATATCGCAGCTACAACAGTAAAGTTATTAATCACGTTCGCCCTAAGTGGGGCCATTTATATTTAGATGAAATAAAAAAATCAGATCTAGAGCACTGGATTAATGTCGAATTATGGAATAACGCAGACAGTTGCGCCTACTCAAATAAAACTATCAATGACATTATGACAATAGTTCGCGGCGTGATGGGTGACGCCTTTCAAGATGAAGTGATTAATAAGGATCCAACCGCGAGGATTAATAATTTAAAAACGGTTAAGGATGCTCCCGATCCATTTACTCAGAATGAGATTTATCGCCTTGTTACCGTCCAAACAGATCGAATTACCGAATTGTTATGTTTTGAACTAGCTTGCTGGACTGGATTGAGTGTTTCTGAATTGCTAGGTGTTGCTTGGGAAGATTTTGATAAAGAAAGGTGGCGATTAAAAGTCAGGCGCGCCAATGTTCAAGGTAGCTACAAAACACCGAAAGAAGAAAGCAGAAACCGTGAAATAGATTTGCTAGAACCGGCGCGATGGGTGCTAATGAAATTAATGGCGCTTACATCGATGCTGCCACCAGTAGAAATAACAATTTTACAAAAAGATAATAAATCATTTAGATCTGAGAAATTAAGGTTAATATTGATCAATACGCGTAGTCAAAAGCCGATGGCATCTGATATGCAATATAGAGATCGTTTTTTTAACACAATATGCAAAGAATCGGGTGTTCGATATAGACCGCCTAATAATGCTAGACATACATATGCAAGTCAGTTATTAACTAAGGGGGTTCCAAAAGAATGGTTGGCTACTCAACTCGGTCATACCACAACGAAAATGATAGAAGATCATTATGGTAAATGGATGTCGGAAGAAACACCTAACATGGCGGCTATGGTAAGCCAAATGTTAGGGTTTTCGGTTCCTGTGAGACCATTACAAGACCAAGTTTTTTGTAGCGAGCTAACAATTCGTTATAAATCATCGGCTTAATGTGGCGGTGAGTGTGGGAGTCGAACCCACGATACGTTACCGTATACACGCTTTCCAGGCGTGCTCCTTCGGCCACTCGGACAACTCACCAAGTAATTTTGTGGCATGCCAAGTAAACTTAGCTTTGCGAAGTGGCGCTATCATAGGGTAATCACAGAACTAAAGCAATGCTTGTTAGCTCAAGTGACTACAAATCAAGCATTTCCTTTAACTTTTAGCTTTAACTCGGCCGCAAAATCAAGCATCCGGCGCAGCGGAATTAATGCGCCTTCTCGGAGCGATTCATCAACAAAGATTTCATGCTGCGTTAGCTCATTAGCCGTTAGCGCGTTTTCAATGGCTGCTAAACCGTTCATCGCCATCCAAGGACAATTAGCGCATGAGCGACAGGTTGCGCCCTCACCTGCTGTTGGTGCCGCAATAAATGTTTTTTCAGGCATTAACTGCTGCATTTTGTAAAAAATGCCACGATCTGTCGCAACAATAAAGGTGTCATTGGGCATGTCTTGCGCGGCTTTAATTAACTGGCTCGTTGAACCAACGGCATCACCAAGCGCGACAATATTTTCTGGTGATTCGGGATGCACCAATATTGCCGCGTCAGGATAAACCGCTTTCATGTCTTTTAGCGCTTTAGCTTTAAATTCGTCATGAACAATACAGTCACCTTGCCATAACAACATGTCAGCACCAGTTTCACGCTGAATGTAACCCCCTAAATGGCGGTCCGGTCCCCAAATTATCTTTTTGCCCAGATCATCTAAATGCTCAACAATTTCAAGTGCAATGCTTGAAGTAACAATCCAATCAGCGCGCTTTTTAACGGCGGCTGAAGTATTAGCATAAACCACCACGACACGATCGGGGTGTTGATCACAAAAGGCACTAAATTCATCAATTGGGCAGCCCACATCTAGCGAGCAAGTCGCTTCAAGTGTCGGCATTAATACTGTTTTTTCAGGGCTGAGAATTTTAGACGTTTCGCCCATGAATTTCACCCCAGCGACGATTAATTTTTTTGCTGGGTGTTCAGCGCCAAATCGTGCCATTTCAAGCGAATCGGAAACACAACCACCCGTTTCTTCTGCCAAAGCTTGAATTTCGGGATCGGTATAATAGTGTGCAATTAACGCCGCGTTTTGCTCTTTGAGCAAACGTTTAATATTAACTTTATGATTTTCTTTTTGCGCATTGCTTAATGGCACTGGTTTTGCGGGAAACGGATAACTTAAATCCATAATCGTTGGCATGTCTGACATCAACTTCTCTACCTAGGCAGGTCTTTACAATAATAATTCGAGAGATTATAAGCGAATAGCCGCTATTTTCATAATTTTTGTCTGCTATTACCAACATATCTATCTATCATGCTATTTTTACACAACAAATATTAAAATAACCATAATATATATTCATGTTTAGCTGAGATCTTGTTATAAAGGAGGGGTGACTAAAAACTAATACAATAATAGGTAGTACGCAATGTCAGACAATCTTACAATTTTAATTGCCGATGATCATCCTTTATTCAGAAATGCTTTAAGGCAAGCGCTAGAGGCATCTTACCCGAATGCTAAATGGCTAGAAGCTGAGTCAGCAGACTCGCTGCAGCAAACAATCACCGAAAATGATTTGATCGATCTTGTGATTTTAGATTTAGAAATGCCTGGCTCACACGGCTACTCGACACTAATTCATTTACGCAGCCATTTCCCAGCGATCCCAGTGGTGGTTATTTCGGCCCATGAAGACAATGAAACAATTGCAAAAGCGATGCACTACGGTAGCTGTGGTTTTATCCCAAAATCAGCATCATTAGACAGCTTATCAACGGCACTTGAGCAAGTATTGCTCGGTGAAGTATGGTTACCAGAAGGCATCAAACCAAGCGATTTAATCATTGACGATAACAACTGTTTTGGTAATAAGCTGGCTGATTTAACCCCACAACAGTATAAAGTACTGCAAATGTTTGGTGAAGGTCTGTTGAATAAACAAATCGCTTATGATTTAGGCGTGTCAGAAGCGACAATCAAGGCGCATGCAACGGCTATCTTTAGAAAACTAGACGTACGCAACCGCACCCAAGCGGTCATTGCATTACAACAACTAGAAATCAGTAGCCTGCCGATTAAATAACCCAGGTCGATGTTACCCGTTTATTCAATTAGTAGCAGCTTGTAACAAACGCCTCATTATTGAGGCGTTTGTCGTTTTATCCGTTATTAACCAAGCTCGAAATTACCGCTCTTAATGCTGCAGGACGAACCATTTTCGCCATATAGCGATAGTTTTTACCTTCAACTTCTTCTACTAATTGCTTTCGGGTATCCGCGGTGATGAGTACCCCTGGTATTTCATAATTATAACGTTGACGCAACGCATCCATCGCATCTAAACCTGATTCTTGGTCATCTAGATGGTAATCGGCAAGCATAATGTCTGGCAATTGATCACTATTATCAAGCAGCTCAATCGCCTGCTCTAAACTTTTGGCTAGCAGCACTTCGCATTGCCAGCGTTCAAGCAGTAATTCTAAACCAACTAAGATCTTTTCTTCATTATCAATGCATAACACGCGAACCCCAGCCAGACCAGAATTACCAATACTTGGCATCGGAGTGACAAGCTGTGGCACAAAATTTCTCACTAAAGGCACGGTAATGCTAAACACAGAACCACGGTCAACTTCAGAGACTAGACCAACCGGGTACTCCAACACCTTACTTATCTTGTCGACAATAGCCAAGCCTAACCCCAAACCATTTTTGTCATAAATGGAACTGTTTTCAAGCCGTTTAAATGCGACAAAGATATCTTCGACCTGATTGGTTGGAATACCTTTACCTTGGTCCCAAACTTCAATTTTTACATTTTCACCAACACGGCGACAGCCTAATAACACTTTCGCGCCACAGCCATAGCGAAACGCATTGGTTAAAAAGTTTTGGACTATCCGGCGCAGTAGATTAATATCACTGTGCACCACTAATGAGGAATTAACCGTTTTAAAGGTGACAGAATAATCGGCCGCCATCGCGCCAAACTCAGCATTAAAGTTATTAAGTAATTGCGAAATAGCAAAACTCGATTTATTGACTTCGATCGCTCCCGATTCTAATTTTGAGATATCCAGTAAATCGGCCAATAATTGGCCTGACGCCTTTAATGAATCGGCAATGTGGCTGACTGTTTCTCGTGTTTTCGGATCGCTGTGTTCTTGTTGTAACAATGAAGCAGTAAACAGACGTGCGGCATTAAGCGGTTGCATTAAATCATGGCCAATGGCCGCCATAAACCGAGTTTTACTTAAATTAACTTGGTCGACATTATTTTTAGCCTCAATTAACCGTTCATTAGCCATCGACAATTCCATGGTTCGGGCCAAAACACGCGCTTCAAGCTCTGACTTTGCCCGCATTAATTCGCGCTCAACTTCACGATACTGGGTGATGTCAGAAAATGTGGTCACAAAGCCTCCATCGGGCATCGGGTTACCTTGCATTTTGATCACTTTACCGTCAGGTCGGGTTCGTTCAAAATAATACGATACCCCTTGTTTGACCCGTTCCATTCGTCGAACAACATGGGCGTCAACATCACCTGGACCACAAAAACCACGCAAAGCATTAAATCGGATTAACTCGACGATTGGCTTGCCTACAGTCAAAAAGCCCGGCGGGTAATTAAATAATTCTACATATCTCTGGTTCCACGCCATCAAGTTAAAACGATCATCGATAACACTCATGCCTTCGCTGGCGTGTTCAATTGCACCTTGCATTAGCTTTTGACTGATTAATATTTTTGATGACGCATCATCAATTAAGTTAACTAAGTCATCGAGCGGCATATCGCGCCCTTCTAATACCGAGTGCATCACTAATGAAGCGGACGAGGTACCGATCACTGAAGATAACAACAATTCAGTATGGGTAATGAGTGGGGTTTTAGCCGCTTTATCCCAATTATTATGGGCAATAAATTCCGAATCAAAGTCAATAAAACTGTCAAACGCTTTTTCTGGACCAATAAATCGCCCCGCTAACATCAGCAATTCTTGTTGCGAAACCGCTGCTCCCTTAATCGCCTTGCGCCGATTTAATCGGTCGACAAACAAACCAGCTTGCATTCGTTCGCGAACCCCAGAGCGAAATATTAACGATCCCCAAATATAACACAGCATGTTTATAATAAGACTGGCCAACATCCAGTTATAATTTAGCTCAAGACTGTCGTTTAAAATTACTGAATTTAACGATTCAAATTGACCATTTACCGGCCGTAATAATGCATAAAACCACAGGGACAATCCCGCGACTAAGCCAATAAACACCCCTTTTCGGTTGCCGTGCTTCCAATAAACCGCGCCAATGAGACCGGGTAATATTTGTGTGAAGACGCCAAAAGCTATTTGACCTAAATTAGCCAGCGAGCCCCCCGCTGAAACTTGCCAATAAAATAACCAACTTAATGTCAGCATCGCAAATATCACAATTCGGCGAATAAACAAAATACTTTGACTAAACTGGGAAAAATCACGGCGTTCAATATAGCCAGTACGTAATAATACCGGCATCACCCACTCGTTGCTGACCATAATAGAGATAGTTAATGCCGCGACGATAACCATGCCAGTCGCTGCAGACACCGCGCCCAAAAAACCAAACAGTGCGAGCGAGTCATACCCTAATGCCAGTGGTAACGCGATAACGTAAGTATCTGCTGAAATCGACGGATCTAACACCAACTTACCAGCCAACGCTATCGGCAAGACAAACAATCCAGCCAAGACCAAATACCCCGGAAAGATCCAACGACTTTGGGTTAATTGCTCTGGGTCGTCGCATTCAACCATCATGTTATGAAACTCACGCGGCATACAAAGAAAAGCCGCCATCATCACTAACGTTTGTGACACAATGCCCATCCAGTTAGCGAGGCTTTGATCATTTGCTAATAAGTTACGTTGCTCTGCTTGTTGCCAAATATCACTAAAGCCATCGAAATAGCCCCAAGTCACGACAGCGCCAATGGCCAGCAGGGCGAAAAGCTTAATTAAAGATTCAAAGGCGATAGCTAACATCAAACCAGGGTGGTGTTCTGTGGCGTCGAGCTTACGCGTACCAAATAGTGCCGTAAATAGGGCTAAGATCATGGCCACTGAAAAACCCAATACGCCAGTAGGCACATAGTCGTTAGTAACAAATATTTGAAAACTATTGACTATTGCCTGCAGTTGCAACGCAAAGTAGGGCAAGGTGCCAAACACCGCTATTAAGGTGATGGTCGCCGCTAATGCTTGTGATTTACCATAACGAGAAGCAATAAAGTCAGCCAACGAGGTGATCTTAAGCTCATGGGTTATTTTTATAATGCGAGTCAACAGAGGAAATGCAAAGATAAATAATAAAATTGGCGCCGCATAAATGGGGATATACGACCACAAATTATTCGCCGACATGCCAACCGTGCCTAAAAAACTCCAAGACGAACAATAAACAGCTAACGATAAACCATAAATGGTATTTCGCACGCCCTGTTTAAACAGCCCAAAATAGCGGTCACCTAACCAGGCCATCAAGAACAACATTCCGATATAAAACATTGAAATAAGCGGGAGTAAACTACCTTGTGCCATCAAACTTTCCCTAAACTAATACAGCATAGAATTAATTGGCTCTATCATAAACAACTTAACGAAGCTGATGCAAAGAAAAACTGACTTAAGCCACACATATTACGTTTCGATTAACGCACTGAAAATAGTTGGCGAAAAATGAAGTTAATCTCACGGTCATTACATTGGCGAGTTTATTACCAATAATCATTCGCTTTGAGGGCACGCATTATCGAGTGCAAATGTTGTTATTCGATTGTGTTTGTTGCTATATTGGAATTATATTAAGCAAATGGAATTGTGAAATGGCTGCAGCAATAAAGCGCGGTTGGTACGTGGTCTATTTACCAGCGCTGATCTCGTTACCACTATTTATGTTGGTCTCTTTAATCAACGAGTATCATATTTCGGCGAATGCGCGCCATAATGCAATTAATGAGTTGAACTATAAAGCAAAATACCTTAGCCAAGCGCTAAACTACGTCAATGAGAATAAACTTCCACTGATAAAATCAGACTTTGACCGTTTAGTAGACAACTTAACCAGTAATGATTTATCCCACGTATCAGTTTTTTCAACCGACGGTACCCTGATTGCAGACAACCTTGCGTCTGGTTACTCAATTACTAATACGCCTAATGAAATAGATCAACCAGAAATTGCGCAAGCAATAAAAGACGGCCGCGGCACCATTAATCGATTTAATCCAGTTATCTCACAAAAAATGAGTTACGTCGCGATTAACTTACAAGGCTATATATTACGCGTCGGCATTAATGACAAATTTGAAAAACAAGAAATAACACATCAACGAATTAACTACTTACCAACCTTTATAGTATTGTTCTTGCTCACCAGCATTGGCGGGTTTTTCTTTATTACCTGGCTTAACAATAGATTAAAAATACGCTATCAATTACTTAAGCAACAAGTACAAGCGCAAACCTCTGAGCTATTACTGCTACAAGAATTCGGGACCTTGTTAACCTTATCTAAATCTTTTTTAGACATTGAGCAAGTACTGGGTAAGTTTTCACAAATGCTGTTGTATCACGATGCAGGTCGAATATCGGTGATCCGTTCTTCGCGTAACCTTGCAGAAATAAAAATGGCCTGGGGCCAAAAAGATTGGATTGAATTAGGTCATTACCCCCTTGATGACTGCTGGGCATTGCGCAAAGGATATATTCACCCACAAGGTCCCTATGATAAGTTGATTCAATGTACCCACGATATTCAAGCATTAGCAGACATTAACACCATTTGCATTCCATTAGTTGCGCAAGGTGAAACGCTTGGCGTAATGCATATTAAGCGTGAGAACCCACATGACGAATTTAGCGATAATGATCGCCAAATGGCGACATCGCTGGCAGAACCTGTCGCGTTAGCCATAGCCAACCTCCAGTTACGTGATAATTTACGCAATCAAGCAATCAAAGATTCACTAACTGGCTTATTCAATCGGCGTTATTTCTCTGAAACGGCAGAAAAAGAGCTCGCTAGAGCAATCAAACAAAGTTCGCCGATGGCAATATTAATGATAGATATTGATTTTTTCAAAAAACTCAACGACAGCTTTGGACATGACGCCGGTGATGCCGCCTTAAAAACATTTGGTGCTCTGTTGGCTAAGCTCACCCTCACCGAGCATGTTGCCTGCCGCATGGGCGGCGAAGAGTTTGTTATATTACTCTCAGATACCACCACCACCAAAGCGGTTGAGTTTGCTAACAACCTACGGATAAAAATTAAAGAATTAAAAATTTCAAACAACGGCATGAACGTCGGCCCTATTACGGCTTCAATTGGTGTCGCGATGTTTGATAACGACAGTAAAGATATTAACGATTTGGTCAAACTTGCCGATCAAGCGTTGTATCGTGCGAAAGAAAACGGCAGAGATCAAGTCGTATTATCAGAGCCGCTCTGCGTCGTGGAATAAGCCATTGCTAGTCGCTCAGCGTCTATTGAACCAAATCAATCTTATGATTAGGTCCCAATGAGTTGGGTCGCTGTTTTTATTCTATTTACTTTCAACCAACAAACTTTCAATAACTTAACTGTGGCCACTAAGTCCCCGATATCAGTTACCTGCTTCTCAATAGGTGTTAGGACAAAAATTTAGACCAATTTTTTTGGTGAGTGTGCAGGCATCGACATCGATGCAGTAGTAAAATGCCCCTCACATCTATCTCATTAAATTCACCACAGCGGCAATAATAACGCCTGTCTATGTTCCAAATAGTTAGGCCTATCGTGTTAAGTCCGAGCACGTGGTGTGCTGGGAAAAATAGACGAGAACAAGGCGCTCGATTGACTAATAGCGAGCTATTGGGATTGAGAGCAACGCCGATATTGTTTATTTTAATTGGCACCAGTGGGCAATTATTTTATGTAAATGGTATTACATCGATGTGGCTATCAACTTATAAATGATCGTCATGCAGGAGCAATTATCGATCAGCATATTTCGACTAATAGCATGATTAGGATTAGGATTAGGATTGAGAGTAACGCAGCTTACGGATACTAGTAGTAATGGAAATTGCCGACAATAGCGATGGGCAGACACCGTATTGCTGCATTAAACGCCAAAACTTAAGTACAACATAGCCAAACCAAGATAAATTATATAACTTGCACAGTGTTTTGTCCGCTGACCTCATAACCATTGCTACCTCGGTCTGAAAAATCATTTTGAATTTTTTCTATCTGTTCGAAATTATTAACAAAAAGCTCGACAATAGTTGGATCAAACGCTTTACCCGATTCGCCGACAATAAGTTCGATCGCGGCCCCATTGCTCCAGGCTTGTTTATAGGGTCTGACTGTGGTTAACGCATCAAAAACATCTGCCACAGCCACAATCCGCCCTTCAATGGGGATGTTTGCACCAGAAAACCCTTCAGGATAACCCGTACCGTCCCATTTTTCATGATGACTAATAATAATACTACGAGCTACTTGCATGACGGCAGAATTATTGCCTTCAATTAGGTGCACACCACGGTGAGTATGTGACTCCATAATTTTTCGCTCATCTGAAGTTAATCGACCCGGCTTTAATAGGATATTGTCTGATATACCAATTTTTCCGATATCATGCAGTGGAGTCGCTATCGCGATCAAATGAACTAATTCAGTGGGTAAATTTAAGGCAAGGGCGATAACTTTAGCATAAAGCCCTACCCTGACGACATGATAGCCAGTATTGTCATCGCGTAATTCCCCAGCTCTGGCCAATGACTCAATCAGCATTTCATTAGCTAAAGCCAGCTCTTGGGTCCGTTCGACAACTAACTCTTCGAGTGTTTCATTCATTTGGGCCAATTGTTCAGCATGTAGATAAGCTGCAATAATATTTTGCGTACGCAAGATGACTTCTTCCGGATCAAACGGCTTGCGGATAAAATCGTTTGCTCCACTGGACAAAGCATCGTTGCGAACTTTAGGCCCCTCTTTACCAGAGATAATCACTATCGGTAGTACATCAGCACTGTATTGTTTTCGCACCAATGCAATCACTTCAAGGCCGGTTAAATACGGCATTTCGATATCAAGAAATAATAAGGATATTTTATCAGATTTAAGCTTGCTTTCTACTTGGCGAGGATCAGTGACCATCGAAACATTCGCCTTGAAATTATCTTGAACCAACGCTGATAAAATCATGCAATTAGTCAGCGAGTCATCACAAATTAAGATGTTAATCGACTTATTCTTCTCCATAAGAAACAGGGTCCTTGATTGTAATAGTTCTTAGTTAAGGCGTCCTGAGTCAAATCCTTAACTTATGTAATGCTATCATAGCCATGTGGCAGTTATATTAGCAAGACAATGATGATATTACCGCCAAATTCACGCCACCATTGAATCTAAGCACACTAAATGAATAATGCACAACTTAGCAATAACCACGTTGATCTAGGTCAATTTAATGATTAATAAAGATTAAACTAGACTTTTTTCTTAGGGCTGTTATATGATATTTATCACGATAAAAGGAATTAGTTCACGATATTTAAGGAGAAATATATGAGTACATCATTACGCATCTTGATAGTCGATGATTCACGTAGTATGCGAATTATTGCTAAAAGCCTAGTCACTAGCTTGGGCCATGAAGTTGTCGCTGATGCAGAAGATGGTAAAGTAGCCCTGAAAAGGTATGTTGAATTAAAACCTGATGTGGTATTACTTGATCTTGTCATGCCCCGCTTCGACGGTAAAAAAACCCTCACTAAGCTTATTCAGTTAGACCCTCTAGCCAATGTAGTAATCTGTAGTTCGCTAGGTTCGCAAGGCGATATAGAATTTTGCTTGCGAGAAGGTGCAAAATTTTACTTGCAAAAACCTTATGAAATTGAAGGCATAAAGAATGCATTAGCGAGTCTCCCTCTCCCCACCGAACAACAAGCGTAAGGTATTTAGATATGTCAAATAAATTTTTTGGACAATTCTTGCTGGAAAAAGGCTTGCTAAACAGTCAACAGCTGCTCAATGCTATCGAACTTCAGAAAGAAGCAAATCCTCCTATTGGTCAACTGGCCATCAAAGAAGGATTCATCAGCGATGCCGCGGCCATTCAAATAAATATGGAGCAGCAACGCACAGATAGCCGCTTTGGTGATTTAGCTATCTCAATGGGTTTCATGACTGAAGAGCAAGTGTCGATGCTATTTCATGTTCAAAAAGAAATTAAAAAATTCTTTGGTGAAATCTTAGTCGAGCAGAGCTACATCACTGAAGCGGTATTGCAACAAGAACTGGCCGAACACGCAGAACTTAAGAAGACCTCAATAACAGAGGTCGATAGTAAAATAAAAGAGCATAAATATTGCCAACAGATAACCGACACCTTAGACGCAATTATTAAGAACTTTACCCGTATCCCAAAAATACCGTTGCAAATAGCGCAGATCGAGACTCAAAAACCAACCCCAGCTAGTGCTAGCGTTATTATTTCACAGACGATGCATGTACCAGAGCCACTTAAAGTGGGCTGGATCATGGAAAAAGATTTAATGGAGCAAGTCGCTAACAACTTCCTTGGCATTGATGTAACAGATCAGGAAGATGTCTATGTTGATGCCGTCAGCGAATTTCTTAATATTATTCTAGGCAATGCATTAGTGAGTAATGGTGAAGTTCAGACGTTGTTAGATCCGCCGATTATCGAGTCATATAACGATGATTTTCAAGGAGAATACAACGGTGCACTTTATTTAACCATGTCAGCACCGCAAAAAGATTTCAGTTTGTTTTTCATTCATAATTAACACTGCAAAGCTCAACATTACGCGATGGCAGTGCGTTTGTTGAGCTTTTATATGCCACCTTTATCTTTTGATATAGGTGTAATAACTACAACTTCTAAACTAATTTTTTTAAAGAAAAAAAGTAAAGGATTACGTATGATTAGCGCCAAACTTATGGCACAAAAATACAACCGTTTTTTTAAACAAACTGGCGCTAGTTTCGAGACCAACGCCATCCGTGTATGTATCCTGTTAAAATCTATTCGCGACCAAGTTCAATCCGGTTTTAACTTACCTTCACCGTTATTCCAACTTCGTAGATTAGCGGTTATATATCACTTAAATTGTTTTTCCCAAGGATTTATCAATGAAAACGTTCTTTAGAGACCTTCCTTTAAGATTAAAATTATTCGGTTATACCGCGGCTATGCTGTTACTGATTACGGTGAGTTTTGGTTATGCGACGTACTCTCTGGAACAAATTGGTGACGAGCTAACGACTATCGTTGAAGAAGATATACCATTAACTAAGCTAATTTCGTTAATAACGGTCACTCAATTAGAACAAGCCGTCTCTTTTGAACGCTCACTGCATTACGGATCAAAGTTGAATGACAAGCATGGTCAGGAAAAATACAACAGCACTGTTTCTCATTTTGACCACGGAACGCAAGTGATAGACGATGCCATTATTAAGGCAATATCTTTTACCGAGCATGCACTGTCAAGTAACGATATTGCGCTAATCAATAAATTTGCAGAAGTTAAACAACAGCTTCAGCAAATTGAGCACGACCATGCAAGCTACGTTGAACATGTTCATCAAACCTTTGCTTTACTGGCCAAAGGCCAAGATGATGCTGCTGCTGCTAACGTTTTGATTGAACAGGTTATAAAAGAAGAAGAAACCCTCGATAAAACAAGTGAAGCGCTTTTATTAAATATTCAGTTATTTACTCAAGACAGCGCCATAGCCGCACAAACTCACGAACAACAGGCTATATCGACATTGTTAATCATCGGTGTTTTTAGTTTAGTTGTGGGCACAATACTTAGTCTACTGTTAAGCAGGTTCATTGTAACCGGTATTAATACCGCAATAGTGACTGCATCTGGAGACCTAACCCAAGTCATCACCGTGACGAGTAAAGATGAAGTTGGTCAATTGTTAACGGCCATGAAAACGATGCGCGATAAATTAAGAGTAATGATCGGTGACATCACTAGTGTGACCGGTCAACTATCTAGTGCATCACAAGTGATGTCAGACGTGACCAGCCAAACAAGTTTAATCATTGACCAACAACGCAATGAAACCCAATTAGTCTCGAGCGCGATGGATCAAATGACCTCAACCTCGCGCGAAGTGTCAGATATTATCACCCAAACAGCCAACCATGCCGTTGAAGCAACCGCTCAAACGATGGAAGGTAGCAAGATCGTTGATAATGCGGTTGCTGAAATCAATACATTGTCCGAGCAAATTGATCAAGCATCCGTAACAATTGAGCAGCTAGAGCAGCACAGTGGCCAGATTAATTCTGTCATGGATGTGATAAAAGGCATTGCAGAACAAACCAATTTATTGGCCCTAAACGCAGCCATAGAAGCTGCCCGCGCCGGCGAACAAGGCCGTGGGTTTGCAGTAGTCGCCGATGAGGTACGGACCTTAGCGGTCAGAACCCAAGAATCGACAAAAGAAATTAACTCAATGATTGAGAAACTGCAATTAGGAACGAGCGACGCAGTTACCATGATGCAAAAAAGCCGTAACCAAACAAATACTGCGGTTGAATGTGCAAAGAAATCAGGTGAAGCCTTCACCTTAATCTCAGCCTCAGTCAATCAGATAAGTACGATATGCGAAAAAATAGCGACCGCAGCTACCGACCAAGGTATCGTCAGTGAACAAATAAGTAAAAATATTATCGATATTAATGAGATGTCATCGCAAACCGCAATCGGCGCGCAAGAAACTTCCGCCGCCAGTGAAGATTTAGCAGCAATGTCATCTAAGTTGAAAGTTCTTGTTAGTGACTTTGCCGTTTAATGACGACATAACCTAAAATTAGCCAGCGAATAATTTTCGCTGGCTAATATTTCCAGTTTACTATTTATTTTTCAGGATCAAGCAAGATAAACGTTAGTAATCATTCCTGTATTCCGTTATGTTAGATCTGTAAGACAATGCTCATTATATGTTTACATTCAAGGATTGAATTGTGGTCAAACCGGCTTTAAAGGCGCGAACATTAGCAGATAAATTACTGCCGACTAATTCGTTACAGGACAGTTTGTCTAAGGTTATTATTTTAACTGGCACAATTGCGCTAATTCTATCTTTTGGCTCATTTCTCATCTACGATCAAATCAGTTTTAAAAAAGATTTAGCACATCAAGTTAATGCGATTGCATTAGACACGGCGAGCAATTCGCAAGCAGCGCATTCATTTGATCCTGCTCCCGACGACGGCGACAACCACACCTTCACTTCGCTACAACACTACCCGCAAATTCGCTATGGGGCAGTACTTAATTCCGCCGGTGAAATTTTATCGCAATACCACAATAATTGGACGAACAAAACAAATCCAAGAGTCTTAGCGCAGCATATTGTAATGACCGATGATTTTATTGAAGTCTCGCAGCCAATGGTTAAAAATGGCGTAACGATTGGTCAAATATATTTACTCTCTGATGTTGAACGGTTACGAACCCGACAACTAGAATTAGCCATCGTAGTCTTCACCATTTTTGTAGCGGCATTAACTTCAACCATAGTGATCACGCGTAAAAAAATTAAAATCATCATCAACCCCATTTCTACCTTAGTGCTACTTTTTAAACAAATAGGTAATCAGCACGACTTTTCATTGCGCGCACAGTCAACCCCCGTTTTAGAGTTAAATACATTAGTCGAAGGTTTTAACGGCATGCTCGAACAATTATCAGAATCCGAGCAGGCATTAAAAAAAAGCCAGCAACGTTTGTCACTGGCCCTGCTTGGTGGTGGTGAAGGGTTATGGGATCTGGACCTGTTGCAGCAACAGCTTTACTTAGATAAGCACAGCTGCAAAATTCTCGGGATTAATAAAGACGAAACGCTATTATCTAATGCCAACTGGCATAAAATGATCCATCCAGATGATCGCAAGCGATTTGAATTTTATTCGCAGTATTACATCACGCAGCAAATTGAACAGTATAATATTGAATTGCGAGTGTGTTATCAAGCCAATTGGCTTTGGTTGAAACTGACCGGTAAAGTGACCCAGTTTGATCAAAACAACGTTGCGTTAAGAATGACCGGCACCTTGCAAGATATCACCAAGCAACATCTAGCTGAAGAGCAAATAAAGCTCTATGCGTCGGTCTTTGACAATACCAGCGATGCAATTGTTATTTTAGATGACCAATTACGTGTGATCGCGGCCAATCAAGCGTTTAGTAACATCACTCAATTTGAAGCCAGCGAAATGCATCAAAAACAGCTGTCGGTGATTGAAAAAATTGATAATTTCAGCCACATTGAAACGGCATTAACAAACCAAGGCTGTTGGAGTGGCGAGCTTACCGATCAGCGAAAAGATGGCACTGATTACATGTTAGAACTGGCGTTAAACGCTGTAAAACATACCGAGTATGAAAATTATAACTATGTAGTAGCCGTTTTCTCCGACATTACCGAGCGCAAGAAAAATGAGAATGAATTATATTTCATGGCAAACTTCGATCCCCTAACCAAACTGCCCAATCGTGCGATGTTCCACGATTATTTTTCAAAATCGCTCGCCAGTGCTAAACGCCATAACAAGGTGCTTGCATTACTCTTTATTGATTTAGACAAATTCAAACAAGTTAATGACACATTAGGTCATGACGCGGGCGATGAGTTATTAATTCAAGCCGCTCATCGAATGAAGTTGCATCTGCGAGACACCGATCTGCTGGCACGACTTTCTGGTGACGAATTTACCATAATACTTGAAAACATCACGAGTTTACGCCAAGCAGAAACCGTGGCACGTAAAATTATACAAGACTTTCAACAGCCATTTACGCTTAAGGATCAATGTACTCACATTGGTACGAGTATTGGCATTAGTACCTTTCCCAACGACGCGGATACTACCGAAGAATTGCTAAAGCAGTCTGATACCGCAATGTATTATGCCAAAAGCAATGGCCGAAATAATTTTCAATTTTTTGATCAAGCGATGAATGTGCAAGCAGAGCGCCGTAATTTAATTGAACATGAGCTACATTACGCGCTGGAACGCCAACAAATTTCGGTCTACTATCAGCCAAAAGTCGATAGCTATGATTTCAGTATTTTGGGTTTTGAAGCCCTCGCCCGCTGGTACCATCCGGCACTTGGCACCGTACCCCCTTCTGAATTTATCCCCGTTGCAGAAGACGCAGGTTTAATTAAAGACCTAGGACAGTTCATTTTTACTACCGCCTGCCTGCAGCTGAAAGAATGGCACAGTCGCGGGTTTAACGATTTACAAATTGCGGTCAACGTATCAGCAAGAGAATTCCAATTATCTGACTACCCACTGGAAATTGCAAAAATAATCAAAGATATAGCGATCGATCCGCAATATATTGAGCTCGAGCTCACTGAATCCATCGTGATGGAAAACCCTGAAAAGACCACGTTAATGCTTGATGTTATAAAGAACTTAGGTGTTAGCCTTTCGATCGATGATTTTGGAACCGGCTATTCATCCTTATGCTATTTACGTAAATTACCGGTTGATGTATTAAAAGTGGATCAATCGTTTGTCCGAGAACTCGACCAAGATAATAGTGCGGCAATTGCTCGCGCGATTGTCTCTATGGCTCACAGCCTTAAGCTGAAGGTAGTCGCCGAAGGCGTTGAGACCGCCGAACAACTGAGTTTTTTCCAGCAACAACAATGCGAATACATCCAAGGCTTTTATTTTAGTCCAGCCGTTACTGCTGAACAATCATATAGCTTGCTTACTCAGCAGTGGCAACAAAAATTCGTTGATTCCACAGAAACGGAACTCAGTAAATAGCCTTAATAGCAAACCTTAAGATCCAATTCTAATCAACTGTTAGCAATAGCTTTTAAACGCTAATACCCACCACAAAACTGAGCCAGCGATCTAGCTGGCACATAAAATAGTAATTCAACTTTCATTAATGCGGTGATCTTGTTGTGTCTGAGTCAAATAATTTAGAACAAGGCGCTCAATTGACTCATGGCGGGCTAGCAGAACGCAGTGGCTTTATTGCTGATTTTAGTTGGCACAAATGGGCTGTTATTTTCTGTAATGGCATCAGACAACCCACCTTGCTAGCCCCCCTATAATTACGCTTGCTGGTTAATTTTAAAAAAACGGCAACAGCAAGCGCCCACTTTTACAACAACCAAACAACCATAGCGTGACGCGCATCACACCTTTAAGCTTTAAGTCTTATTGCACTCTATAAATATTGTTGCAGCCATGTAATATTCGGCCGCTCATTGTTAACGGCAGATTAATAGCCGTACCAAACAATATACATCCACCATATACAACATCTTAAGGAGTCCGCGATGGGTCAGTCTTTATCCGGCAAGATTTTTATCGGTTTATTTGCCGGTTTACTATTAGGTACACTAATACAGTACGCATTTCCAACGATTGGTTTTTTAGATACCTACATCGTAGGTACGGCTGAAGCCGCTGGCGGCATGTTCGTCTCACTAATCAAGCTAATGGTTGTACCATTAGTATTCATCTCAATTGTTTGTGGTGTTTGTGAATTAAAAGACATCAAATCTTTTGGTCGCCTTGGCGGCAAAACATTTGGTTTCTATATAGTTAATACGCTGCTTGCCATTACTGTTGCATTAACTGTTGGCATGTTAGTTCAGCCCGGTGCTGGTGCAAACCTTGCTGTAACTGGTGATGTAATGAAGCTAGCAACAACTGAAACACCGGATTTGGCTCAGTTGATTATTAACATTGTTCCAAGCAACCCTGTTCAGGCATTTGCGAGTGGCGACATGTTGCAAATCATCTTCATGGCAATCATCACCGGCCTTGCTATTCAAGCACTTGAATCTCGTGGCGGCCCAGCTGTTCGTACGTTCAAAGTAGCGAACGAAGTAATGATGAAGCTAGTAACGCTTATCATGAAATTAGCGCCTTACGGTGTGTTTGCGTTAATGATTCAATTAGGTGGCACATTAGATGTGGCAACCTTAGGCTCGGTCGCTGGCTATGTCGGCCTCGTTGTCGCCATGTTGATTTTCTGGATTTTCGCCGTGTACCCACTGGTTGTATGGGCCTTCACTGGCATTAAGCCAAGTGAGTTCCGTCGTCATACTCGTGAACAAGTATTGTTTGCTTTATCGACCGCTAGTTCAAATGCAACTATTCCGGTAACGATGCGAACCCTGACTGAAAAAATTGGTGTTTCACGTTCAGTGGCCGGTTTTGGTGTGCCATTAGGCGCCACCATGAATATGTCTGGTGTTTCAATCTACATTGCACTAGCCACTATCTTCGCCGCTAATGCTTACGGTATGCCGATTGCAACTGCTGACTTATTCTCTATCGGTATTACTGTTTTACTACTATCAATCGGTGCCGGTGGTGTTCCTGGTGGCGGCGTAGTAATGATTGGTGTTTTATTACATCAACTAGGACTACCCATTGAAGCATTGGCTATCATTGCTGCGGTTGACCGTATTAATGACATGTTCTGTACTGCTGCTAACGTCGTAGGTGATACCGCGGTCAATACGATTGTCGCGAAAACGGAAGGTGCATTAAACACGGGTGATGTTGCATCACTAACACCTCAAGAACCAGCACAAAGTGAAAAAGCAGCGTAATCTCCGCTGCTGACATTCTTTGTCACTAAAAAGCCGCTCAGTAAATAATGACTGAGCGGCTTTTTTATATCTAAGATATTCCAACCTAAGTTCATTCCAACCTAAGTTCATTCAAGCCTAAGTTCATCCAAGCCTAAGTTCATCCAACCTAAGTTAATCCAAATATAAGTTAACTCAAGCACAGCCTCATTAATGCAAAGGCACAACCAACACCGGAATATCACTGTGGTGCATAACTTTGTTCGCTGTTGACCCCATAAAGAACTGCTTAGTCGC